>Ga0310696_10001521_pt1 | contig 33352 bp, 61 predicted proteins | sample AusTroGonzalo_MG_4_FD_203885 | JGI IMG/M metagenome (GOLD analysis project Ga0310696, IMG submission 203885) | Bovine rumen microbial communities from tropical cattle in Woodstock, Queensland, Australia - Gonzalo_02 (v2) (version 2) | ecosystem: Host-associated > Mammals > Digestive system >... | reverse complement strand
CCTTAAATTTTGCGGAAGTGAAAATTTTAACACGAGGGGTATTGAAAAATGGCAAGAAAGAAGGCTGAAAGTATCGCTACTTCTTCCGACATTGCTCAGTTAAAGGCGATTTATGCGAATATTGACGGAAATAAACGCATTTATGCCGAGAAAATGCTTAGAGAGCTGGAGTTTATGTCGGAAACGCTCGGAAATCTGCAAAAGCAGATCCGGGAAGACGGACCGATTGCGTCATATGTCAACGGGAATGGCTTTGAAGTTACTCAGGAGAATCCGGCGCAGAAATCTTACAACGCAATGATCCGAAACTACAACTCAACGATCAAGGTATTGGTGGATATGCTGCCAAAGGGTGAAAAACAGACGGACGAGCTGCTTTCATTTCTGGGTGGTGGTCCTGAATGACGGAATTCGAAGAATATTTCGGAAAAATCGTTGATGGAAAGATCGTTGCTTGTGAAAAGATGAAGGCGATTGCGAATATCCTGCTGGAGCAGTACGTTAATCCGCAGGAATTCCATTTTGACTATGATATTGCGAAGCGGCACACGGATTTCATTGAGAAATTCTGCAAGCAGCCGAGTGGAGATATTGGTCAGCCGTTAAAGCTGGAGTTATTTCAGAAGGCGCGGATGCAAGCGCTGTTTGGGTTTGTTGATGACAACAATATCCGGCAATTCAATGAATGCCTGATTATTGAAGGCCGTAAAAATGGCAAAACTACGGAAACTGCTTCAGTCGAGATCGATTTGCTGGTAAATGACCGCGAAGGATCTCCGCAGATATACAATATTGCGACCATGCTGGATCAGGCGAAGTTAGGCTTCAATGCAGCGCACAAAATGGTCCAACAGTCTCCGAATTTGTCCAAGCATATCAAGAAACGCGCTTCGGATCTGTATTTTGTCCATAACTTCGGTTATATCAAGGCGCTTGCGAGCAACAGCAACAGCTTGGATGGCTTGGATGTCCATTGTGCGGTGATTGACGAGCTTTCCGCCATCAAAAACCGTGACATATATGATTTGATCAAACAGGCGATGGGTGCCAGACGGCAACCGTTGCTTTTTTGTATTACAACAAATGGTTTTGTCCGCGAAGGCATTTTTGACGCGCAATACGAGTATGCAAAGCGCGTTATTGATGGAAAAGCCGATAATAAGCGCTTTTTGCCGTTTATTTACGAGCTGGACGATCCAAAAGAGTGGGACGACGAGAATTGCTGGATAAAAGCCAATCCGGGGCTGGACACCATAAAAAGCAGACAATATCTGCGTGAGATGGTGCAGAAGGCGAAGGATGATCCGACATTCAAGCCGACTGTGATGGTTAAGGACTTCAATATCCCGCAGACGAGCGCAGCGGCATGGCTCCGCTATGAGGATCTGAACAACGAAGCCACATTTGACATCCCGTTTGATTACGGCATTGGCGGATTCGATGCCGCAGACACAACCGACTTGAATTCGGCAAAAGTGATCTGCGCGCGGCCTGATGATGACAATATCTATGTCAAATCAATGTATTGGATACCGCAAGCCGTGATTGATGACCAGAACAAGGCCGGAGATCGCAAAGAGCGCGACAATGTGCCGTATTCGCTGTGGATCGATCAAGGATATATGCGGACATGTCCGGGTAACAAGTGCGACAAGCGCATTTTTCTTGAGTGGTTCAAAGAGATCCGCGAAACCGAGGATCTGTATATTACATACATCGGTTATGATCCGTGGCACATCTCTGACGAGCTGCTCCGGGAGTTTAAGGCAGAATTTGGCGAAAATAGCATGATTCCGATCAGACAGGGCGTGATTACGCTCTCCGAGCCCATGAAAAACTTGGCGGCGGACTTCAAAGCGCATCGGATCATATACAACAACAATCCAATAGACAAGTGGTGCTTCTATAACACAGAGGTTCGCACGGATGTGAATGGTAACATCCAGCCTGTGAAGGGGCTTGATTCACGGAAGAGGATAGACGGCACGGTTTCATTGCTTTGTGCATATACAGTCCTCCGAAATAATCGAGACAAGTATGTGAATCTCAACCACGGAGCAAGTTAGGGGAGTAGGATGAGCATTTTCGACAACATCAGAAAAAAGGCAAAGATGGAACAGTTGGTCAACGAGTATTTCTCGCTGATCAATTCATATTCGCCTCGTTTTACAACATTTGAGGGCGGATTGTACGAGATGGAGCTGACCAGAGCAGCGATTCACACTTTTGCAACGCATGTTTCAAAACTGAAACCGGAAGTAAATGGCGCAGGAAATGAAACAATCGAGAGGATCCTGCAATACAGACCGAATCACATCATGGATACCAAAAAATATCTGTATCGGCTTGCAACTGTTCTCTCGGTGGATAATACGGCGTTCATTGTTCCGCTGGAAGACAAACGCGGTGTAACCGTTGGCTTTTATCCGCTTGCGACCAACAAATGCAAGCTGGTAAAGCGAAACGGCGTTCAATATCTCGTATATGAGTTTGATGTAAACAATACGGCTGCTATTGAATTGGATCGCGTTGGTATCCTGAATCAGTTCCAATACAAGGACGAGCTGTTTGGCGAAAGCAACAGATGCTTGGCTCCTACTCTTGAGCTGATGGACATGCAGAATCAGGGGATCATCGAGGGCATAAAGACAGGCGCTTCGATCCGCTTCCTTGCAAAACTTGCGCAGACTCTGAAACCGAAAGATGTGGAAGAAGAGCGCAAAAACTTCGTTGCGAGCAATCTTTCCTCCCAGAATAACGGCGGCGTGATGATGTTTGACCAGAAGTACTCGGAAGTGAAGCAGATCGACAGCAAGCCGTTCATTGTAAACCCGGTACAGATGCAGCAGATCGAGGAGAACGTGTTCAATTACTTTGGCGTGAACAAGGCGATCTTGCAGAACAACTTCAAGTCCGATGAATGGTCCGCATATTACGAAGGCAAGATTGAACCATTCGCTCTTGAATTAGGGCTTGTGCATACAAATATGCTGTTCACGGAGCGCGAAATCGCATTTGGTAACGAAGTGCTGTTTACTGCGAACAGATTGCAGTACATGAGCAACACAGAGAAATTGCAGACTGTTACGCAATTATTTGACCGTGGATTCATCACTCACAATCAGGGCCTCGAGATATTCAATATGGCCCCGGTTGAGGATGGTGATAAACGGTATATCCGCAAGGAATACACAGAAACAACGTATTTAGACTCTATGGAAGGAGATGAAGATAATGCCAATGATGCAGGACAGGGAGTATCGGAAAATGATCCCGCTGGAAATGAAGACGGCGGCGGATCAGAAGAGAATTGATACAGATTACTATATCGAGGGTTATGCAACCACATTTGAGCCGTATGTGCTCTGGGAAGACGAAGATGGTCCGATCTATGAGTCTTTCAGCCGTGAGTGCTTCGAAAAGACTGATATGTCCGATGTGATTCTTCAGTATGACCATGCTGGCAAGGTTTTGGCACGGATGCGCAACAACACATTGATCGTTGAGGCAGATGATACCGGATTATTCGTGTGCGCGGATCTGAGCAAATCTGAGGCAAGCCGTGAGTTATATGAAGAGATCAAAACGGGCCTTGTGGATCGTATGAGCTGGGGCTTCATTCCGGGCGAGTTTCATCTGGATAAGAGGACTCGAACAATTGTTCATACATCCGTTAAAAAGATTTTCGATTGTTCGGCGGTTTCGATCCCGGCAAATGAAAATACATTCATCGGCGTTCGTTCATATTGCGATGGAGAGTTCGCAAGGATGGCGCAGGAGTTGCGTGAGCGCGAAGAAGCAAGAAACAAGTTGTTACTCAAATTAAAGTTAGGAGAAATCTGACATGAAGAGAATCGAAGAGATCGAGCAGAGATTATCTGCAATCAAACAGGAAATCGATGTAGAAGGTGCTGATCTTACTGCTCTGACAGAGGAAACAGATTCCCTGATCGCAGAGAGAAAAGCAATCATCGAAGAGGAAGAGAAGAGACAGGCGCTTCTGCAGAGCATCGCAGAAACACCCGCAGTAGAAACTATCACAGTAGAGGAGACAGTAAACATGGAAGAGAACAGAACATTTGGTATCGAATCTGAAGAGTATCGTTCCGCATGGGGCAAACTGCTTCAGGGCAAGGCATTAACAGAGCTTGAAGAGAGAGCATATGCAACAACGGATTCCGGCAACGCAGTTCCGACCGCAGTAGCAGACAAATTCTTCGAGAAGATGAAGAAGCTCGCTCCGATGCTTTCCGAGATCACGCTGATGCGCGTGGCTGGCAATCTGAAATTCATGGCAGAGGGCGTTAGATCCTCCGCTTCTATTCACACAGAGAATACAGCAGTTGATCCCGCTGAAGACACGCTGGTATCTGTACAGCTTGGTGGATACGAGTTCATGAAAGTGATCCGCATTTCTGCTGCAGCAAAAGCTATGAGCGTAAACGCATTCGAAGATTGGCTGGTTGAGATGCTTGCAGGCGATATCGCTCGCAAGGTTGACGATTACATCATCAACGATGCAACGCACGGTGTTGTTGCTATGGCATCCACCGCTACAACGAATGTGATCACTCAGACCGCTACTTCCGGCTATGGTTACAGCGACATCATGAACCTGATCGCTCTTCTGCCCGCTGCATATGACAGCGAGGCTAAGTTCCTTGTAAACAAGGCTACGCTCTACAAGGACATCAAGGGCATTCTTGACTCCAACAATCGTCCGATCTTTGATCCGGTTGAGAAGAGCCTTTGCGGTTACCCGGTTCTGGTTGATGACTATGTTCCGGTTAATAAGAAACAGGTATATCTTGGCAGATGGACCGATGTTGTTGGTAACTTCTCTCAGGATATCGAAGTTGCTCGTTCGGATCAGTCCGGATTCCTTAACAATTCCATCGACTTCCGCGGCACGGCCATCTTTGATTCCGCGCTGGCTAAGACCGATGCAGTTGTTCTGCTGAAGAATTCGTAATTCGGCGCACTAAATTAGTTGGAAATGCGGGGCGGTTTACCTCGTGGCCGCTCCGCTTCCTTTTTAACGAGGGAGCGAGGGAAATATATGAAAAGAATAATGGTTGCTGTGCCTTGTAGAGAGCAGATGGATGTAGAGACGGTGAAATGCCTTCAGAAGCTCGAGAAGGACATGAGGCTGCGGAAGGATCTGGAAGTGGATGTGGAGTTCCTTGTTGGAACAATCATTCATGATATGCGGCACAAATTGGCAGAGAGAGCGATTGAGAACAATTATGATTATGTTCTTTGGGTTGATTCTGATATGATTTTCGACTCGGATGTGCTTGTGGATCTGCTTAATGATGACAAGGATATTGTTACGGCGGTTTGTTTTATGAGGAAAGCGCCCTATGATCCTTGCATTTACTCCAAAATGCGGATGGGGTTAGGTACTGACGAGAACGAGATTGAAAAATATCACGATTATCCGAGGGATAATGGCCTGTTCGAAGTGGAAGCGTGTGGTTTTGCAATGATCCTGATGAAGACGAAAGTTCTCAAGCAGTTGCTGGATACATCCGGGCATATTTTCTTCCCGGTAAAGACTCCGAATCTTGCGCTTGGCGAAGATTTGTCATTTTGCATTCGTGCAAGAAGACAGGGGTTCAGAATATGGTGTGATCCGAAACCGAAAATCGGACACATCGGCAAGATGTTTGTTGACGCAAATTCCTATTGGACGATGAAGGAGATGACGAAATGAAGTTCTCGGTCATAATTCCTTGTTTCCATTCCGAAGAGTTTGTGGGAAGAGCAATAGAAAGCGTTAAGGCACAGTTGTTCCAAGATTATGAGTTGCTGATCGTGTGCGAGAGCGAGGATCCGGCATCAATAGAAGCTGTAAGAAAATGCGGTGTTGAGCCAATAATCGGAGTGTTCCATTCCGCAGGTGCATCGCGCAATGCGGGGCTTGATCGCGCAAGCGGGGATTATATTTTATTTCTCGATAGTGACGATTGGTTCATGGGGCCTGATTGTTTTACGGTCCTCGATCAGTTCACAAGGCTGAGGCCGGATATTCTTACGTGTGGTTTCATTTTTGGTGAGCATGGCTATACCAGCGCACTCGGAAACCGTGGGAGCATGTATCCGAATGTATGGTCAAGAGCGTGGAGACGCGCTTATTTGGAAAAGTATCACATCAGATTCCCTGAGAAATCGTGGGCGGAAGATGTGGAGTTTACTCAGGAAGCGTTCGCGCATCAGCCGGAGCACAGGATCACGGATCTTCCATTTGTTCATTATACCTATCCGCGCTGCGGATCTTTGACGGCAGAAAAGGAGTCAGACAATGGCTGAAGAAAACAAACTGCTTGATGCAGTAAAACAATCAATGAGAGTAACGCATTCTCAGCTCGACACAGACTTTGAAGCGAAAATCAATGCTGCATTGGCAGAGATGAAGCGCGTTGGAATTGATGTTCCGGCTGAAGTCGATGTTGATACGGACTTCCTGATCGTTACCGGGTGCGAGTTGTATGTTAAATGGATGGACAATTATGAGGATCGCGGAGATATTTATCAAAAGTCATTCGAACAGTTAAGAGACGCGATTTCTATGAGTTCTGGATATAAGGCGGCGGACGATGTTTAATGATGTAGCGATTTTAACTGAAAAGATATATAGCACCACAACAACGGACGAATACGGCGATCCTATTGTGACAGAGAGCACTTCACAGGTGTTTGTGGAGCCAAAATCTGTCAAGTATACCGAGTTTTATGCGGCTCAGACAGCCGGGTTCGATCCGCAGATCGTTTTCATGTTGTCGGACTATCTTGATTATCATGGCGAGTCTTTTGTGGAGTATCAGGATGTTATGTACAAGGTCATTCGGACATACCGCAAAGGACAGATGCTGGATATTGTTTGTGCGCACGAGGATTGATTATGGGCAGAGCTACGTTTGAATACGGTGCGCTTAATGATCTTGCAGCGGAATTTGTCCAGATGGATGAAGCGCTGAAAGACGAGATCAAAGGTACAGCCAGAGAGATTGGTAATGATTTAAAGGCAAATGCCGTAAGCGCTCTTAATTCGCATAGAACAAAAGAGCCGAAACACGGCACATATTTTGCTGATGATGTCAAAATGAGCACATCCGTGAACGATAAACGTGCATCTATTAAGGTGAATGGCGGCAAAACAACAGGAAAATTATGGTGGGCTGTTGATAACGGCCATGTCGCGCAGAACGGTAGGTTCGTTCAGGGAATCCATTTTACTGATGAAGCGTATAGCAGAACAAACGTGGAGAGGCCCGTTGATGATTTGATCCAGAGGGTAATAGGCGATGGATAAACTGACAATACTGAAAAACTTAATCAAAACAATCGTAACAACAGAGCTCAATCCGAATGACAAAGTTGTTGCTGATAGTTTCACAATCAATCCGGTCATACTGATGGTCGGTCTGAAGGGAGACGGAAGTGTTCAGGAATCCGTTCAGAGATACGAGCTAGACTTCTTTTTCAAGGAAAAAGGCAAAGTAATGGCGAAAGCTATTGCCCTTCAGGACGCATTACAGAATTATGTGATCGGAGATTTATATCTCACATGGGAAGAAAACGTGCTGTTATGGCGCGGTACATTCTCGATTGAAATCATTTAACTAGGAGGAAACAAATGGGAACAAGTGCAAAATCTAACAGAATCAATGTTAAAAACCTTGTATACTGCAAGCTCACCACGGATACGAAGACCGGGGTTGAGTATGGCGATGTTAAGTCTCTCGCAAAGGCTATGACAATTCAGGTTACGCCGTCTCAGGCAACAGGCGTGCTTTACGGTGATGGCGCGCAGGAAGAGAACCTTGCGAAATTGACAGGTCTTTCCGCAAAATTCGAAGTAAACAAGGTTGCTATCGAAGCAAGGGCAGAGATTCAGGGCCATGTCTATGAGAATGGCGTTATGATCTACGATAAAGCAGATCAGGCTCCGTATGTTGCGGTAGGCTATCAGATCGAGGGAACAAACGGCTATTCCGAGTATGTATGGCTGTTAAAGGGCCGCGTTCAGGAAGGCAATCAGAATGCAAATCAGGCAACGGATAACATCAACTTCTCGACAGACGAGATGACGATCAACTTCGTGCCTCGTGAGTATGATGGCTACATGGAGTTTACAGCCGATTCTTCGAATGGTGATTTTTATTCGGATCAGGCAGCAGCATGGCTGACAACTGCTCCGGTTACATACCCGCACCACTCTGAGACAACCACAACAACCACAACAACGTAATAATGAGCAATGGGCGGCAGAGTGAAATATCTTTGCCGCCATACACGAGGAGATTGCTATGAAAGTATTTAAGGTTAAGCCCGCAGAAGAATTCGCGCTTGAATTCGCAAGCGGGGAAAAAATCAAACTTTGCTTCAACATGAAGGCGCTCTCAGTTCTGGGCGAGCAGATAAACAACAAAAAGATTACTTTTTCCGGGCCGGAATTTTTTGCGGCGATTATATATGCTGGTGCGAAGGCGTGTGATCCGGAATTCACGGAAGAAGAAGCTAATGCTTTATATGTTCGCCTAGAAGAGAGTATGCCGAGCGCTCTTAATGGGATCATTGAGGAGTATTGCTCGGCAGCAGGCGTGAACATTGAAGAAGTTAAAAAAAAAGCAGTAATGGCGATGCTGTAACATCTATTGATGATGTAGTTATCGACATTGACGATATGTTTTTCGCATATTGCATCATATTGAAACGGTCCGCTGATGAATTCTGGAATGCTCGCCCATCTCAGGTGCTGTACTGCATCGACACATATAGAGAGATGGTTGATGTGCAGAATGGAAGACCGTCACAAGGCGGAGATGTTCAAGAAATCACATCCATGCGTGAAATAGCTGGCTGGGGAGATAAAGCGTAATGGCAGGAAGCACAAATAAAAACATAAAAATCAATCTTGATTATAGTGATTTTACGGGCGGCATCAAAGAATGTAATCAGCAGATGGCGCTTTTGACGCAGGCTTGCAAAACGCAACAGGCGCAACTTGGCAACAATGCCAGCGAGTCCGACAAGCTCTCCATCACGCAACAGACATTGACACAGCAGTTGAAATTGCAGACTCAGGTTGTCGAGCAAGCATCTCAGAAACTGCTTGCACTCTGCAATAGTGAGGACGCAACAGCTGAACAGGTCGATAAAGCGCATCTGGCATTCCTGAAACAAGAGGAAAAACTGAATAATCTGAAAAACGAGCTTGACTCTGTGAATTCAAAACTTGCTGAGACTGTAGCAGAGGAAGAAGCAACAGGCGAGGCATCTACTCAGGCGGCTCAAGGCGTTGAGACATTTGCGGCATCATTCTCGTCAACGATTGCGATTGCGACATCTCTTGTTGCTGCTCTTGGACAGGTCAAGGATGCGATCATGGATGTTGCTACGAAGTCAACGGAATGGGCTGATGATCTCGCAACCACATCCGCGCAAATTGGCATCAGCACCACTACGCTTCAGGAGTGGACTTATGCAGCAGATTTCGTCGATGTATCCGTTGAAACGCTTCAGGGATCTTTTGACCGTCTGAAGAAAAACATGGGCGAGGTTGCAAATGGCTCAAATGAAGCGGAGCAGAAGTTTGAGCGCCTTGGCGTAAGTGTTCGTAGTGCGGATGGTCATTTGCGTAGCGCTGAGAGCGTATTCTATGAAGTAGTAGATGCGCTTGGCGGAATACAGAACGAAGCGGAACGCGATGCTGCCGCTATGGAGATTTTTGGCAGATCCGCTACGCAGTTAAACACGCTGATCGAGGCGGGAAGCGGATCATTGAAAGCGTATGGAAATGAGGCGCAAGCGCTTGGCATTATCATGGATTCTCAGACAGTTGCTGCTCTTGCAGATATGCAAGGCAGTTTCGATAGACTTGATGCAACAATGGAAGCGGCTCAAAACAGATTGAGCGCAGCATTTGCTCCTGCCGTTGTGAAAGTGGTTGATGTAATTACGCAGTTAGATCCAGCAGTCCTTGAAGTGGTGGCTGGTATTGGCGCGCTTTTATCTGTGGCATCTTCGCTCGCTCCGGTATTGCAAGCGGTGGCAACGATTACTACATTGTCGACTGCTGCAAAAATGGCAAATACTACGGCAACAGTAGCGGAGACGGGCGCAGAGATCGGCCTCGGCGCGGCAGCAATGGCAACAAACACGGCAATGCTTCCGCAAATTTTGATTGCAACTGCTCTTATGGCGGCTCTCGCTGGACTGATTTATATTATCAAGGAATTGATAGAATTATTTACGCAGGAGGCGGATGCGGCAGACAAGGCTGCTGAAAGCACGCAGCGATTCACAACTGCATCAAAAGGAACATCCGGAGGCTCATCACAAAGCGGACCGGCAGAACACCATGCGCTTGGCGGCTACACCAGAAACAATCAGGTATGGGTTGGCGAACAGGGCGCAGAGCTTGTGGATCTTCCCGTTGGCAGTTATGTGCATAACTCAACAGATTCGCGTAATTACAGCAGAAGCACGAACGTGTTTAATGTGACCATTGATGCGAAAAATGTAAATGATTTCAATAAGGTGGTCAAAGTATTTGATGGTTTATCCCAGAGCATGAACAGAGGGGGATATGTAAATGGCTAGTTACCAAACAGATGTGACATCAAGCGAATCCGGTGCGGATTATTGGCGTTATTATTACCGTTGGGGTGATATTACATCAGATAGAAATCAAGACGCCGTATATAATTTTATGCTTCCTGATCTGACAGGGGCAACTATTACAAGGATCTCCGTGCAGTTTGGTGGCGCGATACTTCAAACATACAATGAAGGCGGATATGGAAACTTTACGTTAAAGCATGGAGGCACCACTCTTGGAACATGGACAGAGAGCGAAGAGACAGGGTTTGTCGTTGGCGATCTATCGATAAGGGGCGGAGGCGGTCAGACTGTTACTTTAGATCTTAAACACTCGAATGTCATCAGGGCACACAGAGATGGCGATGCTTCGACGGGTAAATCAGGTCGAAAACTTGGCCGAGCGGCATGTTTTATCTATTATGACGCCGCATTCGAGATTGACAACGTAGAGCCGTTATCGGGATCCTGCATTCCGAAATGCTTGGCAAATACGTTTTCATGGGAGCAGGTTTCGTTTGAGGGCGTTGCGTCTCAAAAACTGTATTGGAAAAAATCGACAGATGTTTCTTATACAGAGATTTCTCTTGAAGCCTCTGATACATCATACACATTCCCGGCAAATACATTCGATCTAGGAGACATCAGTTGGTATATCGCTGCCGTTGATGAGCAGGGGGCGGAAACAACTTCGGCTGTTGAAACGGTTACAGTCGGCATTACTCCAACAGTTGCAATATCTTATCCTCTCGGCGTAAATGTCAAGATCTCGAATGCCCAGATATTCACATGGGAGATGTCCGAAGAGGTTTCGACAGGACAGTATTCCTATGAGATTCAGTACAAAGAGGCTGAAGACGCGGATTGGACAACCGTAACAGCCACATCAGGGAATCAGTATCACTCATTTGCGGCAAATACGTTCCCGGCGGGCGAATACCAATGGAAACTCAAAGTAACAAACAATGATGGAATTTCCACAAGCTATGTTACGGCAACATTTACTGCAATCGGCACGACTGATGCTCCGGTTATAACAAGCGTAACAAATTCTTCCATACCAACTGTTACATGGACCGTTACGAGCCAAGATACGTTTGAGATGGAGATTTATATTGGCTCTGAAAGAATTTACGCAAGTGGAGTTCAGGTTGGACATAATGTAAGGTCATTCACACCAAACATCATTCTTGAAGACGGTAATTACATCATAAAAATGAGAGCCATGAATGATTACGGATTCTTTACTCCGTGGCTGGATTACTCGTTCGTGTTAAATCCGGAGAAACCTGATCCGCTTACATGCTATGCGTATGCGAATGGCCATCACGGAATCACGGTGGCAAGATCGCTTGAGCTCGATCCGGTTACTCCGTCCACTCCTGAAGAAGAAGGCGTTATCCCGAGCGCTTACTATGTTATCAGACGAAGAAAAGGCGAAACAGAGTGGCAGATCATCGGAAAACTGAGCACAACTGACGAGTCTGTGAAATATGATGATAATACGGTTCTTCCGAATGTTACTTACGAATATGCCATCAGGTACTATTTGTCAGATGATGGCTTTGCAGATTCGAACGTGGTTGCCATTTCCATCGGTTATCCCGGATACATCTTATCGCGCGGATCTGAGTTTGTTCAGTTGTATTTGTCCGAGGATGTGCAGTTCGCGGCAACGCACGCGGCATCAAAGGAGCAATCGTATTCATTTATGATTGGCAGGAAATACCCGGTCAGAGAGTCCTCGGAATGGATATCGCATAATGATTCGTTTTCGTGTTTTGTGGAGTTCGCAGAATTTGAGAAATTGCAGGACTTTTACGAAGGGAACGATGATTTGTGGTTCAAAGGAAAGAATTTCAGTTACCAATGTTCGATTGATTCGCTTTCCATCAAGGAAGCGCTTCTCGGCAAGGGCTACGAGCTGGATATAAGCATTACCAGAACAGATGAACCGGAATTGAGGTTGTTTTAATGAATGCTATTGATTTATCGCAGGATATATATTCACATGATGAAGTCATGCGGATGCTCAAGCGAGACAGAGAAGTTCGTTACGAGTATGTTGTCCGCAACCAATACAATCAAACGATTGGGAGCTTGTCCAATGCGACGGGCTCCATTTCTTTTGATTCGACTCGCGAAATAATGCGGACATGCTCGATTACGGCAAAACGTTCCGAATTACTTCAGATTAGCTCCATAGATTATAGAGTTGTTCCTTATTTCTGTATCTTGGCGCCAAATAAGCATTGGCTCAGATATCCGCTTGGCGTTTTCTTGGTTAATCCATCAGCGGCGCTGAATAACAAATCCGTTTTTGTTACTGTGGACGGATACGATTTGGCGCAGATTGCGCATGATGCAAAGCTGGAAGATGCGGTGTTCTATGCAGAAGGCGCTGTATACACATCTTCGATCTCGAACAGAATCGGAGCGATATACAGCAACTATGATGTAACCGCAGATGCAAATCTAACAAATCCGGCAGATGCAGAATATGAGATCGGCACAGAAGAGTTGGCGGTTATTAACAACATGCTTGATGCAATAAACTACTACCCGCTCTATTTTGACGAAAATGGCGTTGCACATGCAGAGCCATATGTTTTCCCGGAAGAGCGGACAATCGAGCTGGAATACTCTGCTGATAACAAATCCGTGATATTCGATGGTGTTACACAAGCATCAAACCTTTTTGAGATTCCGAATCGGTTCATCCGGTACACGGACGATCCTGATCACGATCCCTTGCGGAGCGCGGTTACTGTTACGGATCCGGCAATTCCTTCAAGCACGGTCAACCGTGGAAGAATTATCACGGACATACGAACGGTCAATGATGTCGCAACGCAGACAACACTCGATAATCTGACTAGGCGAGCGGCAATCACGGCAAGTCAGCACACGGAAACACTCGAGTTTTCAACTGTAAATATGCCGACGCATGGATTCAAGACTTGTCTTCAGTTTAGATGTCCAGACATAGGAATTGATGCAAAATACATCGAGAGCGCGTGGAACATGGATCTTGTTCCCGGCGGAAGAATGACGCATAAGTGCGACAGGGCGGTAACTATATGATCAACAACGCAAACGAATTTGTTAATACTATTCAAGAGGATACGGAGCCTGAATCTGTTTTTCGCATGGCAACGGTTACACAGATTGTAAGCGGAAACGCTTTTATCACGTTTTACGGCGAGGAAACGCAACGCGAGAAAAGTTATTCGCATTTGGCTTCTTACTCGCCAGCGGAAAATGACAAGGTTATTTGCGCAAAGATCAACAATACATACACAATCCTTGGGAGGGTGATTTAATGGCAAATCAATATTACGATGTCAGAGTTGATGTATCAAAGCCGGAAGTGTTTGATTCTGGTCTTCGATTCACTCAGGGAGATAGCGCAGTAATTTATCTTCGAATTGCTGTGATGAACGGCGCAAGCAAGTTTGACGCATCCAACACAACTCCGAGCGTGAATTTCGTGAAGCCTGACGGAACATATGTGACAGGCACACCTGTGTCATCCGGGGATGTTTGGGTGTATCAGTTCCTTGGGAATGAGTTGCAGGCAGCAGGAAGAGTGCTGTGTGACATCAAGTTCACATATTCATCCGGAAGAATATCGTCAGGGAAGTTTTACATCTTTGTTGAAAAAGACACCACAATATCCGGGGCGGCAGCAAGCGGAAGTTATGTTCTTCCAATGGAGCAGGCTCTGGCTGAAATGAACAATTATAAGCAGCAGGGCAAAACGATGGCAGAAGCTGCTGAAAGTTCTGCGATGGACGCCGAGGCATGGGCGGTTGGTAAGAGAGACGGAGCAGATGTTCCTGATACGGATCCAACATATGAAAACAACTCGAAGTATTACGCAGCGCAGGCAAAGATTTCAGAAGAGAGTGCAGCGGCTATTGTTGGAATTGGAATTGCAACAACAACCACGGCTGGTATCGTGAAGCCTGATGGAACAACAATTACTGTTGCTCAGGATGGAACGATTGCTGTTGGCGGAAGCTCAGGCGCAACATGGGGAAACATTACCGGAACATTATCCAATCAGACGGATTTACAGACTGCCCTTAACGCAAAACAGGCAACGCTTACTGAAGGTGATGGCATTGACATTACGAGCAATACCGTAAAGGTCGACACAACGTTTTCGGACGCTTCGTCCAGATCCAACATCGCAAGCGGAGATCTGTTTGGAACGATCCTTGGAAAGATAAAGAAATATTTTTCGGATCTGAAGGATCTCGCATACATCGAAAAAGATGGAACGAGCAGCACCAAGTATCTTCGCGGTGATGGTACATGGCAAACGTTTCCGGCGTCAGGCGATACGGTTTCTGTTGCCGGGCACGGTACGGCGAGCGCAACAGTAACGCATGAACAGCAGATCACGATCAACAGTACTGCTCATGACATTGATGGAACAAAGTACATGGAGCAAACAGCGAACAGCGCAAGCTTCACGTTTACGAATGCAGCAATCACGGCAAATAGCGCGATTGATGTATATACAAACACATGGGGAGACAATCCGACAAACGTTTCGGCGTCTTCCGGGTCCTGCTTAGTAACGTTTGCAGCGGCACAGAGCAGAACAGTCAGAATTTACATCAGATAAAGAGAGGAGAGAACAGAATGGAAACAAAGTATTTCGTGGCAAGAGCGTATAGGTACAAAGCAAGCGGAAGTTGGGAGTATTCCCTTGTTGGAATGTATGGGGATCTGTCTGCTGCAAAACAGGCATTCCATGACAACATGGGTAGAATTATCAAAGATTCAAATGATATTGAAATGTGTATCATTTTCGATTCGTTTGGTAACAGGGTCGATTCTGACTTCAACACAACATATGTTGAGCCGGAACCTGAGCCGAACGAAGAATAAGGGGGTATCCTTATGGCTCTATTCAGATGTGGAGGCGGTTCGAGTGGCGGAATAGAAGTTGTAAGCGACAGCATAACCATAGCAGGCGTAACAACAACAACGAGCCCACTTAGTTTTAAGCCGAATAAAGTTTTCACTTATTGCGATGACGGAACAAACTATCAATCATGCGTAATCGACACAACGAACAACATTAAGATTGTTGGCGGTTATGGCGGTGGTTTTGATATAAACAATAATTCCGACTTCATTACAATAAATGCTGATAACAGCTTAACGTTTAAGAGAATCACAAGCACGCTTAATGGAAAAACGCTTTATTATGTCGCAATAAAGGACAATTAAAGGTATCTGCTATGGCACTACTACTTTTCATTATTATCATGGCTATCATTACAGCTATTTTATTCTGGATACAAGCCGTAATATATGAAAATTGGTACGAAAGAGAGGACAAAGACGATGATTGATTGGAAACGCAAACTTACATCAAGAAAACTGTGGATGAGTGTGGCTTCTTTCATTTCCATGCTCTTAGTGGCTCTGAATTATACGGAGAGTCAGGCTGCGCAGATCGCAGCGCTTATTATGGCGGGGGCAACCGTGATCGGCTATGTGCTGGGCGAAGGGCTCGCTGATTCTGGACACTACGGAGAGGATGCTGGAAAATGACTGAAGCAATTATTGTTGCAATCATAACAGGAGCATTGACGCTGATCGGAACCGTTTCATCAAATCACGCAACGCATTCCAAAACAATGTATCGAATTGACCAGCTTGAGAAGAAGGTTGAAAAACACAACAACCTTGTAGAGCGCATGTATATCGCTGAAGGCGAGATAAAACTTTTGGGAGAGAAACAAAAGGACTTCGATGCGGATCTTGGCGATCTGAGACGGAAGGCGGGTGCGTAATATGGAATATACGGCAGATTCTTTCCTTCATAAGCTGAAACCGTATGTGTTGGAAGATATGCGTAAGAGTGGTATCTTAGCAAGCCTGACGGCGGCCCAAGCGTTCATCGAATCGAACAAGGGCAATTCCGGCTTGGCAAAGTATAACAATCTCTTCGGAATGAAGGGATCATATGATGGCCAGAGCGTAAGCATGTGGACAACCGAATATTATAACGGCGTTCCACAGCGAGTGCTTGCAGCGTTCCGCGTTTATCCATCGTGGGGAGATAGTGTTGCGGACCATTCTGCTTTGTTCAATCGGCTCAAGAGATATGAGAATCTCCGGGGGCTGACTGATTACAAATTGGCGTGCAAATATGTGCGCGAGGATGGATATGCTACAAGTCCATCATATACACAGACGCTTTTAAACTGCATTGACAAGTACAAGCTCTACTTGTGGGATGCAGAAGTTACCGGAGAGAGTGCCGGATCTGTAAATGTTAAACAGTTACCCGTCCTGAAGATCGGCAGCAGGGGCGAGTACGTTCTCGCTTGGCAGAAATTCCTTAATTTGAACGGATATCCGTGTGGATTAGAGGATGGCATTTTCGGTAAAAACACAGAGTATGCAGTAAAACAATGGCAGATGGCTCACGGTTTAGACGCTGATGGCATCATCGGCAAGCAAACATGGGCATCAATCGGATTAAAATAGGCTATTTCCGTTCCAATTCTTCTTATCATACCCGGGGTGGCGTCCAGACTTAGTGCTGGGCGTCGCTTCGATGGTACACTTCGCGTTTCATACTGTTCCATTCGCGAAACATGTTCCACATAAAAAACTTTTCACGCTATATACCCAATGCTACAATCATAATCGAGGAGAGCAATTCGCATAGGGGGTATATATGATTATATCTGATTTCACAGAAGTAGAGCTGGACCATTTAAGGGATAATTGCAACTTCGTTTGCAATGAAGCAAGTGTTTTTGAATTACGAAGTCACGGCCTGAGTCTGGAAGAGATCGCTGAGATCCTGAACATGTCCGTTGACGGAGTGAAGAAAATCAGCAGAAAAGTAAACAGGAAAATCATCAGGGTTATGATGTAAGGAGGAATTGCGTATGACAAGAGAAGAAGCTATCACTTATTGGGAAAACCACTACGAATCCGGTAACACAGAACAGAATGATGCGGTGTATATGGCACTCAAGGCATTAAAAGATGCTACGCTGATCTATGACAAGGACGAGTTGAGGCGTATTGTCGCAGAAGTTGTCCTGATCCCGTAAACCGAATAAGTACACTTTATAGGCGCTTACAGTACATTGTAAGCGTCTTTTTTTGTGCCTACAATTAAACCAAAGGAGATAGCAACATGGACATGAAGAAGTTTTGTGACGAGCTGATGAAAGATGACGATCTGAAGGACATCCCGCTTACATATGTTCTCCGTGTTGCTGTCTCTATTTTTACGTTAATTGGTTCCGGTAAATGCTTTTACAAGGACGATTTTGATTAAGGAGGTCTAATATGTATCCATTCAGTCCGTATCAGTCTTTTATACCGCAGCCCGCACAGCAGAACATTCAGTATGTAAACGGCAAGCAAAGCGCTGAAACATATCAAATGCAACCGAATTCCAGCGTGATCCTGATGGATTCCAATTTGCCGCGCTTTTACATGAAACAGACCGACGCAAGCGGCGTTGCGACCATCAAATCTTATGATTTCAAGGAAACTGAAGTCGAAAAGCCGAAAGAGTATGTCACAAAGGAAGAGTTTGAGAAGTTTAAGGCGAATCTGAAGGGGGCAAGACATGAATCCACTAATGATGCTACAAAACGGCAGTAACAATCTCATGATGCAAGCGTTCGGCGCTATGATGCGCGGCGAAAGTCCGCAGGCATTCCTGAAAAACCTTGCAAACACGAATCCGCAACTGCAAGGGCTAAATCTTGACGATCTTGAGGGGACCGCAAGAACCTTGTGTGAGAAGAACAATGTCAACATGGAGCAGTTGGCAGAACAGATCAAGGGATTTGCAAATTCAAATATACCAAAACAATAAGGAAAGGAGTACAAACCATGAACGATTCTAACTTTGGCGGATGGATTTTTTGTTTTCTGATCATTGCCGTTATCTTCGGATGGGGTGGCGCCGGGATCGGTGGTGGTAACGCTGCGGCTGTGGGTTATGCAACGATGGCAGATGTTAATTCCGCAATCAATAACCAGAGCACACAGCAGGCATTAGCGGCAATCCAGCTCTCAAGCGCGAACAACAACTACGAGACGGCGCGCCTGATCGACACCCAGACTATGACGATGACCAATCAGAACAACACAAATCTGCTCACAGCAATCAACGGTTACAATTCTGTGGCACAGAGCATTGCGTCCGGTTTTAATTCCGTAAATCAGAACATTGCTGATCTGGGATATAAGCTCGATAGCTGCTGCTGCTCGATCAAGACCATGATGCTTGAGAACAGACTTCAGGATGTTCAGAATGCTTTATCGGATGCCCGCAATGTTGCCACAAATCAGGCACAGTCTGAATTCCTGCTTTCCACTATGGGTAAGTGGGTGGCTAATCCGAGTGCAACGGCTGTATGAAGGGTAGAGAGTGATGAAAATCATAAAAACACTATCAAAAAAGATCGAAGAAGAAATCAACGATGCAAAGTGCTATGTGAAGATGGCGCTGGAGTACAAGGAGACATATCCGGATCTGTCTCGGACGCTGTACACGATCTCGCTTCAGGAGATGGAGCACATGCAGATGCTCCACAACGAAGTAGCGGAGATAATCAGAAAGTACCGGGAGCAAAACGGAGAACCGCCCGCAGAAATGCTGGCAGTCTATAACTACTTGCACGAAGATCAGATCGAAAAGGCAACTGAAGTCAAAACGATGCAGGCCATGTATAAAGAGTCATGACCATGAGGGGGCGCATCTCGGTGCGTCCTCTTTTATTGTTTGTCAGAAAATTTGTCATGAATTTAGAAAAACATGATAAAATCAATACTTATAGCAAGCGCGTGTCAGGTTCGAATCCTGTCACCCCGACGCCCTCAAACCCGCATTTTTGCTAGGTTTTTTGGAGTTTTGACCGCTTCCATGACAAAATTTTTGATAGCGTATTTATGCGGGTTATAGATATACTCTATAAAAAGTTTGTCATGAAATTTGTCATGGATTTGGAATTCGAATTGTTAATTTTGAAGAAGTTTATCAAATAATTGCTTTTGAGATTCTTGAGCTTTCATTTCATGTCTGTATACAGACTTCATAACATAATCAGACTTCCAGCCACCACTCGCCATAATATCAGCATCACTTATGCCTTGTGAATGAGCGTAAGACGCAAAGAAGTGGCGCAGATCGTGGAAACGGAAGTGCGGTATTCCGAGTTTGTCCTGATAACGGATCAGGGCTTTTCTCATTTTATTCGGATGTCGATTGTAAACATATCCGAGATCGTTTATTTCTTTCACCAAACTATCCGGGATATATATTTTGCGCGTGCTATCAGATGTTTTGGTTTGCTTAATTACCCATTCTCTGTTGCTGTTCTGAACCATTGCTTTGTTGATTGTCAGGATGTTTCCGTCAATATCGTCAAGCGTAAGCGCCATGATTTCGGATCTCCGTAGCGACATAATGCCAAGCTGGAAGCAAACATGGTTTGGATGATCATCCTTGCTCGCTTCGAGTATGCGTTTTATATCCTCTTCTGATGGCGTGTAGCGCTCAGATTTGACGGTTTGCGGCAGAGTGGTATGAATTATCATATTCGGTCTAAACTGCCTTAAAACGGACGCTATGAAAGCGTGAGTGTTGCGTGTGGTCTTTGGATTGTGATCCTCCGCATATCTGTTAATTTCAAATTGTATGTCCTGTTGCGTGATCTGGGCTATTCTCTTTTTCTTGAAATCGTCAGAAATGCAAGAATTAAGTATCGAATAATATCCCTTCACGGTCCGTGGAGAGATTACGTTTTCTTTTGAATGAATATAGGATACAGCGCATTCATAGAAACTGTTTTTGAGCGGAACGTTCTCGATCTGTTCCGATATTGCCCGCATGGCTTCCGCCTGAGTGGGCTTGTAATCAAAAATCAGCGTTATGGTTTTGCGCTGTACCATTTTTCTGATCCGGTATTTCCCGGAAGGGAGTTGTTCAATCTTCATGTTTGTCACACTTTGCGCATTTTAACAGTTTTTCAAGCATTTCCTTGTGAAGTTTATCTTTTTCCTGCACGGAATCGAGCAGCAGATCCATGCGCTTATCTTTATAGGCCACCTGTTCTTTCAGAAATTCAATGCTCCGATTAAACTGCGCTCGCTCTTTATCAATCTTTTCGTGGTATTTGATTTTTTCTTTATGGAGGGCGTTTTCAAACTTAATTTTTTCGTTTTCGAGGTTATCCTCTAATTTCTTTATCTTCTGTTCGAGATCAGAGATATATTGGCTTTTATATTTTAAGAGCATTTTCATGGCTTGGACATCCATGCTGTCATCATCTTCAAGGTTGTCGATGTCCAGAAGGGCGTTTGCGATTGGACGGATTGTCTCTTCATATCTGAAAGACATCTCTTCTGATCCATCAGAGAAAACGCGAGAGATAGTGGACTTCGAAAGATAATCGCCGTTTTCTTCCATCATTGTAAGGATGTCTCCGTAAGAGTATCCCTTTTCTTCGCGGACTTCTTTTAGTTTCATAATGATATCTTTAGTGTTTGTCATATTCGGGCCTCCTGTTTCAAAAATAAAACATGTGTTCGACTTTTTGTACTTTAATCAGGACTATAAGTTTGCTACCATTTTGATAGCGGAAGGAGCAGGATATGAGTTTTGAAGAATTTGCCGAAATCTATGTTAATGCAAGTGATGATGCTAGGATTCTGATTGCAGAAACTTTAGAAAATTTACAAATTCAGTCTGCTTGTCCGGCGGAAGATTTTCAAAAGTTTGATAAAGCTCCATAGCTTTGTTTAGTTTCTCCAGATCCTGATCGCTTAATGGCGCTGGAGAAGGTCCAGATGGATCGAGTTTCAAAAATCCGGGCGCTTTACGAGTTCTTTCCATAGGAACATCGCCGCCCATTAACCATGCCAAACTAACATCAAGGGCATCAGCTATCTTGACTATGCGTTCATATTTGGGTTTTGCATAACCACTTCTATATTGACTGATCGTAGCCTCCGGAATGTCTGCCTTATTTGCAAGATCAACCGGGCGGATGTTACGTTTCTCCAATGCTTCATTCAGTCGATCATTAAATTTTGCAACCACTTTGGTCATTTCTAGGTCCTCCGTATCAATAATATCGGATATTTGCGACGCTTTCAATATATAAAATCAAAACTTTCAAAATATTAAAAATTTAGTATTGACAGAAAAGTTTCAAAATGTTAAAGTATGGTCATGAAACAACATCTTGTATGGAAGGAGGTTTAAAATGATTTTCAAGTACAACAAGTTGCGAGGGAAAATTGTCGAAGTTTATGGCTCGCAGTCCAAATTTGCTGAAGAAATCGGGCAATCCGAGCAAAATATTACAGCAAAATTGGCTGGCAGATCCTCGTTCACGCAGGACAATATTGTCACATGGTGTAAAGCGTTGAACATCGATCAGGCCGATATTGGAAAATATTTTTTTTCTCTTGAAGTTTCAAAAGGTTAAACTTTATGCCGAAAACATATCTCACAAAACAAGACAAATTGAATAACGATCTCGCGGCGTGGATATATGGAACGATGCGCGTAAAGCGTATTTCTCAGAGCGCGATGGCAGAGAAGATGGGTATCAAGCAACCATCTCTCAGCTACAAACTCCGGCATGGAAGTTTCACGTTTCAGGATCTGACAACAGTATTCGAGATTCTGGAACCGGACGCAAGAACACTCACGAGGTTAATGGGATGCGAGAAGCAATCATTATCGGAACCATCTTAATAATAGCGGTTCTTATATGGAGACCGCAGAAGGGAGGGCGCAAATGAAAGTTGGAGATCCGGAATATCAGAGAGCGCTGGATGTGATAACCGCAATTCCATCGAACAAAGTGGATGCGGTTGATCTAAGCGGCTTAACCGATGCGGAGATGGCCGAATATGAAAGCCAGCATGAAAGAGATCTTCGGGCACAGATCAGGGCGTTTGATGATGCGGATCTGAAGATTGTGGCAGACGAAATCACGAAGATCGGCTGGACATACACATACAACGCAATCGGTAACTACTTTGAGAAGATCATCAAACAGCAAGCAACAATCAATGCAACTATCAACCAAGAATGAGAGGGGTAACAAGATGAAGGAAGAAAAATTATCAGGGGTTTTGGGATTGGATCTGGAATTGGCGAATCTGCAATGGACCACAGCGCAATGGCAGAAGTGGTGTCTCCGTAATAATGTCGGAATCATTCTGGAAGGCGGCAAAGTGACCGGATGGGAGGACAAGCCGAAGAGGTACCACAAATGAAACAATTCAGATCAGCCGGAAGAACAAAGAGTCCGTGTTATGGCTGCGAGAACAGAAACAGCGGATGCCATGTTGTGTGCGAAGCATATGCAAAGTATCAGGAGAAGCACGCAGAAGAAGTTGAGCAGATCCGGGAGCAGAGAGCAAAGGAAAACGCTGGCTTTAGACCGCGGATGACTGACAAGCAGTTTAAATACGCGCTCAAGAAGGGTAAGAACAGAGTTTTAAAGCAGAGCATTAAGTGAGGAAAAAGAATGGAAATGCCTAGATGCCCGATATGTGGCAAAGAAACGAACGAATACTATGTAAGCGAATATGGTCAGGAAATCATGGGATGCGAGCATTGTATTCATACAGAGTCCGCGTGGGAGCGGACAGCAGAAGACGAGTATGATAATTTGATTGATTTTAGGTATGAAAGGAGAGACTGATATGGCGATACCTGTGTTAGTAATCGGAAGAAGCGGATCTGGGAAAACATATTCGCTGAAGAATTTTAAACCCGAAGAAGTGGGCGTTATCTCCGTGGAGAAGGGCAGACTTCCCTTCAAATCGGACATCAAAACAGTTAGGGTTCCCGCATTTAGAGAATCCGCAGAACAGACCAGCGCGGCGGCAATCAACGCAGCTAAATATGGCTGGATCGAACAAATCATTTCCAAAAGTAAAGCACCATCCATCGTAATCGATGATTCGCAGTATTTGTTGGTGAACGAGCTTTTTGATCGCGCAGCAGAGAAGGGCTATGACAAGTTCACGAGCATGGCGGCAAACTTCCGCGATCTGATCCACTATATCAATGATTTAGAAGACGAGAGCAAGATCGTATACTTCCTGCACCATTCAGAAACGGATGTGGACGGGCGCGAAAAGGTCAAGACCATCGGAAAGATGCTTGACGAGAAGCTGACCGTTGAAGGCTGTTTCGACATCGTGATCTATTGTCAGGATCATAAATTCTACACTCAGGCGAACGGACAGAGCACGGCAAAGAGTCCGGAGGACATGTTTGAGCTGGAGATCCCGAATGATCTGAAGGCAGTTGATGACACGATCCGCAAATATTACGGCATATCTACAAAGAAATCCAAATAAGAAAGCGAGGAAATCATTATGAAACCAATCAAAAACATTGCAAATGTTCAGGAAGCAGGCGAGTCCAGAAGGCTTCCGGCAGGTGGCTACATCTGTAAGTACACAAAGGTCGAGGATAATTCCGACAAGAATTATCTTTACATGGAGTTCGATATCGCAGATGGCGAGTTCAAAGGATATTACGAAGAACTTGCGGATCGGTTCGATTTCTGGGCGGGCAGATGTTACAGATCCTACACAGAGAAGGCGCTTCCGATGTTCAAGCGTATGTGCTCCGCAGTTACCAAATCGAACAAAGGGTTTATTTTCGATGGAAACGAGCACGCAGACGAGAGCACTCTGGTCGGCAAGAAGGTCGGCATGATCCTTGGAGAAGAAGAATATGAAGGCAATGATGGAAGCGTGAAGACACGGTTATATGTGGCGCGTGAAACATCTGTTGATGATATCAAAGCCGGAAATTTTAAGGTTCCTGAGTTAAAGAGACTTGCAACATCTACCAGCGCTCCCGCAACAGATGACAAGTTCATGAATCTCCCGGAAGGATCTGAGGAAGAGGTTCCCTTCTAATCAATGGTTATCGTTGAGGATACAAGACAAAAAAGCGGGATGCACGAGTTAAAACACAAGCATTTTGAAGAGCTTGGAGTGCAGATTGTCCGTAACATGCTTCCGTTTGGCGATTATGCGATGCCGCCCGCGATCTCTGTTGATACAAAAGCAAACATGGCAGAGATTGCGAGCAACATCGGCAGCGATCATAAGCGCTTTAAGAATGAGTGTATCGCAGCAAGGGCAGCAGGATGCCAGCTCATTATCCTCGTGGAGAACACGGAAGATATTCGAAGCGTCCATGATGTGCATAAATGGATAAACCCTGATGTGATATATCGGCCCAGAGCTATTACAGGAGAACGGTTGCAAAAGGCCATGCTGACAATGCAGGAGCGTTACGGTGTCCGCTTTGAGTTTTGTGAGCCTGAAAAGGCAGCAGACAAGATCATTGAGTTATTGGGAGCGAGGGAAGAATGACAAACGAATTATTACAATGCGCGCTCAACTATGCGAAAAAGGGGCTTGCAGTATTCCCGCTTATTCCCAGAGATAAGAAACCGCTCACGGCAAACGGTTTTAAGGACGCAACAACCGATGAATCGAAGATAAAAGAGTGGTGGGCCATTCATCCAGATGCGAATATTGGCATCGCAACCGGGCAGATCAGCGGCGGGATCGTTGTCATTGACATGGATGTGGACAAGGAGAAGGACAAGGACGGATATCACACGTTTTCGAATTGGTGCAACGAGAATTATCTGATGTTGCCTGATTCGTGGCTCTCGATCACGGGGCGCGGCGGTTACCATTTATTCTTCCGGTCAGCGTTCCCGGTGAACAGCAGGATCGGATGGCTCGAGGATGTGGACATCAGAGCGGATGGTGGTTATATCGTGGCTCCGCCGTCCATTCATCCGAACGGTACGCGGTACGAATGGGAGCAAGATCCGGATGATTACGAGCTGATTGATTCAAGCGATACGGATGTCGAGTTTGTTTTGAACAGTGTGCTCGTGTCAGGGAAAACGAACAACGAGCCGCTAAAGGTGCCTGACGAGATCCCAGAAGGCCATCGAGACGAGTTCATGTTCAAACTCGCGTGCAAGTATCAGGCGATGGGAATGTCAGACGAAGCGATGCTGGCAGCTCTGCAAGCCGAAAACGCGGTCCGGTGCAAGCCGCCGCTTACTGATAAGGAAATCAAGCGGAAAGTCAAGCAGGCGCAGAAGTACGCGAAGGGTGAAGTTATCAGCGTTACGGATAACACGGAAACCGTTGAGAAGCGTAAAACATACGGAAAGACGCGGAAAATCGAGGAAGAAGTCACGGAGCATGATCTTGACATGCCGACTCTTGGAGAATTCGAAGAGCGAAGCAAGGAATGGCTGGTTCCTGATTATATCCCAAAGGGATGCGTAACGCTGCTCTGTTCGGATGGCGGCATCGGAAAAACAACAATATGGTGCGACACGCTGGCAGCTTTCACAACCGGACGCGCAACGATCTTTGACAAAGCTATGGACATACCGTTCATGGACGGAAACAAGCGGAACGTAATGTATTTTTCGAAAGAAGATCCGACAGAAGAGATCCTGAAGGGGAAATTACGAGAAGCTGGAGCGGATCAGTCCAAAATCAGATGTTTCGGACTTGATGACGAGAGGCTCAGCAAAATATGGTATGGATCGCTCCTGCTTGAGCGCTTGGTCGAGAAATACAGACCGGATATCGTGGTGTTCGATACGCTTCAGGCGTTTCTTCCGGAAGGCGTGGACATGGCAAAGCGTAAGGACATGCGAGATGCGCTTAACCCGCTGAATGCGATGGGTGCGAAGTACGGAACATCATTTTTGATGGTAATGCATACCAATAAATCGTCAAACAGCGGGCGGCAGAGAATGGCGGACAGCTCCGATATCTGGGATCTCGGCAGATCAGCGCTGATGGCAGGGCGAACAAAGGATGAAGGCGTTTGCTATCTGTCTCATGAAAAGAGCAATTACGGACGCTTACAGAAAACGATCCTTTTTAGCGTGACGGATACCGGGATCGAGTTCCGAGGAACATCAAATCGCAAGGACAGAGATTATGTGGCCGATGGAGCGATCGTTTCGACTCCGAGTCCAAAATTGGAAGAAGCAAAGGATTTCATACTTGAGAACGTGGATGATCATGTCGAGATCGGAGAGCTTGAAAGACTTGCGAAGGCAGCAGGAATCGCAAAAGGCACGCTTGAAAATGCTCGCGCAGAGTTGAGAAAAGAGAACCTAATTCGGATCAAGCCGATTGGTTTCGGCAAGGAAAAAAAATGGTTTCTCTACACTACAAATGGAAATGATATCCGAGTAAGCGAAAAAGTCAGTAAATAAGCGGTCTCTGCTTACTCGGCAAGAACACGGAGTAAGCAAGAGTAAATTGTCAAAAATTATGCCGAATAAGCGTATTTTTTCTCCTTACTCGGCATCGTTGCCGAATAAGCACAGGCCGCATAAATAGGGCGTTTGCTCCTTACTCGGTGTTCGGATTTTTGGATAGTAGGAAAAAATGTTTTTTTTATTGGCGAGTAAGGATGCCGAGTAAAGTTTACATAATGAGGTGAAGTATGGATAACGAACAGAAAAGGATCTATCACAACATAATTTGTGAAGCATGGGAGCTGATGAAAGCACATCTGGACAAAGTAACATATGAAGAATTGGCGGAAAGCGTGCACAAACTTTCGAAGAAATACGAAGGCACAAAGGAATTTGATTTCGCATCCGCTATGGTTGTTGGTGTCATGGAAGAGCTGGATCGGCTGCACAAAATCTATTAGAGAGGAGATCAGGAATGACCAGAGAGCAGAAAAGAAAACTGATCGAGGAAGTTGTCGAGCATATTTGTGACGAGAAATGCAAGTATGTATCAGAGGTATCAAATGATGAGCTGGACGAGATGTGTGATGATTGTCCGCTCAATGATTTGTGGGATCTGCAAAGGGAGGATGATAAATCATGAAAAAGTGGGGAGTTTTAGGGGTTTTGTTATTGATGCTAGTGATCCTGCTGCCGTATAAGGCAAATGCATCCGTGCTTACGAAGAAGGGCGGCGTGAATTACTACAACGGGCAGAAGGAAACATATTACAACCTGAACATGAGCAGGATCTATGCCAGAGCTGACGCAAACTTCGGTTCTCATCATAAGAAATGGATCCGGGAAGACGGGGTGAAAATGTATGGGCCGTATGTGGTGCTGGCTGTAAACTTTAGGAAGTATCCATATGGCACAACGGATATCCCGACCTCGTTGGGGCTCGGAATAGCGCTCGATACGGGAGCCTTCGCAACAGAGACAAACTTGGATCAGGTAGATGTGGCTGTTGATTGGTAGAAAGGACAAAAATGGCAAATAAACACACAATACAAGACTTGCAATATCTCCAGGCGCTGCCACTTAATCTTAAGGTTCGAATGACACAGCAGAGGATCAGGGAATGGATTGATTGCTTTGGAATCGATGGAGTTTATGTATCTTTTTCGGGTGGAAAAGACAGCACGGTTCTCTTGGACATAGTTCGCGGTATGTATCCAAACGTAAAAGCAATGTTTGTGGACGTTCCTACGCAGTATCCGGAATTGAGAGAGTTTGTAAAAACCTATGAAAATGTTGACATCGTTAGACCAAAGATCAATTTTGTGGATGTGTGCGAGAAATATGGGTTTCCGCTTATATCTAAAGAGGTAAGCGAGTGCGTGTATGGAGCGAGGAAATATCTAGCTAGCATTTTGAAAGAGAGAGACAGAGAACCATCGGAAAAAGGCGAATACCCCTAGCGCGGATCAGGCGAGTCTTAAGGCTGCTAGTAACGGAGGATACGATAGAAAGTACAGAAGAATTAGAGGAATTGGCGAATTTGCTAGAAAAACGGCGCAAGGATCGATCCGGAGGGCAAAATCAGCGGTTGGCGATTATGCTCGGAATGCTAGCAAAGAATCAGAATATAAGGGCGAATATCCCTAGCAAGGACAAGAGTTCGTTTAGTCTTGAAAAGTATAAATTTTTCCTGGTTGCGCCATTCGAAATAAGCAATGGCTGCTGCAACATCATGAAAAAAGATCCAGCTCACAGATATTACAAGGAAACAGGCCGCGTGCCAATTACAGCACAAATGGCACAAGAAAGCAGACTGCGAACACAAAAATGGCTGCAAAACAGTTGCAATGGGTTCGATCTGAAAATTCCAACAAGCAATCCCATGTCCTTTTGGACAGAGCAAGACGTTCTGCTGTACATCAAAACCAGGGATTTACCAATATGCTCCGTATACGGCGATGTTGTTTCGGACGATGAGGAAATGGGACAAATCGATTTTATGCAGTACACAGGCCTGGAGATATTTGATCGCGGCAGTCAGCCATTACATTGTACCGGATGCCAACGCACAGGATGCGTTTGTTGCGGATTTGGGGCGCATATAAGTGGTGACGAACGGTTTGTCCGGCTGAAAGAAACACATCCACAAATGTACAAACTGCTAGATATTGCGAAAAACAATGGCTATACCATGCGACAGGCCATTGATTGGATCGCGGAACATAGCGATATTGTTATCAAATACTGAAAGAAGGTGATCATATGAACATGCAACAAGACAGGGATCTTGCGATCCGGTTTGATTCCATAACAAGAAAACTTCGAGAATCAGGGAAGGATCTAAGCAAGATACCAATTACAACGCACGAATGCGCAAAAAATAATTCTTATATTACGAGGAGAATTTTGAAAGAGTTGGGAGGGAATCAATGAATAATACAGAATGCGAGCAAATCTTGTGGGCAATGGCCATTGGTAGATCGCGGACCGAAAAGGATGCTGTCGAATATGCCATCAAAAAGATGAAACAAGCAAAAAAGGCAAAAAGGTGGAAACGGAAATATCTTGAGTTACGGGAATATTTGGATGTGGATAGCATGATTACTGTGGACTTTGATAATGAGTGGGCAGGAATGAATGTCGGAGAAGTGGCTGACGCACTCAATAAACTGAACATCAGAAAAGGCGGTGACGCATGAATAATTGGTCAGACTACGAACTATTGTTTGAAATCCTTGTAATATCAATCAACGTGTTGTGGTATTCGGCTATTGTTGCAGGGATTGTTCAGAAAATACTTGACGTGCGTAAAGGGAAAGGAGAGCCATGAAACAGATACTTGAGCCGAATTATCAGATGATGCTTGATAGTGCAATAACGTCACTACAAGAAGCATATAAGGATTACAAGGCAAAAGTAATCAAGAATATGCAGTTGACGTGGATAGACCAAAACGGTGCGTTTACTTTTTGTAGCGGTCTTGAGGAGCGAAACGAAGAAATTGAACGCTTGAAGAAAGAAATCACGAGGCTCTGTTTTAGGGTCGAGGAATTAAAACAGATGGTTAATTTGCGAAAGGAGAGCAAATGAAACTAAATGACAAAATTCTAAAAGAGTGGCTATTAGAGCGTGACAATGTAGTTAAAACCTATGACATAGACGCTTTCAAAGCATTTTGGTACAAGTGGCAGAAAAAAGGCTTATATGACAAGTCAATGCCGTTGCCAGATGATGAAGTAATAGAAATATCAATGCGGAAAATGGTTTGCAACATGACAAATGCAACGGATGCAGAGAAAAAAGATGCGGAAGAATGGTTATATCAGCATGGCAGTAGTCCGTATTTGTAGGAAAGGAGAGCGAATGAATGAAAATAGGTGATGTGTATTATGAAAAGAATACTGTTACTAAATTAAGTCACAGAAATAACACGGTATCAGAAACGCTAGTAGAAAGAGTTGATGCCATTCCGCAGAAGTGGATTCCTGTTAGTGAGAGGTTGCCAGAATCAAATGGTTATTATTTGGTATCAGGTGGAAAAAAGATATGGATTTGTGAACTACTCAATATTATGGGAATTAAAGGTTGGAGCAATGATGCTAAAAACCCTATTGTCGAAGCGTGGCTACCTTATCCTTTACCGGAGCCATATAAGTCAGAAAGTGAGGATAAATAATGAAGTGCAAGGATTGTGAGTTTTTTAAAATAACACAAAATCCAATGAAACCGTATGAATTTGGTGAGGCTATATGTAAAAAGCATAATCTAATCACAAACTATTCTAGTGAGAGTAAGTTTGAATGGCTTGAGTGTATTGAGGAAAAGGAGAGTGAAGAATGACAAGTGATTTTATTGAATTTATTGAAATTGAAATGCTTGCCATTTTTGTTGCGGCTGGCATAGATTGTTGCATTTGGCTAGTCTTTTCTGTGCTCTATGAATTAGCGAAAGAATGGGAGAAGAAAAATGAGATGCAGATGCGGAGCGATGATGATATGGAACTGTGATTATACTCACGGAATATTTGTCAGTTGGTATTCATGCCCTATGTGTGGCTACGATTCACGCAACGTTCAATATGTGAAAGGAGCAGACAATGAGCCTACCGACACTTGACGGAATTATAAGAGCATTGAAAGCATTTCTTGAAAGCGCCGTTGTTATTGCGGCAATTATGCTGATCGGACAAATCGTATACCAGATGGAAGTGAGGTTGTCAAATGATAGAAATAATCGAAGAAGCAAGAACAGCAGAGCGAATGGCAAGCAATTCAGCTCGTCTGCTAAAGATCGCAAGCGTGGTAAAGGCGTGGGCAAAGGTGGACGCAGATGAAACGCTCACAGAAGACCAGAAGAACATTGTGATGAAAGCAGCGATGGCAGAAGTGTGGCGTATTGTGGAGGGTGGTCCGCTATGAAGACAGCAGTAATGATTTACAGTTGTGATGCTTATTCGGATATCTGGAAACCGTTCTTTACATTGTTCTTTAGATATTGGGATTGTCCGTATCCGGTATATATTGCAACAGAATCCGAAACATGCGAGATCGAGAACGTGCATACCGTGAATTCATTCGGATCATGGACAGAACGTATGAGAGTAGCGCTCGAACAGATCCCGGCAGAATATGTGATATGCATGTGCGAGGACATGTTCTTCCGCAGGCCCGTGGAACAGAACATCATTGATGCTTGCATCACAAGCATGGATAACGATAGCAAGATTGCCTGTTTTAACTTTGAAAGAGAATACGAATGGTATCTTCCGAGCCGGTATCCGAGATTCGGAAAGAAACCTTCAGGACATAATTACCAGAAGTCATGCCAGCCGACGCTGTGGCGCAGAAGCATCCTGATCGAGCTCATGCAGGAGAATCAATCGGCATGGGCGTGGGAGATGTCAGATGCTCCGGATAAGTACGACTATTACATTTGGACAGGATCCGATCAGGACTTAACATTCGAATATGGTTATCACAACAACCAATGGTTCGGAATCCAAAAAGGTAAGTGGGTTGCGCGTGATGTCATTCCGCTATTCGAGAAGGAAGGGATTGAGATTGATTTATCAAAGAGGGGCACAGTATGACAATACATGAGACAAAAGACTACTTGAGAGAAATAAAAGTTAAGCGTCAGTATCTCGCGCGCTTGAAAGAACGAAGAGCATCGCTGCATCTTGATGTATCATTTGGTGGGATTGATTATTCTGCTGATAGAATACAGAGTACACCAAAGAACAAGATGGAAGAAGCAATGGTCCGACTGTCCGAAAGAATGGAGATGCTGGATAATACAATCGCAAAGATCAGCGTGGAGATTGACGATCGGACCAGCAGCATTGAGGAATTATCAAACGTAACGCACAGAGATATTCTGTTTAAGCGATATGTTGAGGACAAATCATTCGAGCAGATCAGCATCGAGCTGGGCTATGTTTACAACTACACATGCAATCTTCATGGCGAGGCTCTAAAAGAATTATCAAAAGTTCTTAACTTTTCTTAAGACAGGATAATATATTATATGTTATTGTGCTAAGTGGGAAGAGATGCAAGGAGCAGTCGAGTGGCTGTTCCTTTTCCCTTTGTGGTATAATCATCTTGCGAGGTGATTATATGTACGACCAAATGAAGAAGGTTTTAAAGATTGTGTTGATCTTGCTGGGTATAGCAATAGTTGTTTACATTGTCGCATCCACATATTTCAACATGAGAAGGAATGAACGTTTGCTTCCTGAGTTTAAGAAGGAAGTGGCAAATGCTTTTGATCCGGTAGAAGCAATTACATCATATGATGTAATTGGCACAGAGCTAACGCAGATACATGTGAACATGGATGCATGGAGAGATGCAACAAAGGATCAGCGCATACAGTTCGTTAAGGATGCACAGTCAGCAGTAACAACTGCGGCAATCAAAGCAGGATACAAGATGGATCTATATTCGAGTGTACACATCTATGATGATAATGACTCGAAGATAGCAGAGGCAGACAGCGCTGGCAAGGTAACGCTTTACTGATCCTGAACAACTTATATTGATTCGAAAGAGACATCGCTTGATGTCTTTTTCTTTTGGGAATTATGGCGAAAGACTTTGCGAAATCATTCTACGATTCTAAAGCGTGGAAAGAATGTAGGCGTGCATACATCGGACACAGGATGCTGGTCGATGGTGGTCGGTGCGAGATGTGCGAGCATGATCAGGGATACATCATTCATCACAAGATCGTGCTCAATGAATCAAACATCAATGATCCTGATGTATCGCTTAACCCTGACAATTTAATGTTCGTATGCCATGATTGTCACAACTTTATTCATTCAAAGGATGCATCTTCCGGGAATTTTGTGAGGCTACCGGCAATTTTCGACGAGCGCGGACAAATTTTGCCGCGAGCGAGTGACTCCCGCCGTTGAAAAATTTTTTTCGAAAAATCGAAAAGAC
>Ga0310696_10001518_pt1 | contig 33382 bp, 34 predicted proteins | sample AusTroGonzalo_MG_4_FD_203885 | JGI IMG/M metagenome (GOLD analysis project Ga0310696, IMG submission 203885) | Bovine rumen microbial communities from tropical cattle in Woodstock, Queensland, Australia - Gonzalo_02 (v2) (version 2) | ecosystem: Host-associated > Mammals > Digestive system >... | reverse complement strand
CCCACGCCCCTGTTGTTGAGGATTTTCGCATAATTCATTGCTGCGGATGCAACTCCGTCGATCAGCGGCGGAAATGAATCGCTTAGGATGCAGATATCTTTCATAAGTTTAGTCAACTATACTCTTCGGCCGTGTTTTTGTCCATTTGGCCGTCCTTTCATGTTATGATTACAATGGGGTGAAACGGAGTTTCAGAATGCCTCAAAGGGGGTTTTGCATATGACCTACACACCGGAGAAGATCCAGAAGATAGTGGAGGAGCAGAGACGGTACTTCAGAACGGGAGAGACTCTGGACATCGCCTGGAGGAAACAGCAGCTTGAAAAGCTCAAGAACGCTGTGATTTCCAACCAGACCCTGCTTCAGGAGGCATTGTTCGAGGACCTTGGAAAGAGTCCGCTCGAGGCTTATCTGGTTGACATAGGACCTGTCATCGTCGAGGTGAACGAGATTCTCAGGGGGTTGAGGAAGTGGGCCAGACCGGAGAAGCACTTCAGTGGTCTTCTGTGCTTTCCCAGCACCAGGACGACAGTCTACAAGATGCCCTACGGGGTCTCTCTGATCATCAGCCCGTTCAACTTCCCGGTGCTCCTGACTCTGGGTGTCCTTGCCGCCAGCATCAGCGGAGGAAACACGGCCGTGATAAAGACCAGCTCCAAATCGGAAGCCAGCACCAGGGCCCTGAAGAAGCTCATCTCCGAGACCTTCCCTGAAAAGTACGTGACGCTGATCGACGGCGGTCACGATGTGGCCGACATGTGCCTTGCCCAGCGCTTCGACAAGATCTTCTACACTGGGTCCCCGTCCGTTGCCAAACATGTCCTTGAGCAGGCTTCTCACAACCTCACGTCAGTCGCGCTGGAACTCGGAGGCGAGACAGGAAACTGGGCCGTGATCAGAAAAGACGCCGATTTGAAGGATGCGGCGCGCAAGATCGCCTTCTTCAAGTCCTGCAACTCCGGTCAGATCTGCATCAACATCAACCAGATTGCCGTGGCCGAGGAAGTGGCCGAGCCCTTCATCAGGGAGCTGAAGGCCGAGTTCGTCAGGCAGGTGGGTGAGAAGCCAGAGGAGAATCCCGAGTACACCAAGCTCATCGCATCCTCCGTCTACGAGAAGTGCGAGCGCCTTTGCACCGAGTACAAGGACAGGATCGTCCACGGCGGAACCGGGGACAAGAAGGCCTGCAAGTTCGCACCGACTGTCATCTATCCCGTCAACGCCGACGAGGAGATCGTCAAACACGAGCTCTTCTGCCCGCTGCTTCCCATCATGCCCTTCAAGGACTCCGACATCGATTCCGTCATGGACATGATTGCAGATAGGGAGCATCCGCTTGCCCTCTACGTGTTCACAAAGGACAAGAAGTGGGCCCGCCGCGTCATGACGACCCAGCAGTACGGCGGAGGCTGCATCAACGAAGTCTGCATCCACATGATGGTCAAGGGCGTGCCCTTCAACGGCACAGGCCATTCGGGCATGGGCGCCTACCACGGCGAGTGGGGCTTCAGGGAGTTCACCCATCCGTCATCGGTTCTGATGGGAAGGACACACGGAAACCTCTCTCTGCGCGAGCACCCCTACGGAGGAAAGGCCGGTGAGTCCAAGATGAAGCTTCTGAAGCTTTTTGAGAAATAGGATGTGACGGGTGTTGTTTTGTATTATATTTGGTTAGTGGGAATGAATTACGGTGAAGAGGGCAATCTTTACACCTTTACTGGTTTCGGGGTCACTATGGTGTCCGGAAACAGCGAGGACGAGGCCTGGCATCCGTTAGTTCCGCAGGACTTTGTAAGCGAACGTTTTGTGGGAACAGCAGAGGAATAGTATTTCAACAGGGCATAGGAGACAAGCGCTTTGAAAAAGACACTGACATTGATTCTGATATTGACGACTCTTGCGCTGGCACTGTTCGTGTCATGCGACAACGACACCACGATTGTCACGGTGACATTCGACGCCAACGGCGGAACCGGTGAGATGGAACCCCAGAGGATTGTGGCCGACAAGGCCACGGCCCTTTCTCCGAGTACCTTCACCCGTGAGGATTATCTCTTCTCCGGATGGAAGAGCGATGATGGAACTCATTATGATGACGAACAGAAGGTGGAGATCTCCAAGGATGTTACTCTGTACGCCCAGTGGACACGCAGGCTCATCCGCATCAAGTACGATGCCAACGGCGGAATCGGTATGATGGCCGACCAGTCCACACTGTCGGGTCTGGCCACTACGCTGAATGCGAATACCTACAGCAATGGCGACATGCACTTCGAATCCTGGAACACAGAGGCCGACGGATACGGCACCAGATACGCAGACAAGGAACAGATCGTATTGAAGGAAGATGTCACCCTCTATGCACAGTGGGTGGCCTGGGTGGAACTCGAAGCCGACATGACGGAGTGGGAGGACGGAAAGACATACACTCTGAGCAGCGATCTCACGATTCCTGGTCGTGTCAATGTCACCGGAGTTGTGACGCTCGTTCTGCCGGCCGGCTGTACACTGACCTGCCCGAAGGGAATCGGCGTAAACAAGGGCAACACTCTTGTCATAAGGTCTCCGGACGAAGCAACGGGGAAACTGATTGCAGGTTCAGAGGGAAACTGGGGTCAGCCCGGCATAGGCTCCACTTACGTTGAAGGTAAGAGATCGGAAATGGGAACCCTGGTAATCGACGGCGGAATCATTGAAGCCACAGGAGGCGAAAGAGCCGCAGGAATCGGAGGATCCTGTGACGGCGATGGCGGTCACGTCTACATCATGGGGGGAGAAGTCACCGCAACAGCGACTGCCTGGGGTGCCGGAATCGGCGGCGGAAAGGACTGCTCCGGATGCACTCTCTATATCATGGGAGGTAAAGTCAAGGCTGTCGGCGAAAAATCCGGACAGGGAATAGGGCTCGGTGGCGGAGGCAGTGCCGGACAGGCGAGGCTCTATCTGTTCGGAGGACAAGTCTATGCGGCAGGAGCCGCAGCCTTCGATACATACTGTGAGCTTCATAACGGAATGGCTTTGTTGGAAAGCTCATCTGGTAAAGAAGGTGAATGGCATCCGTATACGCCCGAGTTCAGAAAAAGCCAGTATTTCGTGAAATCGACAAACTGGGAATAAGAGCCGAAGACGATATGGCTTCCCGAAGGTCTCAAAGGCCCGGGAAGCCTTTTTTTATCTGTATTTGAGGAAAGACTTTTGCCACGACCAACAAGGGCCGCCAGTTCGATCCCTTCATCGCCGACATCATGCTCAGGCTGATCGAAACCGGCGCCATCCCTTTGGATTGACCGTCACTCATGTTCCTTTGACGAATTGCCGTATGTCGGCTTTTTCTCAGCCGCATACATGTTTTCCCATCTGAAGGCATCTTCCTTTGCCATTTGCTCCGGGTATCCGTATTCCCGGATCATGGCAGCTTCCGTTATGACCCATTGCTTTCCGTACTTACAGCAGTCAGTGCCGGCCTTGATCTTTCCGTAGACCAGAGCCTTTCGCAACGTGCTTTCATTGAGATTCCAGATTCTGGATGCATCACTGAATGCCAGAAGTCCGTTGAATGGGTTGTCTACGGTATCACCGTTTGCCCAAATCTCTTCAGAAGAAAGATCAAGTGCCTCGTTCCATACGACACCGTAACCTCCGGCATCGACCTTTGCCCTGGCAAACAGAGCAGGTTTGGATTCGAATTCCCTGAAGACCTTGTTCCTTCTGGAAAGCTTCGCAACATCGTAGGACTTGATTGTCCCGTCATCGAATTGGGCTATCAGATGAAGGTCCTTGGTTGTGCTCAGACTCCTGATCAGATGAAAAACATATTTATCCATTAATCACTCCAACGGTTATTATATCACGATATAAGGATATCACTGTATGGTGATGCCGTCAATGAAATGATGTACTGATAAGGATACTGCCCGGTACTGGGAAAAATGGAAAGGATGCGCCTGGCGCGATTCGAACGCGCGACCTGCGGATTCGAAGTCCGACGCTCTATCCAATTGAGCTACAGGCGCAGAATAAGAAAAAGTCCAGCACTTGGCTGGACCTTGGGTGGAAGAAGGGGCTCGAACCCTCAACAACCAGATCCACAATCTGGCGCTCTACCATTGAACTACTTCCACCATGTAGATAAGTCTTACGACCGCTTAAATATGCCCCAAGCCTCGAAAAAAGTCAACAAGGCTGCGATCTTCAGGACTGATGGTAGACTTCGAACGAGTCGATGAACTCGAAGGCCCTGATCTTCTCGGTGTGCTGCTCGATCGACAGCTTGTCGTTGAATGTGACGTTGGCCTTGATGCTGGAGCCCGAATTCTCGTCGTTGCGGAACGAGACGTCCCTGATGCTTCCTCCGATGGACTTGAACTTCGCAGACAGTTCCTTGACCGTCATGTTGTGCCTGGTCAGGTCGCATGAGATTACCGCGACGGTCTGAACAGGCATCTTCTGGTGGTGGATCCTGAGAAGGATCTGAGCCACGATGATGATCGTCGTCGTCGAGACACCCAGAACGTACATTCCGCTTCCGAAGCACATGCCGATTCCGACGGTTGCCCACAGACCTGCGGCCGTGGTGAGTCCTACGATGCTCTCCTTTCTGACGTAGATGACACCTGCACCGAGGAAACCGATGGACTGGATGACACCGGCTGCGATTCTTCCGCTGTCCGATGTGAGCCTGACACCGTCCATTGTCGCCACATCCAGAAAGCCATACTTGGAGACTATCATGAGGATGGCTCCGGAAATGGCTACGATGATGTGGGTTCTGAGGCCGGCGTTCTTGTACCTTTTCTCCCTTTCAAGTCCTATGAAAGCGCCGCAGACGGCCGAAAGGATGATTCTCAGTCCCAGATCCAGGCAGTCTATGGCGGTGAAGTATTTTAACATTGGTGAAAGATCAAATTGCATGACTTACTCCCTTTATGTAAAAAGAGATTATAGCACCGCCAATTTCACAATGCAACTTTAAACGTTTGCGTTAAGAGGGTTCAGCAAAGCCTCAGGATCAGGCAGCTCGTGTTCCACTGAAGAGGTGCGGCCGTGAGAATCGCCACAAGCTCCTTTTCCAGCTTCGAGGCCTCGGTCTGGGAGAGCTCGGGGAGGGCGGGGATGTAGCTGTTTCGAATCCAGCGGAGGATATCGGCCTCGCGTGCGGTGCGCGATTCGGTGAAGCGGTAGTCGGAGCTATCCACGTTGGGGAAGATGCCCTTGAGTGCAGTCTTGATGTCGTCGCGGGTGGGTACCTTGGAGTAGATTGCCTTCTCGGCCTTCAGGAGAGTGTCCTGAAGCGGGCCCATGTGGATGAAATCCGAGAGTCTTGACGCCTCTCCGACCACTGTTTCGCACAACGCGATGTCGCCGCCGGATGCAAGGCGGCCCTTTGCTTTTTCAAGTACGGCAAGGCCTTTGGGCAGGTCGGTGAGGATGTTGCGGCCCAGGATGTGTTCGAAGAGGATGCCTTTCTCGACGGCCGAATCCAGGCTGTCCAGCACCTTGAGGAGGTCGGTTCCCATGACAAGGCGCGGGGCGCTGACGCTGTCCATCGTGCCGATGTACTGCTCAAGATAGGCGCGCTCCTCGCTGTTTCTCATGTGGGCGCAGACGATGCCTTCGGGGGTGTGCCGGAAGGCCTCCCAGACCAGAAGTCCGTGGCCCGAGTTCAGAACCAGGATCCTGTCCGACCTTGTGGTCCTGATGACAGAGAACAGGCGGTCGCGCATGCCCTCCAGGGCGGTGCTTCTTCCGCTCATCGTGCGCCTGAGCCACAAATCGCGGGACTTGTCGTCCGGCGAGAAGGTGAGGTTCTCGGGGAAGGCGTCGATGTCCACGCTCTCGAGCTGAATCTCGCGGCGGCGGTTGACCAGGTCTGCGATCTGCTTCTCGTAGCCGATGCTGCCCACATGATAGAAGACCTTGCCCTGAAGCTCGTTGGGCAGGTACTGCTGGGCCACCCAGTGGTCCTGGTAGGCGTGCGGATACATGTAGCCCTCTCCGTGGCCGAAGCCCTTGGCATCGCGGCTGGCATCGCGCAGGTGGTTGGGAACCTCTGCGGCCGCCGACTCTTCCTCGACCGCCCTGAGCGCGTCGAAGAATCCCATCTCGCTGTTGCTCTTGGGGGCAGTGGCCAGGTACAGTGCCGCATGGGCCAGGTGATATCTTCCCTCAGGCATACCGATGGCGTTGAAAGCCGCCGCATCGGACTGCACCACGACAATCGCATTGGGATCGGCAAGCCCCACGTCCTCGCAGGCGCTTATCATCATGCGCCGGAATATGAAGCGAGGATCCTCGCCCGCGTAGACCATCTTCGCAAGCCAGTACAACGCCGCATCCGGGTCCGAACCGCGAAGCGACTTGATGAAGGCGCTTATGACATCGAAGTGATAATCTCCCTCCTTGTCATACAGCACGGCCTTTCTCTGGATGCTCTCCTCGGCGGTCTCCTTGGTGATGAAGACCTTGTCGCCATCACGCGGGGTGGTGACAACCGCAAGTTCCAGGGCATTGAGCAGACTTCTTGCATCGCCGCTTGCCACATCCACCAGGTGCTCCAAGGCACCTTCCTCGAAGCTCACATCCAGCTTTCCGTAGCCGCGCACCGGGTCCTTGATGGCCTGCCATGCGATCTTCGTAAGATCGTCCGATGTCAGCGGCTTGAGCTGGAATATCCTTGAGCGGCTCACCAGAGCGGCGTTGACCTCGAAGAACGGGTTCTCCGTCGTGGCGCCTATGAGGATGAACGTACCGTTCTCCACCCAGGGCAGAAGGGCATCCTGCTGGCTCTTGTTCCAGCGGTGGACCTCGTCGACGAACAATATGGTCCTGCTACCGTAAAGGTCCAGGCGGTTTTTTGCCGCCTCGATCTCATCGCGAAGTTCCTTCACGCCCGAAAGCACTGCGTTGATCGTTGAGAAGTGGCTCTTGGTCGTGTTTGCAATCACCCTTGCCAGGGTGGTCTTTCCCGTTCCCGGAGGGCCGTAGAAGATGACAGACGAAAGCTGGTCCGCCTGGATGCTTCTTCTGAGAAGACGCCCGGGGCCCACGATGTGGTCCTGTCCGATGTACTCGTCCAGAGTTCTCGGACGCATGCGGTATGCCAGAGGCTGCGAGCCCGTGCTTATCCTGCTGCTGTCGAAGAGTCTGTTTTCCTCATCCGTCGTTTTCTTCGCGCCCATGCGTCCCCCGAAGTTCTCTCAGTCCAGTCCCAGGACCCTTGCCGCCGTGCTGTCCATGTTCGCATCCGGCGTGGTGCGGATCAGGACCTCGGCCCTCTGCAGAGCGCCCATGAACAGCTTCATGAAGTGCACCGAGAAGATGTCCCGCACCTGGTCAGCAGTAAGGTCCGTGTCGATCCTGGGATTGTGCTCTCCCAGAAGCTTGTCGCGGGTGGTGGCCCATGCATTGTACTGGATGGCCACGTCGCTCCACACCGAGACATCCATGTCCCCGATGTTCGCGCTGATCCTGCGTGCAATCTCATCCCCGCGTGTCTTCAGCATGTACTCGCTTATGGACGATGCCCCCGAGGAGACCATTTTCACCGGGTCCTCGAACTCGGTCGAGTACACCACGTAGGTGATGTAGTCCGAAAAAGAATCATACACCGGCAGGATGAAGGCCGTGGTGGTTCTTGCCCACTCGTCAAGCAGCCTGTCCATGCCGGGGATCTCGTACCTCTCCGCCTGCAGGAACGCATACTCGGTGGGCACCATGCTCTCGTTGAACTCGTTCATCGACAGAAACAGATCCGACAGCGCCTGCGTCGAGGCTCTTCCCAGCACGTACATCAGAGTGTAGTTGCAGTCCTCCCTTGAATACGTTCCGTCAGAGCCGGACGATGTGACGCACGAGGCCAGAAGGAGCAGGGATAGGATGATCAGCAGTGCTGCGACTTTTCTCATGCTGTGATTCTACCATCTGGGAGAGTTTTTTTACAGTATCGTAAGGCCTCACTTGCAGAAGCTGAACCCGCTTCCGTCGGGCATTGGGAAACTCACCGCAACACAGTCAAGCTGCATAAGGGAATCAGAAGACCCTGAAGCAGAATCCCCGTAAAGAACATCCCCCACGATGGGATAACCCATCCACGCAAGATGGGCCCTTATCTGATGCCTGAACCCGCGCGTTATGGTGCACCTGAACGTGCAGAGCACATTGCTCTCAGAAACCGGCTCAACCTCGGTGGAGTAGAGCACGCTGCTGTCGGCCCTGGATGCATCAGTGACAGGCCTCACTTCCTTCGCACCCGGTCCGTATGAACGGAAATATGAGCTGATGGTGAAGGAAGACTTCCCCAGGTCCGGCTCCATCCCCTTGAGACGGTCGCCCCGTGAAGTTACCGCAAGATATGTCTTTCTGAAAAGGCCCTCTGCCTGCACTGCCTGAAGATGGTCGTACATCTCCTGCGTCCTTGCAAAGACCACAAGGCCTCCGGTCGCGGTGTCCAGCCTGTGCACGGCCCCATACTCCCAGGCATTGCGCCCCCGAACCGAAAGCACATCCGGACAGACGGAAGAGATATAACCCAGAAGCGTGCCTTCGGGGCCCTGGCTTTTGAGAGGGACCGTGGGGATTCCGTGTGCCTTGTCGGCAATGACAAGGGCATCGGTCTGAAGGAGAACGGAGGAGGGGGACCTTTCTGTCATGACTCCTGACCCGGCTCCGCGTAGGGCTCGGTGATGACGCCGGAGGGGCTTTCTCCCGGGCGGCTGGTGACGATCTCAATGCGCCGCTCGATCTTTGAAAGCTCGTCGTCCACCTCGGAGGCCAGTTTCATGCCCTCTTCGTAGAGGTCCACCGCCTTGAGAAGGTCCGTCTTGGGATCCGAAAGCGCCGAGGAAATCTCCTCCATCCTCGCAAGCCTCTGCTCGAAACTCTTATCTTGTGCCATCTGAAACCTCCTCCACGCGGGCCCCGACCTGGCCCTCTGCCATCCTTATGCTCAACTTCTCGCCGACCGATGCCTCCGACGCGCTTCTCTTCACCTTGCCGTCCTCACCGGTCACAATGCTGTAACCCCTCTCCAAGACCGATACCGGAGAGAGTGCGTTTATCTTGTTCCTCAACAGCTCCGCCCGGGCCTTCCGCGCCAGAATGACCTTGTCCATGGTGTGCCGGATCGATGTCTCCGAGTCGCCCAGACGCATCCTGACCCCCGCAAGGCGGTTATCAAGCTGCGCCTTCGCACTTGCACGCGAGAACGCCGTGGTGCGGATCTTCACCTGACTGACCTTGAAATTGATCGCCTCGGTCATCGTAGCACGCACCTTGGCCACCTTTTCTGCCTGGTCCATCGTGCTCTCGCAGACAAGCTCGGCCGCAGCAGACGGGGTAGGGGCCCTCAAATCCGCCACGAAGTCGGAAATGGCCCAGTCTATCTCATGTCCCACTGCCGAAATCACCGGGATGTCCGACTGGTGGATGGCCTCTATCACGCAGTCCTCAGAAAACGGAAGAAGGTCTTCGATGCTACCGCCTCCGCGGCCGACGATCATCACATCGGCCAGAAGAAACTCATTGACCTCCCTGATCCGTGCGGCAATCGACTGCGCCGCCTCGGGCCCCTGCACCACGGCAGGCAGGATGATGATGTCCATCCCCCTGTTTCGCCGGCCTGTGATCTGCAATATGTCCTGCAGCGCCGCACCCGTGGGGCTGGTTATTACAGCCACCTTGTGCGGATGCTTCGGAATGGGCTTCTTCGCACTCTCATCGAAGTATCCCAGCGCGGCATAGCGGCGTTTTCTCTCCTCCAGCATGGCCAGGATGTCGCCTTCGCCGGACTGCCTCATCGAGGAGCAGACGATCTGATACGTGCCGCGAAGCTCGTAGACGCTGATGTTGCCCGTCACGATGACCTTCATGCCGTCCTTGGGTGCAAATCCCACCCTGGGCACGGACGAGCGCCACATGACGCAGTTGACAACCGCCCCCTGGTCCTTCAGCGCGAAGTACCAGTGCCCCGTCGAAGCCGGCCTGAACCCCGAAATCTCGCCCTCCACGGTAAGCCCGTAGAACGAGCCCTCCAGGTTGGTCTTGATCAGAGAGGTTAGCTGGCTGACACTGAGCAACGGCAGTTCCATTTCCATGTCTCCAGCATACCACGCCTCTCTTTTTTTTGAAATCTTCATAAGAGGGGACAAAAAAAGGGGACCGCCTTGAACGGGCAATCCCCTGACAATTCACTTGAGTTTCAATCACTGCTTGGTGAAGGTGATCGGCTTTCCAAGAGCGTCATATGTCGAAAGAGTGGAATCATCAACAGTGAATTTCATGGTCTCTCTGATCATTTCAATCTCGACGTCTGTATATATGACTGCAGGCTCAAGTTCGCCTGTCCATGAACAAGAGGCGGTGACATCTATTTCCTCCTTGAAGAGGACGGAACCGTCCTTCTTGAACGTGGAAGAGCTAGAAGCTTCAATGGTGGAGTTTTTGATTGTGTAATCCTCATTGCACGCATAAGTGTCGGAGTTCAAACTGTATGAGAGCTTGAGCGGCTTCTCCAACGGATCAAGACTACCTCCAGTGATGTCGTAGAGGTCTACATACTCTGCCGGATCAGGTTTGACGTTTTCATCTTTGTCAACCATATAAAGCTTGTCGGTTCCCTCGGGCTTAACGAAAACATAATGGTTTGTCGTGTCGATAGGGATTTCTGATACATCATAGGAGAGGACCAGATAGTTCTCGTCGGATGACAGCTTGTAGCTTCCGGTTTGTTCCCTATACTTATCACCGTCGACGTAGACTGTGTAGGTGAAAGAGTTGTCCTTTGTAATATTGAGGGTCACATAATAACCTTCACCCGAATACTTCCAGGTTCCGATGATTGCATCGGCCGGATCCTGCTGACATGCAGTGAACAGGCACGTAACTATCAGTGCTGCTAACAATACAAACAGGGCTTTCTTCATTCGTTATCCTCCTTATGGATAATTCTTTGATTCTGTTTTCACAGTGGCTTTATGCACACAAGTATAACAGATAAAAGGCGATTTGAGTTACTGAAAAAGGTGAAATACGAAAGGCGTGACAAAACAAAAAAACTCCCGGGCGGAACCCGGGAGTCATCGAAGTCCGAAACTCAGGTATTACTTCCTTGTCAGAACAATACCCATCTCGATGCCTTCATCTGATTCGAACAGACAGATTGTCTTTTCTCCTGCGATGAAGTTGAGCTCGAGTTCCTCTTCCTCGACTGTTGCGGAAGCAGTGCCTTCATTGATTGAAGTTGCCGTCCATGTGCCTTCGATATCGTAGACCTCACCTTCGGCTTCCATAACGAAAGTGCCATCGCCCTTGACTGTAAGGGTTACTGTGAGTTCCGGTGCAGGGGGAATCTCGAATTTTCCTTCCCATGTTCCGACTGCCTTGTTGTCCTTGACAGGATCCTGCTTACATGCCACGAACAGGCATGTAACCATCAGTGCGACTACCAGTACGATAAATACTTTCTTCATTCGGTTATCCTCCTCGTTGGATAAACATCAGATTTGCACAAGCGGCTTACACCGCTTAACTAAAAATATAACACCTAAGACAGGGACGGGGTTACAAAAGATGCGGGATTGTGGGGCAGTGAGACAGGTGAGGTGTATACATAAATCACAGAAAAATCTGAAAAAATGGAGAAATTTCTCCATATTTGGAGGAAAAAAGGGGAAAAATGGAGACATTGTCTACTTTTTAGGCGGGGAAAAGCGCCACAAAGCATAAGAATCCCCCACAAGGGCAAAAAAAAGACTGCCCGCAAACACGGACAGTCCCATAGTTGACGTATTACGTCTTACTCTTCGACAATAGCTCCGACGGGGCAAGCTGAAGCGCAAGTTCCGCACTGGACGCAAGTGTCCTGATCGATGACGTAGATGTCTCCCTCGCTGATGGCGCCGGTCGGGCACTCACCTGCACAAGTTCCGCATGCAGCGCATGCATCTGTAATCTTGAATGCCATTGAAAACTCCTTCAATATTGGTAGCCAAATGATAGTCCAGAGCCTGTCAATCGTCAAGGCACAACTTGTTGAAACATGCGCTTTGGTTTATCATCCTAAGTCATGAAACAACTCGTTCTGGCTGAAAAGCCAAGTGTAGGAAGAGAGCTTGCGCGGGTGCTGGGATGCACCAACAGGGGCAAGTATCTCGAAAGTGACGACTATGTGGTGACATGGGCTCTGGGCCATCTGGTGACCCTCTGTTCGCCCGACCACTACGGTGCCGAGTACAGGCACTGGACGCTCAGGAACCTTCCCATTCTTCCGCAGAAACTGGATACGATGGTCATCGACAAGAGCCGCGAGCAGTACGAGACCGTCAAGGGTCTTCTGGACCGCGACGACGTCGAAGGCGTCATCATTGCAACAGATGCAGGAAGAGAGGGCGAGCTCGTGGCCCGCTGGATCCTGAAGCAGGCCGGATGCTCCAAGCCCGCAAAGAGGCTCTGGATCTCCAGCCAGACCGACATGGCCATCAAGCAGGGCTTTGCGAACCTCAGACCCGCATCCGACTACGACAACCTCTACGCCGCAGCCGAAAGCCGCTCCTATGCCGACTGGTACGTGGGCTACAACGTCTCGCGCGCCATGAGCTGTCACTTCGACACAAGGCTCTCCGCCGGCCGTGTCCAGACTCCCACACTGGCACTGATCACCTCCCGCGAGGACGAGATCGAATCCTTCACCGGCCGCTTCTACTGGACCCTCAAGGCCAATTTCGGCACCTTCAAGGCCTCCTGGTACAGCCCGGACAACACCATCAAGATCGATGCCGAGGAGAAGGCCAAGGCCCTTGAGGCCAAACTCAAGGACGCCAAGGGCACCGTGACCCGCGTCACCGAGGTCCCCAAGGCAGAAAAACCGCCTCTTCTCTACGACCTGACCGAGCTCCAGCGCGATGCCAACACCATGCTGGGCTTCTCCGCCAAGGAGACCCTGGACACGCTGCAGAGGCTCTACGAGGTCTATAAGATCGTCACATACCCGCGCACGGACAGCCGCTACATCACGGCCGACATCGTGCCCACAATACCCGAGCGCCTGGCCGCACTCAGTGCCACAAGCTTCGGCCTCAGGGCCTCGTCCTATCTGAAGAACGGAATCAGGACGGACCTGTCGCGCCTGGTCAACGACGAGCTTGTCAGTGACCACCACGCCCTTTTGCCCACAGAGCAGAAGGTCGACGTCTCGAAGCTTTCGGCCAACGAGAAGGCACTGTGGGAGCTGGTCATAACACGCTTCCTCGAAGCCCTTTCTGACGACTACGAGTACAGGACCACCACGGTCGAGGCCTCCGTCGAGGGCGAGCGCTTTATGGCAAGGCTCACAGTGCCCGCAAAGCAGGGCTGGCGCGATGTGGCAAGGGAAATCGGTCGACGCAGCGCCGCACCTCTTGCAGATGAGGACGATGCAGACCCCGGACTTCTTTCTCTCAAAGAGGGGGCCGAAATCCAGGTGAAGGAAACGGTTCTGAAGAGAAACGCCACCCTTCCGCCCGACAGATACACCGAGGCCGAGCTTCTTTCCGCAATGGAGCACGCAGGACGCTTCGTGGACGATGCCGAGCTCAAGAGCCATCTTGGCAACGGACTGGGAACCCCCGCCACAAGGGCCGACATCATCGAGAAGCTGATTCAGAACAACTGCATCGAGCGTCAGGACAAGTACCTTGTTCCCACACCCAAGGGAAGGGAGCTTGTGCGCCTGGTGCCCAACCAGCTCAAGAGCCCCGAGCTCACCGGAAAGTGGGAGCTCAGGCTGTCGGAGATCTCCAAGGGAAGCGAGTCGGAGGCTCCGTTCATCGAGGACATCAAGAAGAACGCCACAGACCTTGTGAACCAGGTCGTGGCAAACCGCGAGAAGTTTGACCCGAACCTCATGGGAAACAAGGAAAGGGTCTGTCCGTTCTGCGGCTGGCCCATGATGGACGTCAAGGACGAGTACGAAAGGACCCACCATGTCTGTCAGCGCTTCTCATGCGGCTACGAGGAGATGGAGGTCAAAAAGAGGGTGGAGACTGCTCCGGAGGAGAACGTACCCACCCATGCCTCCGCATCGCCTGTTAAGCGCGTGATTGCAACGGCTGTCCCCTCGGCAAGCGGAAAGAAGACAATAGTCATCAAGAAGGGTGCCGTCAAGGCCGCCGTGGCCAAGGCCACTCCCCAGGTCAAGTGGGAGACGGTCATAGAGGTGGTCAAACCCAGCCACTTCAGGCCCAGAAACGAATTCAGAAGCGACAACCGCAGGGACGTCCGTCCGCGCCGCGAGGGACCTCACAGGGACGATCGAGACAGACGCGAGCGCAGAGGCGGACGCGATGTTCCGGCAAGGGAGATCTCGGCCTACACATCGCACGAGAGCTCCGGCGGCGGAACGTTCGCCGATTTCATCAGGGCATCAGAAGAGCGCAAGAAGCGCGACGAAGAGAAGAGAAAGAACAAGAAGTGAATTGTTGCCGGAGCTCAGAACTCCGGCGACTGCCATCTCTCGCAGAGCGTCTTGAAGTCGCTCTTGTAGAGACCGATTCTGGGACGGACCTCCTCATTGATCACACGGCTGGTCATGTGGGGGCCTTTTCTTATGAAGTTGCGGCCTCTAATCTGGTGCACGGAGAGGGCCTTTGAGACGAAGCGCTCGAAGCCCTGCTGTTCGGTGCGGTCCTCGATCAGAAACTGCTTTCCGTAGAAGAGGACGGCCAGATAGCTCATCGTCAGGACGGGGTAGCCGTAGAGCCAGCACCTGGTTCCGAAGTCCAGTGTCTGCCAGTAGGCCCCGCTGATGTTCTCGTCATAGCCGCGAAGTCTCTGGAAGAGGGCCCTGTCGTACAGGCCGATGCCCAGGAAGGGGTAGAGGTTGTCCTCGCACTCTTTGGTGGGCATGAATGAGAGCGGGTCCACGTCCTTGCCGTTCATGTGAGGGGCACGGAGGGTGGGAATCTTTTCGTTGGTCTTGTTGAAGACCCAGGGGCTGATGACGGCGGGGTGGTCGTCCTCCTTCATGCGGGCCTCCAGGGGCTTCCAGTCGAAGTTCATCAGGTTAGTGTCGCTTCTCATCGTCAGGAAGTACGTGGTCATGCAGACGTCGGCAAGGGCGTTGACCCTCTCTGCCAGCGACGGGGCCTTGGGGAAGATGATGAAGGTGACATCGGGATAGCGGCCCTGAAGCTCCTCCACGGAGAAGCGGTCCACCTGGGACACGACGTGGAGACAGTAGTTGAAGTTGTTGGCGAACCAGTCCAGCGTCGCCTGCAGGTCCTCGATGGTGCCGGTGTCCATGATGCCCACGGCAAGGAACTCCTCGCGGTGGAGCTGGTTGATGAGCTGTCCTATGTCCTGCTTGCGGCTTGTAACGGTATACTTCTGGGTCACAGGGAAATTGTAATGTGAAACAGGAGTTTGGGCAATCAGATTATGGCCTGTAAGGCGTATCCAGACGTATCAGAAGCCGCTCTTCGTCGATCTGGTAGTTGATTGTCTGGACCTCGAGGCCGGTGGTCTCCCTTATGGCCTGGAAGATGCCCTCGTTGGTGAACAGGTCGTCCACTGCCTCTGAGAAGGCGCGGTAGCTTGCGAACCTGACGACGGGCATGTAGCCCATGTCCATGGCTTTGAGCATGACGCGGGCCACGGCCTCGCGGGAGTAGGTCTCAACCGTCAGGTCGTTCATGACGAAGAACTCCAGATCAGGCGAGTCGCACACGGGGATGGGGACGGGGTTCTCGATCAGGTGGGTCTTGAGGATCTCCTCGGTCGTGGTACAGAGGAAGCGGTAGCGCTCAAGCTCTCCGGATGAGTCCACTGCAAGGCCGCTTGTGACGTCCACGTGGTACCACTTTCCGTCGATGCAGACAATGTTCCACTCATGGCCCAGCGTGGTGCTCAGAACGCCTTCGTTCTGCGTCAGGCGACCGTAGACGACGGTGCAGGGGATGCCAAGGCACTGGATGATGAACTCGAAGGCCTTGGAGAACGAGGCGCAGACCCCGCTTCTGCTGATCATGACCGAGTACATGCTCTGGTCCAGGTTCAGCTCGTCGTAGGTGCAGTTGTCCACCAGGTAGTCGAAGACCGTCTTGACGATGGTGTACTGGCTGGTGTCTGGAAAGGACATGTCGTCCACCATGGCGTACAGGGCCTGGGTCAGCTCGTTGTTCCTCCTCTTGATCTGGGAAGCGTCCATGCCGTAGGTGAACTCGACCCTGTGGCCTGTGATGGAGTTGTTGACGTAGCTTGTCACATAGGTGTAGCTGTCCGTCCAGAAGTACTCCGGGTGGTCCATCATGATGCAGTCGTAGGCCTTCTGGATGACCTCCTGGCCCAGAGAACCGCAGTTCCAGCTGGGAATCAGGTGGGTGATGCAGTCCGTCATGGCCTCGTAGGCTATCTGCTCCGTGCCCGAAAGGCTCTGGTAGCCGAAGGTGTCGGTGTCCAGGGCGAAGACCGGCAGACAGGCAAGGCAGAGAAAGAGTATGAGAAGCGCAAAGACAAGGGTGGTCCTACGCATGGCATGCCACCGTGTCTGCGGGGATTTCGAAATGGGAAAAGACTAGACGGGTCTTCATCGGGCTAAGGATAGCACGAGAACGGGTGACGTTGAAAGCATCGTCACTTTGTATTATAGTTTTCCTCGGTATAAGAGGTGCCGAAATGATTGATTACAGAGAGTTGAAATCCAGACGCGATGAGATTGCGAACAACATCGCCGTCCGCAACATGACAGTCGACGTGGACCAGGCCATCGCCCTGCAGGACAAGAGAGCCGAGCTCATGAAGAGCGTCGAGCAGCTGCGCGCCGCCAGAAACGAGAACGCCGCCAAGATGAAGGGCAAGATGGACAACGAGGCCCGTCAGGCCCTGATCGCCGAAGGCCGCGAGCTCAAGGACAAGATCGCCGAGACCGAGTCCCAGCTCGAGACGGTGGAGAAGGACTTCAACACCATCATAAGACAGATTCCCAACTACGCCCATCCGGCAGCTCCGGTAGGCAAGGAGGACAAGGACAACATCGCCATCAAGTATGTCGGAAAGCCGCCCGTGTTCACCTTCAAGCCGCTGGACCATGTTCAGATCGGCGAGAAGCTGGACCTGATTGACTTCGACAAGGGCACCAAGGTCAGCGGACCCAAGTTCTACTACCTGAAGAACGAGGCCGTCCTGCTTCAGATGGCCCTTGAGAACTATGCGATGAACATCGTGACAAAGCACGGCTTCACACCGTTCATCACTCCGGATGTCGCCAAGGAGGAGATCCTCGAAGGCATCGGATTCAACCCCCGCGGAGCCGAGAGCAACATCTACACCGTCGAGGGAACCGGAACCGCCCTGGTCGGAACGGCCGAGATCACACTCGGCGGCTACTACAGCGGCGAGACTCTGGAGAAGAGCGCCCTGCCCATCAGGATGACAGGTCTTTCTCACTGCTTCCGCCGCGAGGCAGGAGGAGCCGGACAGTACTCCAAGGGACTCTACAGGGTCCATCAGTTCTCCAAGCTTGAGATGTTCATCATCTGCCTGCCCGAGGATTCGGACAGGATGCACGAGGAGCTTCTGGCCATCGAGGAGGAGATCTTCAGCGGACTCGGACTTGCCTACCGTGTCGTGGACACATGCACCGGAGACCTGGGAGCCCCCGCCTACCGCAAGTTCGACATCGAGGCCTGGATGCCCGGCCGCGGAGAGGAGGGCGAGTACGGCGAGGTCACATCCACGTCCAACTGCACCGACTACCAGAGCCGTAACCTCAACGTCCGCTTCAAGGACGATGACGGAAAGTCCAAGTACGTGCACATGCTCAACGGAACCGCAGTGGCCCTCTCCAGAGCCGTCGTCGCGGTGCTCGAGAACTACCAGCAGGAGGACGGAAGCATCCTCATCCCCAAGGCCCTTGTCCCGTACATGGGCGGCAGGACCGTCATTCCCGCCAAATAAGAACGATGACACAGGGAGGCCCCGATGGTACTTGATGTTTCAGCCCTGACGACCGATTTCTACGAACTGACCATGATGCAGGGATACTATCTCAACAACGAGAATCCCGACGTGGTCTTTGACATGTTCTACCGCTCCAACCCGTTCGAGGGAGGCTATGCGGTGTTCGCCGGCCTTGGCGAGCTTCTCGGAGAGCTTGAGAGCCTGAACTTCAGCTCCAACGACATCGCCTACCTGGAGAGCCTGAACATCTTCGACAAGAGGTTCCTGGACTACCTGTCCGAGTACCGCTTCAAGGGCGACATCTACGCACCCAAGGAGGGCACGACTGTCTTCCCCGGCGAGCCTCTTGTGCGCGTTCACACCAAGCTCATCGACGCCCAGCTGATCGAGAGCCTTCTTCTGAATACAATCAACTTCCAGACGCTGATTGCGACCAAGGCCATGAGGGTCTGCTCGGCCGCAGGCAAGGGCGTTGTCATGGAGTTCGGCCTCAGAAGGGCACAGGGAATGGACGGAGGACTCTCCGCCTCGCGTGCAGCCTATGTCGGCGGATGCGGACTTACCAGCAACACACTGGCCGGAAAGGTCTTCGGAATCCCCGTCGGAGGCACCATGGCCCACAGCTGGATTATGGCCTATGACAACGAGCTTGAGGCTTTCAGGGAGTTTGCAAAGATCTATCCCAACAACTGCATCCTTCTGATAGACACCTTCGACACACTGGGAAGCGGAATAGAGAACGCCATCATCGTGGGCAAGGAGCAGAAGGCCAAGGGACTTAAGATCGGCGTCAGAATCGACTCTGGCGACCTTTCCTATCTTGCAAAGGCGGTCAGAAAGCGTCTTGACGATGCAGGCCTGACCGATGCGACCATCTGCGTCTCCAACGACCTGAACGAGGAGATCATCACGACGCTTGTCACCGACGGAGTTCCCATCGACTCGTGGGGAGTCGGAACCAACCTGGTAACAGGCGGAACACAGAGCGCCCTGGGCGGAGTGTACAAGCTTGCAGCCAAGAGAAGACCGGACGGGACCTTCCAGCCGACAATCAAGGTCAGCAACTCCTATGCGAAGACGACGAACCCCGGCATCAAGCAGGTATACAGATTCTATGACGAGGCCGGCCTTGCCATAGCCGACATGATCACGCTGGACGACGAGGTCATCGACCAGAACAAGAATCTGGTCCTGTACCATCCGTTCACCGACGGAGACCTGTTCATCCTCAAGCCCGGCGAGTACGCAAAGTGCGAGAAGCTTCTCAACTGCGTCATGAAGGGCGGAAAGATCTGCGTTCCCGTCAGGGACCTGAAGACGATCCGCGAGTACGCCAAGGAGAACCAGAGCCACTTCGACAAGACCTACAAGAGACTGATCAACCCGCACATCTACAAGGTCTCGCTGTCCAAGAAGCTCAAGAACCTCAAGCACGATCTGATCCTCGAGGCCAAGGGTATCAACAAGGAGAAATAAGAATGACAACCGAATGTGAAACCAGACAGGACAGGGTCGTCTGTCTCAGACGCGGCCTTGTCATCGCACTGATTCTGTTTCTCATCTTTCTGGGCTTCACCTTCGCAGTGAAGCATGTCGACAGGGCAGCCGTGGGCTTCGGAGGGGAGACCATAGGTCTTTCGCACCTCAACGCCTCCGTCCAGAAGACCTTCCCGTTCGAGCAGTCCTGCTACAAAATCACCCAGTTTCTGGGTTACTTCTGCCTGATGCTGGCCGGAGCAAATGCCGTCATATCACTTCTGGACCTGATCAGGGCAAAGAAGCTTCGCAACATGACAAAGCGTTATCTTGTGACCATGTTCTTCTATGCGGTGGTCGTCATGTTCTACGCCCTGTTCGAGGTCATCGTCATCAACAACAGACCCATAGCAGCCGAAGCCTCCTATCCCTCGAGCCATACCGTCCTTGCCCTGTGCGTGTTCTACAGCGAGTTCGTCCTTCTGAGATACTGTGCAAAGCGCAACGCCTTCTGGGCCATGATCCTCAGAATCGCGTGCATCGTGGCCATGGTTGCAATGGCGGTCCTGAGGCTTCTCAGCGGAGTCCACTGGTTCACAGACATAATCGGAGCCGTGCTTCTTTCCTCGGCCCTGATTGTCGCCTACAAGAGCATAGTCGACTACGCCGACCCGTACACTCTCTGACGGCGACCGCAAGACCGGCATAACCCGCAAACTACTTTTCTTTCTTCAACTCGCTTGCCTTCATCAGCGTCACTCCCTTTGAGCCCAGGCTGTGTATGACCTTGTCCAGATCGCGCTTCTTGTGCTCGCTCTGGGAGAAGAGGCTGTCCTGGATGGGGGAGTCGCCCTTGTAGAGCTGGTACAGACCCAGGCCTATCAGGCGGATGCCCTGGCCGGGTTTCCATTTGGACAGAAGGAGTTTTCTGCCGGCCTTGTAGATCTGGTCGGCATTGAGAATCGGGTCCTCCGGCGTGTCCTGCACCGTGATTGTGTGAAAGTCCTCGCCCCAGCGAAGCTTAAGGCCTATGGTGCGTGCCATCATGCCTTCGTCCAGCGAGCGGGCCATCAGCTCGGAGCTCATCCCAAGAAGGACCTGGCAAAGCGTCTGCTCGTCCTTGATGTCCTCGAAGAACGTTGTCTCTGTGGAAATCGAGTGGCTCTTTGCCTTCTGGAACATTATTCCCGGGTCTATACCGCGGCAGGCGCTGTAGAGATAGCTTCCGAAGGAGTTGCCTATCATGGCCTGGAGGGCAGGCAGTTCCATCTCGCGCACCTGGGCCGGGGTTTTGATTCCGCGCGCCTCAAGGGCGGCAAGGCCGCTCTTTCCAAGACCCCAGAGTTTCTTAAGACCTATGGCATCGATGAAGACCTGTTCCTTGCCCGGCGAGACAAGGCAGAGGCCGTCGGGCTTGTTGTAGTCGCTGGCCATCTTGGCGATGAAGGGTGATGTGGCGATTCCTATGCTCATCGTGATGCCGATCTCGGTCTTGACCCGTTCCTTCATCTTCATGGCAAGCTGGCGTGCAGGTCCGAAGAGCCTGCGGGTTCCCGTCATGTCCAGGGAGGCCTCGTCGATGGAGACCTGGTGCATCTCGGGTGCGTATTCGCGCAGAATCGCCATGACCTGCTTCGAGACGCGGCTGTACTTGTGATAGTCGCCGGGGATGAAGATGCCCTGCGGGCAGAGGCGGTAGGCCTGTGTGGTGGGCATGGCGCTGTGCACCCCGAAGACGCGGGCCTCGTAGGAGCATGTGGAGACGACGCAGCGAGGGGCAACCACACCGATGATGAGGGGCTTGCCTCTGTACTCGGGGTTGTCGCGCTGCTCCACCGATGCGAAGAATGCATCGAGATCCACATGGAAGAAAACCTTCTGGTCCGCCATGGTTTAATTCTATCAGCAATTCTGTTATCATCAAGGCCATGAGAACGATAGATTTCAAACCTTCAGGTATCTGTGCCGTGAGAATCAGGATCACACTCGACGACCAGGACAAGGTCCAGGACCTTGCCTTCACCGGCGGATGCGACGGAAACCACAAGGGCCTCAATGCCCTGATCAAGGGAATGAGCGCCGATGAGGCAATTGAGCGCCTCAGCGGAATCAAATGCGGCTTCAAGCAGTCATCCTGTCCCGACCAGGTTGCAGTCGCACTTAAGCAGGACAAGGAAAAGAAGAGCTGAAGCCTTGAAGAAGATCCTCCTTTGCGCCATTGCCATCATCCTCGTCACAGCCCCGGTCTTCGCGGTGGACCCGCGCCTGGAGGCAATGGGAGGAATAGGCATCGGCGTGGCGGGATCTGACATGCAGAGCTACCGCAACCCGGCGGCCGTCTTCTTCGACAGCAACGCCTTCACCTTCGCAGTCCACGGAGCCTTTGAGGACACCATCAAGGGAGGCTACCCCTGGCCGTATCTTCCGCGCCAGAGCCTGGACGCGCTCTTTGTGGCAGAGATGATCACCATGAGCCTGGACGTGGCCTACTATGCGGACAACTACAACATCACAAACGGCCATGTGGACCTCTATCAGGCGGCATCGCTGAATGTCAACTTCAGCATCGGCTACAAGTTCATAAGCGGAGGAATCGGAATCTCCGGAGGCTCAAGGCAGCAGAGGCTTGATGTGCATCTTGAGAGCATCGTGGACCTTCCGGTTCAGACGGTCCTTGCCGTGTACGACCGTGTGGTCAACTCCGAGTACATCCAGGTCAGCGCAGGCGTGATGGGCAAGGTGGGCAACCTCTACATCGGCCTTCTGATGGCAAACATCCTGGGAAAGGACGGCTCCACCACGACGTTCAACTGGGACACTCTCTTCTCCCAGACGGGAATCGGAGCCTACTGGAGCCGTGACGAGTACTCCTCGCGAGGCAAGATGAACAACTTCGTCTACAGCGCCGGAATCGAGTTCGACTACCTGTTCACCGACAACCGCAGCATGAACGTGGGAGCCGAGGTAAAGTTCCGCATGGTGCGCGACTCCAGTGTTATGGCCAGGGTGGGGTATTCTGCAAAGCTTGCCGATATGGGACAGGGAACCATCACGGCGGGTCTGGGAGCTGCCTTCCGAAAGATCGAGCTTGCCCTGAACGGCGAATTCCCCATGGGAGGAAGCCCCCGCATAGGAGCTGTGGCCACGCTTCTGTTCTGAAATACCGCGAAGACGGGTCATTATTGACAACCATAATGCTTCACAGTTAATATATCTGCGAAATTTCAACCAGGAGAAGAATATGTCAAAGGCACATAGAGGAACAGGTCTGAAGGAAGTCGCCAACGGAGGACGCGGAACTTGCCCCGTCTGCAAGAGAGAAGCCATCAAGGTCATCTACGAGGTCAGCGTCGACGGCGAGACCAAGAAGGTCTGCAAGCAGTGCAAGGCCAAGCTTGCCAAGTAACACAGAACCTAGGTTCAACAGTGGAGGGGCTCCGTCAGGGAGCCCGATTTTTTAACAGGGCACAACGGAAAAGAGGAGATTCGCATGAAGAGCATGACCGCATACGGCTACGGTGAGTTCCAGAACGAGAACTACCTGATGACCATGGAGCTCAAGAGCTACAACAACAGGTACCTGGAGATCGGATTCTTCGCACCGCCGTACCTGTCGGCCTACGAGGCCACCGCCTCCGAAACCATCAAGGCGCACGCCCAGAGGGGCCACATCGACCTCTCCGTCAAGGTCAAGAACCTCAGGAGCAACATCGACGTCAGCGTGGACGAGCAGGCCGTCAGGGCCTACCTCTCTGCCATCCGCTCAATCGGCGACATGGCCCGCGAAGAGGGAATCCCCGTCAACGTCAACATGACCGACATCCTCTCCCAGGACGGAGTGCTCTCCAGCATCCGCACCGACGGCATCGAGTCCTACCGCGAAGGTCTGGACTTCTGCATGCAGGCCGTCATGTCCCAGTTCGACGAGGCAAAGGCTCGTGAAGGCCAGGCCACCTGCGCAGACCTCACCACCAAGATCGATGCCATAGACAAGTCCCTTTCGGTCGTCAAGGCCAACGTCTCCAAGCTCGAGTCCCTCATCAGGACGAACCTGACGGACCGCATCCACGAGATGCTGGGCGACCAGAACTACGACGAGAACCGCATCCTCACCGAGGTTGCCGTGATGCTCAACCGCTACACGGTCAACGAGGAGGTGGTAAGGCTCACAGCCCACATAAAGGAGTTCAGAAACCTCCTCAGGAGCCCGGAGCCCGTCGGAAAGAGACTGGATTTTCTCAGCCAGGAGATGAACCGCGAGATCAACACCATCGGATCCAAGAGCCAGATGGTCGAGGTCAATTTCGAGGTTGTCAATATGAAGGATGCGTTGGAGAATATACGTGAACAGATCCGCAACATAGAGTGAGGATCCGGGGAGTATACGATGAGAATAGCGGTTTCAGGAAAAAGCGGATGCGGCAACACCACGGTCTCGACACTTCTTGCACAGAGACTGGGCTACCCCATGATCAACTTCACCTTCCGCCAGATGGCCAAGGAAAGGAACATGGATTTCTGGGACTTCTGCGCCCTTGCCAACAGGGACGACAACATCGACAGGGAACTGGACAGGCGTCAGGTCGAGATGGCCATGGCCGAGGAGAACTGCGTCCTGGGTTCCCGTCTTGCGATCTGGATGCTCAAGGACGCCGACTTCAAGGTCTATCTCCTTGCCTCCGACGAGGAGAGGGCCAGACGCATCCAGAGGCGCGAGGGCGGAACGCTTGAGGAGCGCCTTGCCCAGACCCGCGACAGAGACGGCCACGACACCGAGCGCTACGGCAGGATCTACGGCATAGACAACAACGACACAAGCCAGGCGGACCTGGTCATAGACACCGAGGGAAAGACCCCCGAACAGATCGTAGAGCTGATCGTGCAGGCTTTACAGAAAAACTGAAAGCTGATATATTGCCATATTGCAAAATCTTTAAGGAGAATCACCTTGAGCATTCCACTTGATAAGCTTATCGACAAAGACGTCAACGTATATGAGATGACCTGTGTTGCCATCAAGGAAGCTGCAATCGTCGCAGCCGACAAGGAGGCCGAGGAGGAGCTCGAGAACAACCACGACAAGGTCGTGTCCTCCGTGCTCGCCAAGGTTCTCAACGACGAGATAGAGTACACTCCCGTCGAGAAGTGAAATCCGTTTCCGGTTTCAATAACAAAGTTCTCTTTCTGTTCGGTCCCACTGCAGTGGGAAAGACGCGCCTTCTGTCCGAGTTCTTCTCCGACTGCGGCGAGGTGGTCAACGCCGACTCGGTGCAGGTCTACAGGGGCCTGGACATAGGCTCGGCCAAGGCCGACAAAAGCATCACAGATAAGATCCCGCATCATCTGATAGACATTCTTGAGCCTAACGAGACCTATAACGTCGCGACCTTCATAAGCCTTGCCGACAAGGCCTGCAAGGAGATATGGGAGAGGGGAAAGCTTCCCGTGGTCTCGGGCGGCACCGCCTTCTATTTCAAGCACTTCATCTACGGCCTTTCAGAGGCCCCTCAGTCCGATGAGGCCACACGGGCTTCCGTGTCCGTTTTCATACAGGAACGGGGACTTGATGCCGCATACGGATACCTTGAGGAGATTGACCCGGTGTCTGCAAAGCGCATCAATCCCAACGACAGCTACCGCATCTCGCGTGCCATAGAGGTCTACCGTGCAAGCGGAAGGCCGCTTTCGGACTTCGCCCTTCCCACGGAGCCCAGAAACGGCATGGACATCCTGCTGATAGGCCTTACCCGTGAGAAGGAAGAGCTCAAGGCCAGAATCAGAGAGCGCGTGGACATCATGTTCGGACAGGGCCTTGTGGATGAGATCCGAAAACTCCTGGACCAGGGGGCGGAGCCGTCATGGCAGAGCATGCAGGGCATAGGCTACAGGGAGTTCATGGAGAAGATTTATAAAGGTGATGCCGCTTCATCCGTTTCCGCTCTGGATGCTCTTTCAAAGGATGACATCGCAGATCTCAAGGACGAAATCACGATGAACTCGGTGCATTATGCAAAGAGGCAGATGACGTTCTTCAGAAGCTTCTCCAATGTGCACTGGATAAACCCCGACGACACCGGGGCTCTGAAGGCACTTCTGGACAGCTGGCTCTAAGACAATCAGATGTAATTGACCAGGTAGGTGTTGACCAGGTCCAGGCTGACCTGGCTTATCTCCGTGACCTCACGCCATGTGGAGCGGGTTCTGAACGAGAAGTCGTTGACCTGTACGTATTCGTAGATGTAGATTCCGTTCTCCGGCATGAGGACATCGCTGTCGTCTAAGTAGTTCTGCGAAGACCACAGGTGGATGGTTGCCCTGTAGGTGTCCTCGTCGATCTTCACGACGCTTACATCCGTCACTCCGTAGATGATGGAGCTTGCCGGGATGCTGCCCATGCCGTTTTCAATCCACGTCCTGGGGTCCACGACCAGAGACTGGCCCTCGTAGTTCTTCTGCACCGTCGATGTGACGTAAAGAGTCGAGACCTCGACGAAATCAGGCCCGTCGTAGCCGTACTTCAGAGGCTCGCTCATGTCGGCGGCATCCAGACGGTTCATGGCATCGTAGTAGTAGACGATCATCTGCTCTTCGTCCAGGTACCTGGTTGCAGGCGGTTTGACTGCTCGCCAGATGTAGAATGCGATGATTCCCAGAACCGCGGCCACACCCAGTGTGATGAGGAAGGTTTTCACTCCCTTCTTTCTGAAGAAGATACGGCGGTTGGCGTTTCTGACAAGCTTCTCATGATATGCGGCAAGCCCTGGGTTGTCTCCGGTCTTGAGTTCGCTTTCCGGAACCTCGGAGAAGGCGTCCGCAATCTGGCGGAAGAAGGCGAAAGGCTTTCTGACTGAGAACTGGAACTTGCGGTTGTCCGATATGGCCTTGTCCACTGTTGCAAAGAGCTCTTCGGTCTTCTGGCCTGCAGGAGGAAAGAGAAGTCCCAGAGGCAGGGCACGGAAGCGGTTCTCGCGGACTTCCTCGGCCTCGAACGGGGCAACGCCGGAGAGGGTGAAGTACAGAAGCTGGAACAGGTACTGGACCTTGCCGTAGCCTTCGATGCAGTTGTGGGCGAACCAGACGGTCTTGTCATGGTGGCGGAGGTTGTCCTCCTCGAAGCGGTCAAGCGCATCGCCCATCTGGTCGGAAAGAAGAAGGATGTCGCCGTTCTTGAAGATCAGGATGTTGGAAAGCGGGAGGCTGTCCATGTTCCAGTAGAGTCTGTTTCCCGCAGCCTCGAAGGCGTGCGAGAGGTTCTTCAGAATCGAAAGGCTTTTTGGTCTGAGCGATGAGCAGAGCTCGGAGGCGTCAACGGGGATGCCGTCGAAGGCTTCGTTGGGCATGAAGACCAGACAGCATCTGTCGCCGATCATCTGAAGGCTCTGCCAGTCCACCTCGAACATCTGCGCGTTGTGGTATAAAAGGGCACTCTGTTTGTTCTGAGGCGAGTCGTAACCCTTTAAAAGGTTCTCTCCACGTGCCAATGTAATGCAGAGTCTTCCTTCGTTGTAGAAAATCTCATGAGATGTGCTCATTGAAAGACCTCCTTCCACATGTCCGCGCATCCGCTCTCTCTATTATTACTAATGAAAAAAAGCGCTCCGGGAAAGTCCCTTCGTGCAATCTCCACAATAGTCCTCAGTTTTTCGTTCCGACCCGGTGCAAGAAGATGGCAGACCCTGGCTTTCGGAAACAGAAGGGCGAGGTAGGGGGCTGCGATCTCCAGAGAGCATTCCTCCGAACAGATGTCGTCGTTCTGAACGACAAGATTCCTGAGATCAGAAGGAACCTCCAGGGCTATCTCCCAGTCGCTGCCCTTGAGAACTCCGTCCTCAGGTGCGTAAACCGTGAACCCGTCGTCGGCAGAAATCGGGCCTTTGTGAAGGGGTCCAAGGACAAAGACAATACTCGGCTCAAGGCCTCTCACAGAGGCGAAGGCACAGTCCAGTTCATCCCTGCAGACGGACCATGCGGCATGTGGGATCTCTACATACGGAGCCTTGCTTCCATGGCCTGATACAGAGTCATTACCAAATAATAAGCTGTCTTTCAGTTCTTTCAGGGCATTGTAAGGATACATTATCCCTTCGGTGGCGCACCTCATGTCTCCTCCTTGGGAAGGAGGCGCAGTATGCGGGCCCTGTCCGGTTTGATGGTAAGGTTCTTCTCCTGCGTGGGCAGGACAAGACCTGTCTTTCCGTCCTTTGCACGGCGAAGGTATTTCACCTGGGTGTAGTACAGATCCACCGAGGTCTGGTTCCTGGCCTTGGAGTAGAGCACCGCGATGTTCGCCGCATCCAGAAGGACCTCCAACGGAATGGTCTTGTCTCGGCGGAACTTGATGAACACGTAGCCTCCGGGAAAGTCACGGGTGTGAAGCCACATGTCGTTTCCCTTGACGTAGTGACGCAGAAGCTCGTCGTTCTCCTTGGCGTTCCTTCCGGCTATAATCTGAAAGCCTCCGCTTGTCGTCCTGATGCCCGGGCCCTCCTGGACCTGGACGGGAGCCGCGGTCTTCTCAAGAACCGCCTTGAGGCGTCTGATGTCGGCCTCTTCGTCCCCGGACTCCTCAAGGGCACGCTCAAAGCGCTGTCTCAGGCTCTCGTACTCCTGCTCAAGGCGCTGCTTTTCCTCGCATGCGTTGGAGTAGGCTCCCTTTGCCTTCTGGTAGCGGTCGTAGAAGGCCTGCACGTTGGCTCCTGGAGAGAGGGACTTGTCCAGTGAGACGGTGACGGTCTCGCCCTTGCCCCAGTCGGTGAGGGTGATGCTGTCCATGCCCTTTTTGATCATGTGGGACGAACCGGAGAGAAGGTCGGCTTCGTAGCGGAGAGTCTCGTAGTCCTTGTTCGCTTCCATGGTCCTTTCTGCGCTGGAGATGGAAGTCGCAAGGCGTGAAAGCTCGTGCTCCATCCTGGTGTGGACCTGCTTCTGAAGCTGCGAGAGCAGGCTCTGGGCCTCCTCCTGTGCGCAGGTGCGCTCGATGAAGGCGCTGAAGGACCGTCCTGTGTAGGGCCGAACGGTGAACTCTTTCTCTGACGAGGTGCGCTCTTCGACCTTGAGCTTCTCGGAACTCATCTCATCGCGTCCGGGACGTCTTAACAGAAGGTCCTGGATTATGTCGTTCCCATCGGTGACTATGATGTTTGCACCCGGTCCGCTGTAGAAGCGGAAGTACACCCTGAGGTGTCTTCCGTGGTTGTCCAGATTCCACACCACGGCCCTGTCGAAGGGAAGCTGGGTGCAGGAGACTATGACGGAACCCTCCAGGTTCTTTCTTGCAAACTGTTCAAAGCGCTGGAGCTTCTTGGTCTTTGCCGCCTTGGCCCCTGGGGAGAGCACATGCAGGCGGCTCTGGGGTGTTCCTATCTCGGTGTAGAAGAGAAAGCGTCCTCTCTCGTGGTCGTAAAGCTCCCAGGTGACCGAGTGGAAGGAGCTCTGTACCACGCCCTGGATCTTGGCTCCGTCCAGATGGGACTCAGAGAGAATCAGCTCTATCTCTTTGTAGTTCAGCGACATAATGCTTCCTTTACGGCTCCTGCCAGATAGAATGAACCTGCAGCCAGAACGGGCTCGCCCTCGGCGGTATGTGACAGGCAGTAGGAGAGGGCGTCTCCTGCATCCTCCAAAAGCACCACGCTCTGGGATTCCTGCTTCATGGAAACCAACAGCTCGTACAGAGCCTGCGGATCGCTCTTCTTGAACGTACCCGGTCTTGAGACCACAACGGTGTCGAATGCGGAGAGAACGAGCTTTGCCATGGCCCTGTGGTTCTTGCCCGAGACGGCACCGAAGATGCAGATGCCATGGCGTCCGGGGTACATCTCCCTGAAGGTCTCAAGAAGGTGCCTCATGCTGTTTTCCGTATGGGCTCCGTCGAGGTAAAGCGGGCGCTTCCACTTCACAAGCTCCATCCTTCCGGGCAATGTGTTCTCCGACAGGGCCTTTTCAGTCTCACCCTGTCTGTAAAGACCAAGTGTCCTGAGTACCAGAAGGGCAAGTGCGCAGTTCTGCGCCTGAACAAGGCCCGCCATGGCAAGGTCCAGGTCCGTCGAGTAGCCGTCGGTGAAGGTGACATGGTGTGCTGTAAGTCCGGTGACGTTGTCGCCAAGGTAGTACAGCTGAGAGTTCTTCTCCTCAGCCTCGGCTTTCAGGACCGAAAGGGCCTCGGGAAGCTGGATGGCGCTGAAGCAGGGGCGCTGAGTCTTGATGATCTTTGACTTCTCTGTTGCGATCTTGGCAATCGTGTCGCCCAGGATCTCGGTGTGCTCAAGCTCTATGGGTGTGATGACGGAGGCTTCGCTTTGAAGGATGTTGGTGGCATCGAGCCTTCCGCCAAGGCCCGTCTCGATCACGGCCCATGTGCAGCCCAGTTCGGCAAAGAGCATGAAGGCGAATGCGGTGTAAAGCTCGAACGTGGTGGGCATGTTCTCGCCCATCTGGTCGCAGAAGTGAAAGCCTTCAAGCTCGGTGGCCAGGCGGCTTCCGGTGCGCACCAGAATCTCGTCGTCCACAAAGCGTCCGCACAGCGTGAAGCGCTCGCGGTAGTCCGACACATGGGGCGACATGTACAACCCTGTTCTGAAGCCCGCGGCCTCAAGGCCCCGTGCGATGTAGCTTGCAGTGGAGCCCTTGCCCTTGCTGCCTGCGACGTGGATGGTGCGGTACGTGTTCTGGGGGTTGCCCAGCACGTCCATGATCGCCTGCATCCTGTCAAGGCGGTAGGTCCTTGTATTGTACTTGTCGGTCCTGCGTTCAAGGTTCGTGAACGACTCCATGTAGGAGATGACCTGCTCAAAGCTCTTGAATTCCATCGCGACCATTCTACTCCAACAAGGGGGCGCTGTCCACGCATGCGCGACGTGTGCGCGTAATTTGCACGCAGGCGGGCCTGCGCTATTGAAACACGCGCCTCAGTCTGCTATTCTCAAGGCGATGGTTAATACTAACTATCGTCTTCAGGGCGGTTTTGGGGCCGCCGAGAGGGAAGGGAAATGAGAAAAAGCAGTCTTGATCCGATGCCTTGGAGGCACCTGGACCAGTACCGTGGAAAATACTTCGATTCGGAGTGGCCTTCGCTTGCCGAGATGTTCGAGATGAACTCGGACCGCTTTCCCGACAACAGATGTTTCGAGGCATTCTCACCGGAGCATGTCACATTCACATACAAGGAAGCCAGAAGGTGGTTCGACCATGTCGCCCGCTGGCTGTACGCTCAGGGAATCCGCAAGGGTGACCGCGTCGCCGTGACGGGAAAGAACAGTCCCGAGTGGGCCATAGCCTACATGGGCATAGTCTACGGCGGAGCCATAGTCGTTCCCGTGGACGCCACGCTCACCAACGCCGAGATAGAGCACCTTGTCGACTTCGTCGAGATCAAGGGAATCTTCATGGACGGCGACAGGTTCGCAGGCCTTGGAGAGAACGGAAAGTACGGCTTCAGAGTCAGCCTTGAGAAGAGAAACCACGAGGACTGCTACATCCTCAACCTGCCCGATGTGGGACCTCAGCCTTACGAGAAGCCCAAAAGCGACGATCTTGCGGCATTCCTGTTCACTTCGGGAACAACAGGCACCCCCAAGGCCGTCATGCTCAGCCATGAGAACCTGACCTTCGACGCCTACTGCGTCCAGGCCTTCATGAACGTAAGGCCCACGGACGTCTTCTACGCCATACTTCCGATCCACCACGCCTACACCATGCTGGCTGTGTTCATCGAGTCCATGACAAACGGCTCGAACATAGTCTTCGGAAAGCGCCTGGTCGTCACATCGCTTCTAAGGGAGATGAAGGAAGGCCATGTGAACATGCTTCTGGCCGTCCCGATGCTGTACAACAAGATCTTCTCCGCCATCATGAAGGGCATAGAGAAGAAGGGCCGCCTTGTAAGCGCCCTGGTCAAGGGAGGCATGAAGGTCTGCGGCTTCATCAAGCACACAACCGGCCTGAACCCCGGACGCGTGGTCTTCAGAGGCATCCGCGACAAGGTCTCCCTGGCCGACAACCGCATCTGCATCTCCGGAGCAGGACCGCTTCCGGCTGAGACCTTCAAGGGCTTCAACCAGCTTGGCGTGGACTTCATCCAGGGCTACGGCCTTACCGAGACAAGCCCCATCGTCACGCTGAACCCTGCCTACTCGTACCAGTACTCCAGCATCGGAAAACCCTTCCCCGGAGTCGAGGTCGACTTCATCAACAAGGACAGCCAGGGCAACGGTGAGATCATCACGCGCGGCAAGCACGTCATGAAGGGCTACTACAAGAACCCCGAGGCCACGGCCGAGACGATCGACGGGAACGGCTGGCTCAGGACCGGCGACGTGGGCTATGCCGACAAGGACGGCTTCATCTACCTCACCGGCCGCGCCAAGAACATCATCGTCACCGACGGCGGCAAGAACGTCTTCCCCGAGGAGATCGAGGACCACTTCCAGCTCTACTACGACGTGGACCAGATCTGCGTCCTGGGCTACATGGCCGACGAGGAGCTCAAGATCGAGGGCGTAGCCTGTGTCATCCACCCCTCCGACGAGGCCAGACGCGAGTATCCCGATGCCGGAGCCATGCAGATCCACATGGAGCAGATCGTCGAGGCGGTGAACCGGGACCTCCTGCCGTACAAGAGGATCCGCAAGGTCTTCGTCGTCGACGAGCCTCTGGAGATGACCAGCACAAAGAAGATAAAGAGATTCGCGGTTGCCGCGAAGTACAAGGATATGATCAATGCCTAAGAAGGAAAAAGCCATTTCAAGCAAGGAGAGGGCCGCCCTGAGAAGCCAGGCCCAGAGCATCTCGCCCGTGGTCATGGTGGGCCACGAGGGAATAACTGCCGGCGTGGTTGCGGCCCTGGACAGCGCCCTTACGGACCACGAGCTGGTCAAGGTGCGCTTTCAGGACTTCAAGGAAGAGGTGAGGCCCCTTTCGGAGGAGCTTTCCGAGAAGACGCAGTCCCTTCTGGTGTCCGTGACGGGCTTCACCGCTGTCTTCTACAGAAAGAATCCCGAGAAGAAGTGATGTGAAGTTTTTTCACACCGGGTGCAATACTTTTACAACTAAACTTGTTAAACAAACCACAACAGGATGGAAAACGCCGTTTCAGGGGCATAAAGGGCACTTGGCACGGTACTTGCTATAAAGAAGGCAGAGCAACAGTTTTTTTCATACCTCCTTTTAGTGTGAAACGCCCGGGCAGACTTCCCGGGTGTTTTCTTTTATCCGAAGCCCATCCCAAGGGCAAAAAAAACAACCTGCATGATTTGCAGGTTGTTTCGGTTATAAAAGAAGCTTTGTAAGGACTTACTTCTCCATTGCGTTCTTCTTTTCCTGGATCTCAACTCTTCTCTCTTTGCAGAGCTTGGCGATCTCGGCGAGTGCCTTTCTTGCTCTTGCTGCAGAAGCCTTGACTCCCTTCTCCTCGAACTTCTGGTTCTCCTGAACGTAAGTCTCGAACAGTGCTACGAGATTTGCATGATTCGATGCCATGTGTGCCTCCAAATGTGGTTTTATTTGCTTACATTTTAACACAATACATCCACAAATCAACAATTATCGTCAAAAAAAGGGCCGAAAACGGCGTTTTTGGGGCCTCAAATGGGGTTTTTTTGAGGAAAAACGGACTTCAGAGCCGGATTTCCTTCCTGATGATGTATCCGTTCTTAAGTTTCAGGCCCGTTCTGATGTAGCCCGTCTGACAGTGGTCTATGTGCTCCACGGGCTCGAAATCCTGGTTCAGAACCTCCACTCCCGGGTCCTTCAGGCACAGGACATCCGGTCCGATGTACTCAAGGCTCTCGCCCTTTGCAATCTGGTTCTTGATGTCCACGGCGTAGACTCCCGGTCTGACCTCGTCGCGGATAGTACCCAGGAAGAGGTAGTCGCGAAGATAGCCGTCAGTGGTGGGCTTGTTGATGTCATCGTCCACGTCGATGGGGCCGTTTCCGAAGAAGAAGCCGGTGGAGAACTCGCGGTGGCTGACGTTGAAAAG
>Ga0310696_10001515_pt1 | contig 33414 bp, 24 predicted proteins | sample AusTroGonzalo_MG_4_FD_203885 | JGI IMG/M metagenome (GOLD analysis project Ga0310696, IMG submission 203885) | Bovine rumen microbial communities from tropical cattle in Woodstock, Queensland, Australia - Gonzalo_02 (v2) (version 2) | ecosystem: Host-associated > Mammals > Digestive system >... | reverse complement strand
CACCGGTGAAGGAGCCTTTGACGTGGCCAAAGAGTTCCGAGTTCACCAGTTCCTTGGGCAGCGCGCCGCAGTTGACCACAAAGAAAGGTCCCTGCTTGCGGTTGCTGTACTGATGGATGATGCGCGCTACGCTCTCCTTACCCACGCCGCTTTCTCCCTGAATGAGCACACTCAGGCCGGTGGGGGCAAACTTCACGGCGGTCTCCAGCGCCTCGTTGAGGGCGGGGTCGTTGCCTATGATGTCGTATTTGTTCTTTAGCGCTTGTAAATCCATAGTCCTGCAAAGATACTAATTATTTGGAATAAATCTGCCATTTTGTCAGTTTGTTGCGAGGGGAACAAAGATTGATGAAGGGAAAGGCAAAAGGAGAAAGAATTTATGGAACAGAACAACAGTAACTTTTTGGAACGCTTTGCGATCAACCTCAACGAGAGGGCCTCGCAGGGCAAGTTGGACCCGGTGATCGGCCGGGACGACGAAATCCGTCGTGTGCTGCAGATTCTGTCTCGACGCACGAAGAACAACCCTATTCTGGTGGGCGAGCCCGGTGTGGGTAAGACCGCCATCTCTGAAGGCATTGCCCAGAACATCGTAAACGGGCAGGTGCCGGAAAACCTGAAATCCAAGAAAGTCTATTCCCTGGACATGGGTGCCCTTATCGCGGGCGCAAAATATCAAGGTGAGTTTGAAGAGCGCCTCAAGGGCGTGGTCAAGGAAGTAGTTGACAGCGCCGGAGAAATCATCCTCTTCATCGATGAAATCCACACCCTGGTGGGTGCGGGCCGAAGCTCCGGAGCCATGGATGCTTCCAACATCCTGAAGCCGGCCCTGGCGCGCGGCGAGCTCAGAACCATCGGTTCCACCACCCTGGACGAGTACCAGAAGTACTTTGAGGCCGACAAAGCCCTGGAGCGCCGTTTCCAGATGGTGATGGTGGACGAGCCTTCCCCCGCGGAGAGCATTGCCATCCTGCGTGGCCTGAAGGAGCGTTACGAGAACCACCATAAGGTGCGCATCGAAGACGACGCCCTCATTGCCGCCGTGAACCTGAGTCACCGGTATATTACTTCCCGTTTCCTCCCGGACAAGGCCATTGACCTGGTGGACGAAGCTGCCTCCAAGCTCCGCCTGGAAATGAATTCCGTCCCCGAGCCCATTGACGACCTCAACAGCGCCATCCGCCAGAAGGAAATTGAGCGCGAGGCCATCAAGCGCGAAGGCGTGAGCGCCAAGCTGGAGAAGCTGGAGGCCGAACTGAAGGACCTGCAGGACAAGCGGGAAACGCTCATGAAGCGCTGGAACGAGGAGAAAGACATCCTGGGCGGCCTGCAGACGGCCCGCCAGGAGCTGGAAGACCTGAACATCCAGGCCAAGGGCGCCGAGCGTTCCGGAGACTACGCCAAGGTGGCGGAGATCCGTTACGGCAAGATGGCCCAGACCCAGAAGCGCATAGACGAACTTACCGCCAAGGCCGAAGCCATCAAGGATCCCCTGGTGACCGAAGCCGTAACCCCCGAGGATATTGCCGAGGTGGTGGCCAAGTGGACCGGCATCCCCGTCAAGCGGATGCTGGAAAGCGAGAAGGAAAAGCTCCTCAGAATGGAATCCGAGCTGCACAAGCGTGTGGTGGGCCAGGACGAGGCCATCCGCGCCGTGGCCGATGCCGTACGCCGCAGCCGCGCCGGTCTCTCCAGCGAGAAGCGCCCCATCGGCTCCTTCCTTTTCCTGGGTACCACGGGCGTGGGTAAGACCGAGCTCGCCAAGGCCCTGGCCGCCTTCCTGTTCAACGACGAGAACATGATGACCCGCATCGACATGTCCGAGTACCAGGAGCGCCATACCGTGAGCCGCCTCGTGGGCGCGCCTCCGGGATACGTAGGATACGACGAGGGCGGTCAGCTCACCGAGGCCGTACGCCGCAAACCTTACTCCGTGGTGCTGCTGGACGAGATTGAGAAAGCCCATCCGGACGTGTTCAACGTGCTCCTGCAGGTGCTGGACGACGGCCGTCTTACGGACAACAAGGGCCGCACGGTAGACTTCAAGAACACCATCCTCATCATGACCTCCAACGCCGGGGCCGATATCATCCAGAGTTACATGGAGAAGCTCCCGGAGGTGAACGGAGTGGACATGCAGGCCATCGCCACCCGCCGGAGCCTGCTGGACGAGTGCCGCGGCAAGGTGATTGACGTGCTCAAGATGACGGTAAGGCCCGAGTTCCTCAACCGTATCGACGAGATTATCATGTTTGATCCGCTCACCAAGGCCGATATCCGCGACATCCTGCACATTCAGGAGGAAGAGCTCCGCGGCAAGCTGGCCGAGAGCGGCGTAACGCTTGAATTCTCTCCCGCCTTCGAAGACCATATGGTGGACAACGGCTACGACCCTTCTTACGGCGCCCGTCCCATCAAGCGGCTCATGCAGCGGGAACTGGTGAACCTGCTGGCCAAGAACATCCTGGAAGGCAGTATCCGAAAGGACTCCACCGTCACGGTGGATGTGAGCGGCGGAGAAGTCGTGGTACGCAATTAAAGAAAAAATCGCTATCTTTGGCTATGAAAAAGATAGCGATTTTTGTTTTTGCGCTGGTCGCTCTTGGCAGCGCAGGATATGCCCAGCAGGATACCCGGAGCCAGATTATGGCCGATATCGCCCGCGCTGGCGGCGAGTATTATGTCTATCCCACCAATCAGCCCGCCCCCACCGCAGCGCCCAAAGGCTATGAGGCCTTCTATGTGAGCCATGTGGGCCGTCACGGCTCCCGTCACGGACTGGGAGGCTCGCTGTACGAGGATATGCTCTCGACCTTCTCCAAGGGTCATGAGAAAGGCTGGCTCACCCCGGCCGGAGAAACCTTCTACCAGGCCTACAGGGATTTCTATCCCTCCATTGCCAGGCGGGAGGGCAACCTGACCCGCAAGGGCCAGGATCAGCACCGCTATATTGCAGACCAGCTCTATCGGAACTATACCTCCATCTTCAAAGGAGAGACGCACGCGGAGGCCGTATCCACCGTGTCCCACCGCGTGATTGTGAGCATGTTCTTCTTCCTGAGCCAGCTGGACAATACGGACAGGGACTTTACCTTTGAGGCAGACTACGGCCAGCCTTACCAGAGCTATCTGCTGCCCGATATCATCGACTCCCAGGTAGAACGGTCCGGTCCGGCCGAGGAAAAGTTCGTTGCCTTCCGCAACCAGGTGCTGGATCTGGACGCCCTGCTGGCCAAATGGTTTACCCAGCCCGATTCCCTGGTTACCAACGGAAAGTACAAGTTCTGCTACGACCTCCACACCCTTGTTGCCACGCTGGACAATGTGGATGTCCCGGCCCCTCAGGAACTCTACAACGTATATACCCCCGAAGAGCGCTACAGCCTCTGGCGGGTCAAAAACTTCCGCGACTACCAGATTCTGGCCAAGTCCCCGGATACGCAGAATCTCCGTGTCCAGGCACTTAAGCCCCTGTTGAAAGACATTATAGAAAAGGCCGAAGCAGACTGGCGGAACGGTGTTCAGCTGCGCCTGCGCTTTGCCCACGACTCCACCCTGATGCCTCTGCTGTCCCTGATGGACGTGAACGGAATGGGAGCCCGTGTGGAAGATCCTTACGAGGTGGAGAACTATTGGCGCATCTTTGACATTCCCATGGCCTGCAACCTCCAGCTGGTCTTCTTCAAAAGCAAAAAGAACCCGGACGTCTTGGTCCAGGTTCTTCTAAACGGTTTTGAGGCTACTCTTCCTCTTCCCATGGCCGCCCCCGGCAGCTTCTACAAGTGGGAAGACGTCAAGGCCTTCTATTTCCAAACCTTGTAAGGGTTCTTGGTAAGGGCCGAATTGTAATACCGGCAATCCCCGGTTACCTCCTCTCCCAGCCAGGCGGGCTTCTCAAAGGCCTCGTCCGGCGCTCCCAGCTCTACCTCGGCCACAATAAGACCTTCGTTGTCTCCGTGAAACTCGTCCACCTCAAAGGTGTGGCGGCCCACTTTCACGAGCCAGCGGGTCTTGTCAATGATGCCCGGCTCGCAGAGGGCCAGGAGTTCGCGGGCATCCTGGGCACTGATCTCCTTTTCCCACTCAAAGCGGCTGAGCCCGCCGTCCAGCGAGGGACCCTTGATGGTGAGGAAACCCTGTTCTCCGCGCAGACGGACGCGTACACTGCGACCGGGAGCCGTGGACAGATAGCCCTGGGTTATGCGTAAAGCGTCAAAGGCAGCCTCTTTAAAGCTGCCCTTGACCAAAAACTTTCTTTCTATTTCCTGTGCCATGGGTTACACTTCCGTGGCGGTGGCGAATTCCTGGAGGAAGCGCATGTCGTTCTCGAAGTAGTGACGGAGGTCGTTGACCTGCCACTTGAGCATGGCGATACGCTCAACACCCATACCGAACGCGAAGCCGCTGTACTCGTTGGGGTCGATGCCGCTGGCCTTGAGCACGTTGGGATCTACCATGCCGCAGCCCATGATTTCCAGCCAGCCGGTTCCCTTGCAGATGTTGCAACCCTTGCCATGGCAGATGTTGCAGCTTACGTCCACCTCGGCCGAAGGCTCGGTGAAGGGGAAGTAGGAGGGGCGCATACGGATCTCGGTCTCGGGGCCAAACATTTCGCGGGCAAACAGCAGGATGGCCTGCTTGAGGTCTGCGAAGGTTACGTCCTTATCAATATAGAGACCCTCTACCTGGTGGAAGATGCAGTGGGCGCGGGCCGAAATGGCCTCGTTTCTGAAAACGCGGCCGGGGCAGACCACACGGATGGGAAGCGACTGCTTTTCCATGGTGCGCACCTGCACGGAAGAGGTGTGGGTGCGGAGCAGCAGCGGATTCAGATGACCGGTGCTCACAAAGAAGGTGTCCTGCATTTCGCGGGCCGGGTGGTTGGGCGGGAAGTTGAGGGCCTCGAACACGTGGTAGTCGTCCTCGATCTCCGGTCCTTCGGCCACGTCGTAGCCAAACTTGCGGAAGATGTCCACAATCTGCTGACGGACGATGGAAACGGGATGGCGGGAACCCAGCGGGAAGGAGTCTCCGGGCATGGAGAGGTCTTCTTTGGGGGCCGAAGCCACCTCGCTCTCCTCAACCTTGAACTTAAGCTCCTCGATGCGGGCGTTGGCGGCCTTCTTGAGCTCGTTGAGCTTCTGGCCGTACTCGCGCTTGAGTTCGGGAGCCACGGTGCGGAACTGCTCCATCAGGGCGGTTACCTCGCCCTTCTTTCCCAGGAAGCGGATACGGGCTTCCTCCACTTCTTTGGCACTCGCAGCCTTTAATTCGGCCAGCTCGGCGAAAATTTGTTCAATCGCTTCTTTCATAATTATTTCTTTTTTCTCTTTTCTCTGGTCTTCCAAGCTCTCTCTGCACCGGACTTCCAGTACTTTTTCCACTGTTCGTCGGTGAAGAAGCGCTTGTAATTGTCATCAATCTTCTGCATCCATTTGTCCTGGACGTCCTGGTACAAATCGGCATTTTCTACTTTGGCGGCCTGCAGCTTCTCCAATTCTTCGGTGAGAGCCTTGAGGTCGTGCGTCAAAGTGGAGTCTACATAGAACTCCTGCCAGTACTCCAGGTCCAAAAGGGTACTCAGGCGCTGCACCTCTTTGTCCACATACTCCATGAGCTGTTTTTCCTTCTGCTCAGGCGTTTGCGGCTGCTGGTTTTGTGCTCCCGCGGTGAAAACCGACAGGATAAAAAGGGCGATAACGCACAAAAACTGATAAATTTTCATACCTTTGTAGTCTGATGTCAACCGACAAAATTACGCAATAAATCGAAAAAGCCCAAAATACGATGAGAAATTCGCTTCTGAAAGTAATCGTGGCCACCTCCGCCCTGCTCTTTGCGCTGGATGCCCGCCCCTGCACCAATGTCATCATCAGCCGGGGTGCCAGCCAGGACGGATCCGTTCTGGTTTCCTATGCAGCAGACTCCCACACCATTTACGGAGAGCTGTATTACAAACCCGCCCGTGACTGGAAGCCCGGCAGCCGGCTCCAGATTTATGACTGGGACACTTACAAGCCCCTGGCAGAAATCGAGCAGGTTCCGCATACGTACCAGACCGTGGGTAACATGAACGAGTTCCAGGTGATCATTACCGAAACCACCTGGGGCGGCCGTCCGGAGCTGGAAGACAAGAACGGAGGAATCGACTACGGTTCCCTCATATACGTGGCCCTTCAGCGTTCCAAATCGGCCCGCGAAGCCATCGACGTCATTGTGAACCTGGCCAACGAGTACGGCTACGCCTCCGAGGGCGAGACCTTCTCCATAGCCGACAAGAACGAAGCCTGGATCATGGAACTCATCGGAAAGGGCATGAACATCCGTAACGGGGTCAACACCCAGAAAGGCATTGTATGGGTGGCCATGCGCGTGCCGGACGGCGCTATCTGCGCCCACGCCAACCAGGCCCGCATTGGCAAGTTCCCCCTCAAGGACCCCGAGAACTGCCTCTATGCTCCCGACGTGATTTCCTTCGCCCGCCGCAAGGGCTATTTCGAAGGTACGGACGAGGAATTCAGCTTCAAGAAGGCTTACTGCCCCATTGATTACGGCATGGTCCGCGGTTGCGACGCCCGCGCCTGGAGCGCCTACAACATCCTCACGGACGGCTGGTTCTCCTTCTACGATGAGGAAGGAAACGCCGTTACCCGTGACGCTTATTCCTACCTTGACTATGTGATGGGCCGCGACCTCAATGCCGACATGCCCCTGTTTGTGTTCCCCCGAAAGAAAGCCGGCGTCAAAGATGTGGCCGATGTGATGAGAGACCACTTTGAGGGCACCCCTATGGATATGACCCAGGATATCGGAGCCGGCGGCAACGCCCTTCCGTACCGCTGGCGTCCCATGGAGTTCACCGTGGAGGGAAAGACTTATATGAACGAGCGTGCCATCGCTACCCAGCAGACCGGATTCTGGATGGTGGGTCAGGCCCGCAACTACGTTCCGGATGTAGTGGGCGGTATCCTCTGGTTTGGAACCGACGATGCAGCCACCTCCTACCTCACCCCCATCTACACCAGTGTTACCGAGGTCCCCAACTGCTTCAGAGAGGGTAACGGAGACCGTCTTCACTATTCTCCCACCGCTTCTTTCTGGATCAACAACCGCATCTCCAACGCCTGCTACAAGATGTACAACCAGATGGCCCCTTACGTGCGCACCCGCATCGACGCCTTTGAAAGAGACCAGATGGAGCGCCGAACCCACACCGTGGACAGCATGGCCGTGGTCATGTACAATCAGGTGGTGGTGAGACTGCAGAGAAAACTGGAATCCAAGCGGGATGTGATGGTATCCAGCGCCCCGTTTGCCAAGATTGTCAAGTACATCACGGAATACACCAACGACACCGCCGACAAGCAGTTTGCCGCCTGGCAGAACCTGGAGGTGGAGCTGCTGGTCAAGTTCATGGATGGCAATGTGGTGCCCCAGGACAAGAACGGCGCCTTTGAGGCTTCCAAGTACAGCAAGGGCCAGCCTGCCCGGATAGAGCATCCCGGCTACACGGAACTCTGGAAGGAGACCGTAGCCCAGGAGCACGGCGCCAACATCATGGTTCCGTAACCCATAGAAAGGATTGAAAATGAGTCCCTCTCTGCAATTTGCAGAGGGGGATTTTTGTAAAGAGGATATTGGAAGAAAATGATTAACTTTGTAAGCTATGAGTGCAAAGCAGGTTCTCATATTCCTCTTGGGCATTTTTGCGGCGCTGGGTGTGCTGTGGCTGGTGTTCCCGGCCGATGGCATAGCCGCCGGTCCGCTCACCATCCGTTACTCGTCCTATCAGCGGTCGCTGGCCGACGCCAAGCTGGCCAAGGTGAACGTGGACTCGGTGCTTCGTGGAGTGGACGCCCGTTTTCGGATGGAGGATGACACGCTGCACTATTATCGCACGTTCTTCTACGAGAACCCGGACCGCATTTATTTGCCGGAAGACGATTTCCGTTTCTTTGACCCCCTGTTCCGCCAATTGGAACAGGCCCGCGAGCATGAGAAAACCATCCGCGTACTGCATTACGGGGACTCCCAGATAGAGATGGACCGAATCAGTCAGGACCTCCGGGACGGCCTCCAGGAGCGCTTTGGCGGCATGGGTACGGGCTTTTTCCCGGCCCTTAGCAATGTCCCTTCGGCCTCTGTCTCCAAGAGCGCCAGCGGTTCTTTTGTCCAGTATACCATGTACGGCGATTCCACCACCGTCAGGGCCGGTCACAACCGGTATGGCCAGCTGGCCCAGGTGGTCCAGCTCAGCGGCGGCGGTACGGTGACCCTCCGTGCTTCCAAGAGCAAGTATGCCAAGGAAAGGACCAAGGATTTCTCCACCGTGGGCATCCTGTATGGCCGCGCCAGCCAAAGTTTTGAGATCAAGGTGGTGGCCGATACCCTGACCCCTCAGGTAGTTACGGAAAGCGGAGAAGACGGAGTGGTGTACCAGACCTGGCATTTCTCCCGTCCCGTTCAGAAAGCCACCGTCCAGATTAAGGGCAGTGCAGAGATTTACGGCATCAGCGCCGATGGTGACGGCGGAGCGGCCGTGGACAATGTACCCCTTCGCGGCTGTTCGGGAACCATCTTTACCCGCATCTCCAAGCCGCTCATGAAGGAGAGCCTGGCCATGACGGACACCCGTCTGATTATCCTGCAGTTTGGCGGCAACTATATGCCGGTTACCCGCAATACCAAGATCATCGAACAGTACCAGGAGCAGATCGCTGCCCAGATTCAATACTTCCACGAGGTAGCCCCTCAGGCCAAAATCCTGTTCATAGGCCCCTCCGACATGGGTAAGAGCGTGAACGGCCGCGTAGTCACCTGGCCCCGCCTGCCGGAGTTGGTGGATTCCCTCAAATCTACGGCCCTCCGAAACGACGCCGCCTACTGGGACCTCTACCGGATGATGGGCGGAGAGAATTCCATGGTACAGTGGGTGAGCCACAATCCGCCGCTGGCCGGCCCGGACTACATTCACCTAACCCCCCTGGGAGCCCAGAAGGTGGGTGAGACCCTGACCAAATCCCTTTTAACCTATTACGATTTTTACCAGCTCCGGAAGACGTATCCCCAGGAGCGACAGATGATGATGGAGAAATGATGAGAAAGCGTTTGATTTTGTGTGTGTTGCTGCTGGGAATGCTGCTGCCCGCCGGGGCCCGCAGGCTGCCGTTCATGCGTCCGGACAAGAGCCGGATCCAGTATCCGGCCGGGTCGTCGCCGGACTATGCCCTGTTTCTCAGGAAGCTGGACACCCTCCTTCTTTCCGGAGATACCGATGTAAAAGTGCTGCATATGGGTGGTTCCCATGTCCAGGGCGGCACCATGACCGACCGCCTTCGCAAGCACTTCCTTTCCCTGAGATACGGAATGGACGGCGGCCGCGGCCTGGTTTTCCCCTTTTCGGCCGCCGGAACCAACACCCCTTCCAGCTACATCTCTTCCTGGCAGGGTTCGTGGGACAGCGCCACCTGCCTCAAGCCCCGGAACACAGATCTGGGCGTGAGCGGCATGGCCGTGACGGCGCAGGACACATCGGCCCGTGTGGTCATTGACTTGGTTCTCAAGGAAGCTCAGCTGCTACAGCAGCACTATTCCTTCAACAAGGTGGATATCTTGGGAGAAGGCTCCATGGAGCCCGTCCTCATCCTGCACGGCAAAGATACCGTGAGGGGCGTGCACGGCTCCCAGCTCAGCCATTTTGACCTTCCGTACTATACCGACTGGCTGCAGGTAGCCTTCAAAGGAAAGGGCACCTATACCCTCCGCGGTCTGTATCTGGACCGCCCCACGCGGGGCTTCACGATGAGCGAAGCCGGCGTCAACGGCGCTTCCACCCAATCCTGGCTGCAGTGCAATCTGCTCTCGGAGGATCTTCGCCGCGTGCGTCCGGACCTGGTCATCTTTTCCATAGGCATCAACGACATCCAGGGGGCCGATTTTGACGACACCCGCTTCAAAGCCAACTACCGCGCCCTCATCCACGAGATAAGGAAAGTGAATCCCCATTGCGCCTTCCTGTTCACCGGCATCAACGACAGCTGGCGCCGCGGAAGGGGAGAGAACGAGCACACCGCCGAGGCCGAAAAAGCCTTCCGGGACCTGGCCGCAGAATACAAAGCCGTGTTCTGGGACTGGTATGAGGTTATGGGCGGCTACGGCTCCATGGCCAAGTGGCAGGACGCCGGACTGGCCCAGGCCGACAAAGTGCATTTTACCCCGCAGGGTTATAAAGAAGTGGCCGACCTCCTCTTCGAGGCCATTCTCTCAGATTACTACACGAGGAAATGACCTTCTGGGATCTCATATGGGACTTTATCAAGAACCTGTTCGCTTTTGATCAGGCGCATCCGCTGCTGTTTACGCAGTTCTACTTCTGGGCCTTTTTCGCCCTGGTGTTTGCGCTCTTCTCGCAGGTTCACTCCAAGCCCCTGCTGCGCAACGCCTACCTGTTTGCCGTTTCCCTGTTCTTCTATTACAAGACCAGCGGTGTCTTTCTGGCCCTGCTGCTCTTTGTCATAGTCTATAACTTCTTTGCCGCCAAATGGTTGCAAAGGCTCAAGGGAGAAAAGGGCCGAAGCATCCTGACCGCCGTAAGCGTAACGGTGGACCTGGGCATCCTGGCCTATTTCAAGTACGCGTACTTTATCACGGACTTTGTGAACAAGCTCTTTGGCCTGTCCATCGAGGTTCACGATGTCCTGGGAGAATGGCTCAACGTGCTCACGGGGGCCGAAGTCTTCCGCGTGGACGCCATCATCCTTCCGGTGGGTATCTCCTTCTTCACCTTCCAGGCGGTGAGCTACATTGTGGACGTGAAGCGCCGCAAGATTGAGCCGGTGCAGAACTTCCTGGACTTTGGTTTTTATCTGAGCTTCTTCCCTCAGCTGGTGGCGGGCCCCATTGTACGTGCGTCGGAGTTCATTGCCCAGCTGCACAAGCCCTATAACCTGAGCCGCCGCTGGTTTGGCATAGCCGTCTTCTGGATCATGAACGGTCTCATGAAGAAGCTCATCCTGGCCGACTATCTGGCGGTGAACTTCTGCGACCGCGTGTTCGAGAATCCGCTCATGTACAGCGGGTTCGAGAATCTATCGGCCCTGTTCTGCTATTCCCTGCAGGTGTATGCCGACTTCTCCGGCTATACGGACATTGCCACCGGCGTGGCCATGCTCATGGGTTTCTACCTTCCCAAGAACTTCAATTCCCCCTATAAGGCCGAGAATACCCAGCAGTTCTGGCGCCGCTGGCACATGACGCTGAGCCGCTGGCTCCGGGATTACCTCTACATCCCCCTGGGCGGTAACCGCAACGCCACGGCCGGTACCTATATTATTATAGCGGCGGTGGCCGTCATAGGCTCCTTCCTCAGCGGAAGCTGGTGGGTGGCGGTGGCCGTGCTGGCATTGGCGGGGGGCATTGGCCTGTGGGCTTGGAAGAAACCGGCCGACCGCAAGCTCATCACCACCAACATCAACTCCATGAACACCATGCTGCTGGGCGGTCTCTGGCATGGAGCCAGCTGGAATTTCATGATCTGGGGCGGTCTCAACGGCCTGGGCATGATTATCTATAAAATCTGGACAGCCCGGAATATGTATGGGAAGATGCTTATCATCAGCGTGGTCACGCTGATTTGCCAGATTCTGGCCCGCATCACGCACTATCCGGTTTGGAACATGTTCTTCATGTGGTCCCTGATTGTGTTCCTGGGAACGGCGGTCAAGGGTCTGTATGCCCTACTTCGCACGAAGTTCCCTCCCAAAACCCAGTACGATTCGGAGACCTTGCTGCCTGTGCCGGAAAAGGAGCATTTCACATGGCTCTCCCGCAGTTGGGACATCTTCCAGACCTTTGTGTTTATCACCTTTACCCGTCTTTTCTTCCGCAGCGGTTCCAATCTGGATCCTGCCCTGGCCAACGAGCAGGCATGGAACACGGCCAAGAACATGGTAAACCAGATTGGCGGCGCCTGGGATCTGGCCCTGGTGCCCAAAATGGCCTTTGAGCACCGTGCCGTGCTCATTATCTTTGTACTGGGAATGGTGATTCACTGGCTCCCGGAGCGCTTCAAGCGCCGCTACCGGGTGGTCTTTTCCCGGCTGCCGCTGGGTTGGATGGCGGCCCTGGTGGTATTCCTCATCCTCTTCATCTACCAGTTCATCACCGCCGACCTCCAGAGCTTTATTTACTTCCAGTTCTAAAAAAAAAGCGCCCTGCTTCTGCAGAGCGCTTTCTGTTATTCGGCCTTTACGTTTAAGGCAATCTGAAGTTCATCCAGCTGAGCCTGATCAATCTGGGACGGAGAGTCGATCATGACGTCGCGACCCTGGTTGTTCTTGGGGAAGGCTATGTAGTCGCGGATGGTGTCCTGGCCACCCATGAGGGCGCAGACGCGGTCGAAGCCGAAGGCCAGACCACCGTGCGGCGGTGCACCAAACTTGAAGGCGTTGATGATGAAGCCAAACTTGTACTCGGCCTCTTCGGGTCCGATGCCCAGCACTTCAAACATACGCTTCTGCATGTCGGCGTTGTGGATACGGATGGAACCGCCACCCAGCTCGTTGCCGTTGAGCACAAAGTCATAGGCGTTGGCGCAGACGCGCTCCAGGTCTTCTTTCTTGTTGCTGTAGAACCACTGCTCGTGCTCCGGCTTGGGGGCGGTGAAGGGGTGGTGCATAGCATAGAAACGCTGGGTTTCGTCGTCCCACTCCAGCAGCGGGAAGTCCACAATCCACAGGGGAGCGAACTCCTGAGGGTTGCGAAGACCCAGGCGGCCGCCCATCTCCAGACGGAGGACGCCCAGCATGGTCTGAACCTTGCGCTTATTGGCGCCGCTCATCACCAGCATAAGGTCTCCGGGCTTGGCTTCGGCCTTGGCGGCCAGCTTGGCCAGATCCTCGGGGGCGTAGAACTTGTCGATGGAGCTCTTGAAGGTTCCGTCTGCATTTACGCGCACATAGATGAGGCCCTTGGCACCCACCTGCGGACGCTTGACCCACTCGGTAAGCTCATCCAGCTGCTTGCGGGTGTACTCGGAAGCACCGGGTACGCAGATGGCGCCAATGTAGGCGGCATCGTCCAGCACGCTGAAGCCCTTGCCCTTGGCCACATCCGTGAGTTCGTGGATGGTCATGCCAAAGCGCACGTCGGGTTTGTCGGAGCCGTAGTTGTCCATGGCGTCGTACCAGCTCATGCGGGGCAGCGGGTTGGGGATATCTACATTGAGAACATTCTTGAACAGGGTGCGCATCATGCCCTCGAAGGTGTTGAGGACGTCTTCCTGCTCCACAAAGGACATCTCGCAGTCAATCTGGGTGAATTCCGGCTGACGGTCTGCGCGGAGGTCCTCGTCACGGAAGCAGCGCACAATCTGGAAGTAACGGTCGTAACCGGCTACCATCAGGAGCTGCTTGAAGGTCTGGGGGCTCTGCGGCAGGGCGTAGAACTGACCGGGGTTCATGCGGGAAGGAACCACAAAGTCGCGGGCGCCTTCCGGGGTGCTCTTGATGAGGTAGGGGGTTTCAATCTCCATGAAGCCCAGGCTGTCCAGATAGTTGCGGGCTTCGTGGGCCACCTTGTGCCGGAGGGCCAGGGCGCGCTGCAGCGGACCGCGGCGCAGGTCCAGGTAACGGTACTTGGCACGGAGATCCTCACCGCCGTCGCTCTCTTCCTCAATGGTGAAGGGCGGGGTTACGCTCTTGTTGAGGATGTTGATGGCCGAAACCTTGATCTCGATATCTCCGGTGGGCATCTTGGCGTTCTTGGCCTGGCGCTCCACCACTTCACCTTTAACCTGAATCACGAATTCGCGGCCCAGGGCGGTGGCGGTTTCTACCAGGTCGGCGGGGGCTTCGGCCTCTACTACCAGCTGGGTGATGCCGTAACGGTCACGAAGGTCGATGAACGTCATGCCTCCGAGTTTACGGGCTTTCTGCACCCATCCGGCCAGCGTTACCTGCTGTCCCTTGTTGGCAATGCGGAGTTCTCCGCAGGTGTGTGTTCTGTACATATTGTGTGTCCTTTATTTTCCAACCTGCAAAAATAGCAAAAAATTATGGTTATCTTTGCAGATATAAAGGTTTTTCTAGTATGGAAGTACGTGCCAAAAAGGCCCTGGGCCAGCATTTTCTCACAGACCAGAAGGTAGCCCGCGCCATTGTGGACGCCCTCCACGGCGGCCTCCCCACCCTGGAGGTCGGGCCCGGTATGGGAGTTCTTACCCAATACCTGCTGGAGCGCCCGGACGTGGACCTGAAGCTCGTTGAGATTGACTCGGAAAGCGTAGAATACCTTCTCACGCATTTCCAGGGCATGCAGGGACGCCTCATGGAGGCCGACTTCCTTACCCTCAAACTGGAAAAGATCTTCCCTTCGGCCTTTGCCGTCATTGGTAACTTCCCTTATAATATATCTTCCCAGATCTTCTTCAAGGTGCTGGACTACAAAGACAGTATTCCCGAGGTAGTGGGCATGGTCCAGAAAGAAGTGGCCGAAAGAATAGCCGAAAAACCCGGCACCAAGACCTATGGCATCCTCTCCGTGCTGCTGCAGGCCTGGTACGATATCGAGTACCTGTTCACCGTGGGCTCCGGCTGCTTTGCCCCGCCGCCCAAGGTGGAGAGCGCCGTTATCCGCCTCACCCGCAACAGCCGCACCTCCCTGGGCTGCGACGAGGCCCTCTTCAAGACCATTGTCAAGACGGCCTTCGGTCAGCGCCGCAAGATGATGCGCAATCCCCTCAAGCCCCTGGCCCTGGCCCGCGGAAAGGCCGAAATCCTTTCTCTTCCCGTCTTCTCCGAGCGCCCCGAGCAGCTCTCCGTGGAAGATTTTGTGGAATTGACCAATCTTTTTTCCTAGTTTCTGCAACAAATCCATTTTCGGCCCGTCTTTAAGATAGAAAGTGGAAAAATGACACGGCAGGAAATCACAGAATTCTATCAGCAATACCACCGGCGCGTTTACAATACCGCCTGGCGGATTCTCCAGAATTCAGACGATGCCGAGGAAGTGATGCAGGACACCCTCATCAAGTACATAGGTAGAAAAGACCCCGCCCCGCTTTCTGACCCTCAGATTGGGGCGTGGCTGGTGAGAACGTGTGTACGGGCTTCCATAGACCGCCTTCGCGAGAGAAAGAGAAGGGCCGATTTCCTGGAGCTCTACGCAGTGGACGAGACCGAGGTGGAGGAGGAAGAGATACCCATGGAGGGCGTGGATGTGGCCACGGTGCAGCAGGCGCTGCAAAGCCTGGAAGAACCCTACCGCCTGGTTTTGAACCTGGTTCTGCTGGAGGGACTGGACTACGAAGAAATCTCCGCTTTCACCGGTAAAAAAGAAGTAACGCTGCGTTCCATCTATTCCAGAGGACGCGCCAAACTGATAGAAAGATTAAGAAAATGAAAGAGCTGGAAAAATTCATCCGTTCCCACGCCGAAGAGTTTGACGTGATGGAACCCCGTCCGGGCCACGAGGATCGCTTCCTCGCCCGCCTGGAGCAGGCAGAGAAGCCGGCCCGCCGCCCCTGGCGCATCGTTTGGGGTGCCGTGGCTGTGGCGGCTTCCCTTTCGGCCCTTATTATCGGGACGGTCCTTCACCGGATCAATCCCGAGGCTATCTACCTGGCCTATATGGACGAGGTCTCCCAGCTGTACAACGCCTGCCCGGCCGATGCCGGAGCCGACTGGGACGAAGCCCTGGCCTCCCTCACGGAAGAAGCCACCCCGCTCTTTCTGCAGCTCCCGGAAGAAATGTCCCGCCTTCAGAAGGCCCGCGTTCTAAGAGCCCATTACGACTCTCTTCTGGAGGGAGCCAAACAACTTGCAAATCAATAAAACGTACTTATTATGAAAAAACTTTTTGTCCTTTTTGCAGCCGCCTTCCTGGCCCTGACGCCCGCCCTGGCTGCCAACGAAACGCCGGCCGACGCCAAGATGGAGACCAAAGCCTATGCCCTGAACGACTTTGACGGCCTGGTCGTATCCTGGATCTATCACGTGGAACTCACCAAGGCCTCGGGCTACAAGGTGGAAGTGGAAGCCCCCGATTTTGTGATCCCCTACCTGCAGGTCAGGGTACGCGGAGGCAACCTCGTACTGGGCGTATCCAACATGCCCGGCGACGTGCGCCGCAAGATGGAGCGCGGCAGTTACAGAGTGAACGCTTTTGTAACCATGCCCGAACTTAACAACGTAGAGATGTCCGGAGCCACCCACCTCCTGTCCGCGGGTGATTTCGAGACCTCCCACCTCATCATTGAGCTCAGCGGCGCCTCTTCCCTCAAGGGTCTTCAGATGAAAGCCAACACGGCCGACATCCGCTGCAGCGGAGCCAGCAAGTATCAGATGACCGGCTCTGTGAAAACCGCCAGGATCGGCCTTTCCGGTGCCGCCAAGGGAACCATGGAGAGCGATGGCCGCGATCTTACCGTAGAACTCTCCGGATCGGGCAAATTAGACCTCACCGGAGTGTATGATACGGCCGATCTGGAACTCTCCGCCGCCACCCATATTCGCATCAAGGGCGCCCTGGATTCCGTCAATCTTTCGGGCTCCGGTGCAGCCAAGGCAGACCTGACCGAGTGCCCCGCCAAGGATGTGCGGTTGGAGTTGAGCGGAGCTTCTTCGGCCCGCGTGTTTGCCCTGGATAAGCTGGGCGTCCGCCTCTCCGGTGCCGCCAGCTGCCACTACAAAGCCGGCGATAATCTTCAGATTACCGAGACCGACGTAGACCGCGGCGCTTCCTTCAAGAAGCTCTAGACCCGCTTATCTCTTCTTGTAATTGAGCCCTTCTGCATCCCAGAGGGGCATTTCTTTTTTGACGATGATGCTGTAGAATTCGTTGAAGTCCTTTTGGAAGGCTTCTTCGTCTTTCCACTCCGTGCAAGGGTTCCAGGCCCGCTCCCAGACGCCCAGGGCCTTGGGCAGCATCTGGTAGGTAGCGTCGTAGAGGCTGCGGATGTTTTCGGACCACAGCAGGGCTTCGGCTCCTACGATATGCTCGGGTTTCTGGAGGCCGGGGTAGCTGTAAACGGGCAGGGCATAGCTCTTGCGTTCATCTACATAGCCGCCCCAGTTAAGGCCGATTTCAGTGGGGGCGTCACTGTAGGCGAGGTCCACATAGGCGTGCTGCACATTAGAGAGCAGGACCGGGATATCGGCATTGGCCAGCCGGGCGGGAAGGTCTGCATTCTTGTCCAAGGTGCTCCAGGCATTGACAAACAGGAGCTGCTTCTTGAGGGCCTCCAGCGTTTCGGGCTCGATGTTCTCAACGATTTCCTGCCAGCCGGCGAGTTTGAGGTCGCGCTCCTGGGCCAGCCGGACCATGCCGCGGGTGAAGGTGTCCTTTACCCTTTTGCGGTCCCGTCCGCTCCAGGCTCCGTCCGGAACTTCGTCTCCGCCAATATGAATGCCCAGCAGCGGCACGCCGGCTTCCCTGTGCATGCGGATGACCTCGTCAAAGACCACTCCATAGAAGTTGTAAACGCCCGGAAGGTCCGGATCCAGCACGTTGTCCGTGAAGTCCTGGGCGGTCCAGTAGTGGGACGTGTCGGCGGGGTCCTGCAGACGATAGGTGTCATCTCCGGTTTTGCTCTCATAGGACTGCATGGCCTTGATGGCGGCGCGGGAGTGACCCGGGGCGTCGAATTCCGGAACCACGGCAATCTGCCGTTCGGCGGCATATTTCAGGATCTCCTTATACTCTGCTTCCGTGTAAAAGGTAACATTATCAATGCGTCCGTTGGCGGTGGGCTTGAGGGCGTTGGTCTCCTTCAAATCCCAATCCGGGAGGTCGTGATGGCCGCTGTAAGCCGTAAGCTCGGGCAGTTTGGGAATCTCCAGGCACCAGGACTCGTCGTCTCCCAGGTGGAAGTGCAGGAGGTTGAGCTTATAGGAAGCCATGATATCCAGCACTTTGAATATCTCCTCCTTGGAGCGGAAGTCCCGCACCACATCCAGCATAAAGCCGCGGAGACGCAGCATGGGCCAGTCTTCAATGACCAGATCCTTGGTGTCTTTGGGCAGTTTGGCCAGGGTGGTCTGGGCATAGACGGCACCGGCTTCATCCTGGGATTCTACCTGAGCCTTTCCTTCGGAATCAAAGGCAATCCGGTACCAGCCCCGGGGGCGCTGGTCCTCGGGCGTGACCTCGCCCGGCTCGTTGATCCGTTTGGGACGGGGTATGATGTCGGCCGGACCGGGCACATAGCTGGCGGCAAACCAGCTGGCGTTGATGGGGGATCCGTCGTGCTCCAGGAACTTGTACTCTATGGGCAGGAACTTGGAGGCTTGGCCCATTACCTGCAGCACAAAGCCTTCCGGAGCCCACGAATGGCGCGGCAGCGGACGGCCCTGGTAGGGAAGCTCGAGCGTTCCGGACTGGGGAATGTCCAGATAGAAACTCGTTCCCTGATAGTGGTGAATCTGATCCACGGGACCGCCGGTCAACTCATGGTTGTCAAACAGTTCCTGGAACCAGACACGCCCGCCCTCGGGCATGTTCTTGAGGATGAGGGTATGGCTGGCCCGTCCGTTTTCTCCGACGGGGCCCTCGATCCATTCTACAGAAGGCTGGGCGCAGGCCGCAACCAACAGCATAGAAGCCAATAAAAGTCCGTTTTTCATAATTGTAGGGGTTTTTAAAATATTTTACCAGCGAACCTGGACCTTCAGGGCCTCGTCGGCCGAAGATTCGGGAAGGATGACGCGGGCCTCACGGGAGGCGGCATCGTAGGTGCACTCCAGGGCTACGCCGTTGAGGGTGGCCTTGGGGCAGCGGGCGGCACCGCCCAGAATGAGGGAAAGCTTGCGGGTGGGCATCATGCCGGCGAAGGAACCCTGTCGGGGACCAATCTCCACCGTCAAAGCACTTCCGGAAGCATTCTTATGGATGGTGGTGGTAGCATAGGCTGAAGGATAGGCCTGGCTCTCGCCATCGTCTTCGTAATGCACATAGCTGCTGCGACCCTTACCCGGAGCAATGTAGATGCGCCACTCGTTGGAGGGCGTCTGCAGCTCCTGGATGCCTTCGTGGGCCAGGGGGATGATGGCGCCGGCCTTCACAAACCAGGCGTTCTGGTCAATGCTGTAGCGGAGCTTCTGCACCGTGCCGCCAGGGAGCAGTTTGTGGTGGGCCATGTCGTACCAGTCGTTGCCGGCCGGGAGCCAGACGTCGCGGTTCGACAGGCCGTCTTCCCCGCGGGGTTCGCAGATGGTAGCTGCGAGGATGTTGTTTCCGAAGAAATATTCCTGCTTCCAGGTGTAGGCCTGAGGGGCTTCCGGATACTCGTAGTAGAGCGGACGGCACAGGGAAATGCCCGTCTCATAGGCCTCGCGGGCCATGTCGTAGATGTAAGGCGTAAGGGCGTAACGGAGCTCCAGGGCGTCCTTCATGTACTCATAGTAGTCCGGGAACATCCAGATGCGACGCTCGAACAGGGCGCTGCGGGTGCTGTGCGTCTTGAAGATGGGGGAGAACACGCCGTACTGCAGCCAGCGGGTAAAGAGTTCGGGCTCGGTGGGAGCCTCGTTTCTCATCCAGTGACCGCCGAGGTCGTGACCCCAGTAGCCGTACAGCACGTTGGAAGCCGTGGCGGTGAACTCCGGCAGGTAACCCAGCACTTCCCACTTGATCTCCGTGTCTCCGGAGAAGCCCAGCTGGTAGCGGTGGCTGCCCAGGCCGCCCCAACGGTGGTAAATCATGGGACGGGGAGCCTTCTCGGGGGCTACGCCGCGGTTCATGCGGACCTTGTCGTTAAAGAAGATATGGTTGATCCAGAAGGTATTGCTGAGGCCTTCCACATAGCGGCTCTGCTTGTACTGCTGCCAGTCCAGCCACCAGAAATCCACGCCCTGTTTCTCCAGCGGGTGGATGACGGAGTTGAAGTAGGCGTCGGCCCAGGCGCGCTGGTCCATGCGGTAGGGAACGGAGGCGTGGTAGCCGGGCTTTGCGGGGCCGTTCCAGACGTTCTCACCACCCTTGTACACATAGCCTTCCGGACCGTCGTAGTCGTTGGTGCGGGAGAGATAGTCCTTCACAAAGGTCTTGTAAACCTTTTCACGCGGGATTATGCCCACGGCCGGGTGCAGGTTGAGGGAAGTCTTGAGCTTGAGGCTGTGGACCTCTCCCAGGAAGCCTTCGGGGTCTCCAATCAGATCCTGGTTCCAAGTGTAACCGGTCCAGCCCAGGCCTTCGCCGTGGTCGTCCTTGACACCGCGTCTGGCGGCGCCTTCCCAGGTCTCGTGCCACTCCATGTCAATGACCATCACGTCAATGGGGAGCTTGCGCTCGCGGAACTCATAGCCCAGGGCCAGGAATTCGTCGTCCGTGTAAGGCCAGTATTTGCTCCACCAGTAACCAAAGACGTACTTGGGCGGCAGGGGCATCTTGCCGGCCACCTTGGCGTAGTCGGCCAGGGCGGCCTTGTAGTCGTGGCCGTAGGCAAACAGGTACCAGTCCTTTACGTTGGGATTGGGGCGGGAGGCCACCCATTCTCCCCAGTCGCTGTCCTCCTTGACAAAGAGATGACGGGTGCTTTCATCTACCAGGGCCCAGCCGTCGCGGGACAGGACGCCTTTTTCCATAGGGTCGGAATAGTTGATGTGGTCCGGTCCCGAGCAGCCGTCCAGGGTACGGGCGGTGCCCATCAGGTTGCCGGAATCATCGGCCCCGGGATACCATTTGACGGGTTTTCCGTTGAGACGGAAAGTAACCTGCAGGTTGGAAGCGTCAAATTCTCCGCCCTTATACTCCAGGGTGAGGGCCTTGGTCTTGACCACCAGTTTGCCGCCGGAGCGGGAAACGGTGAAGGCGGGAACGGGCAGCTCGCGGTTCACGATGGCCAGCGAGGCGTTGTCCTCAAACTGGGCGTCGGGAGCCCATTCCATACGGACCAGGCGGTCTGTGAGGATGGTGAAACGGGCGTTGCCTTCAATAACTTGAGCCGCTTTGGGGGCTACGGGATTCTGGGCAAGGGCCGCTGTACAAACCAGCAGCAGGGCCGTCAAGGTGGTGAGAGTTCTTTTCATAACTACGTGGTTGATGTACAAATATAAGCATTTCCTTTGGAAAAAAGGAGAAAAACGAATGTCGAGAAAAATGCGTATATTTGTATGCTATGATTAAAGTGCTGGGCATATTCGATTTTCTGAGTTTCGGCTGGGCGGACATCCTGGACGTGCTGATGGTCGCGCTCCTCATTTACTTCCTCATCAGAAGTATCCGGGGAGACTCTTCCATCTTCAACATCGTTCTGCTGCTGGTCTTCCTGCTCATTCTGCAGGCCGTGGTTACGGCTCTCAATATGCGAATGATGTCGGTGCTGCTGGACGCCCTGCTGGATGTGGGTGTGCTGGCGGTCATCATACTCTTCCAGCCGGAAATCCGCCATATGCTCAACCGCTTTGCCGTTCAGTCGGGCCTGGCCCGCCGCAGCGGCCAGTTGTTCAACCGCCTGCTGGGCATCAAGGAAGAGGCCATGGGAGACCAGAGCGCCGATGAACTGGGAGAAGCCATCCGCGCCATGTCGGCAGAGAAGACCGGCGCCCTCATCGTGATTCAGCACAAGTCCCTCCTGGATGAGTATATGAATACGGGAGACCGTTTTGAGGCCGATATCAACCGCCGCCTCATCATGAATATCTTTTTTAAGAACTCCCCCCTGCACGACGGCGCCATGATCATTGTGGGAGACCACATTGCCGCCGCCCGCTGCCAGCTTCCCATGACCAACCGAACGGACATTCCCGCCCATTACGGCATGCGCCACCGCGCAGCCATCGGCCTGAGTGAAGACACCGATGCCGATATCCTGGTGGTGTCCGAGGAGACGGGAGACGTGAGCTTCGTGCGCGGAGGAGAAATTCACACTGTACAGGATATGAAGGAACTCCGCCAGCTGCTGAGTTCCCTGATGACTATAGAAGAGTAAGAACAGATGGACGCGAGGCTGGAAGCGAAACTGGGGTTTGACAAAGTAAGGGCGGCCATATCGGCCCGCTGCTCTACGGAGTATGCCTCTAACCGGGTGGAGCAGGAGGAATTCTGCACGGAAGGGGATCAGATTCACCGCCGGCACCTGGTCACCGACGAGATGCGCCTCATCCTCATGTTCGAGGAAAACTTCCCCACTTCAGGCTATATCGACGCCATTCCCTTTCTGGAGCCCATTGGGGAACACGCCTCCATCGATCTTCTTTCCCTGGGCAAGCTCCGCACCCTGCTGGACACCCTCCGCAAGGCCCTTCACTTCTTCCATACGGTTAAGGAAGGCATCTATCCCAACCTCCAGCACATGGCTTCGGGCATCAGCGCCCCGGCCGAGGTAATCAGTCGCATAGACTCTATTCTGGACCGTCACGGAGAAATCAAGGACACCGCCTCCGACGAGCTCTACAAGATCCGTCGCAGCATCAAGGAGAAGGAACTGGGCATCTCCCGCCGCATGAACGCCATCCTCCGCCAGGCGCAGCAGGAAGGCATAGTGGAGGCCGATGCCAGCGTCTCCATCCGAGACGGAAAGATGCTTATCCCGGTGGCTTCGGCCAAGAAGCGTTCCTTCCAGGGCTTCGTGTACGACGAAAGCGCCACCGGTAAAACCACCTTCATGGAGCCGGCCGAGATTGTAGCCCTCCAGAACGAGATTTCCGAACTTCATTTTGCCGAGACCCGCGAGATTGCCCGCATTCTCTACGAGTTTGCAGAATTCCTGAGACCCTTTGTGCCGGAACTTCTGGCCGGCGCCACTTTTGTGGGAGAGCTGGACTTCATCATGGCCAAGGCCCATGTGGCCCTGGACTACATCGCCGGCATGCCGGTCCTCTCCGAAGACGGAGAGCTGCGCCTGCGCAAGGCCCGCCACCCGCTGCTGGAAAAGAGCCTCCGCAAAGAGAAGAAATCCATAGTTCCCCTGACCGTTACGCTTACCCCGCAGAAGCGCATCCTCCTCATCTCCGGCCCCAATGCCGGCGGTAAGAGCGTGTGCCTCAAGACCGTGGGTTTGCTGCAGTATATGTTCCAGTGGGGCATGCTCATCCCCACCTCCGAAACCTCCGAACTCCCGGTCTTCGACCGCATCATGGTTTCCATAGGAGATGACCAGTCCCTGGAGAACGACCTTTCCACTTACAGCTCCTTCCTCACCGATATGAAGAAGATGCTGGAAGTGGCCGATTCCCGCACCCTCATCCTCATAGACGAATTCGGTTCCGGTACCGAGCCTGCGGCCGGCGGTGCGATAGCCGAGGCCATCCTCCACGAGCTGGACACCCGCGGCACTTACGGCGTTATCACCACCCACTACACCAACCTCAAACTCTACGCTTCCGGCGCAGAGACCGGGGTTGTCAACGGTGCCATGCAGTTTGACGCCTCCACGGTAACGCCGCTCTTTGTGCTGGAGCAGGGCCTGCCGGGTTCCTCCTTCGCCTTTGAACTGGCCCGCAAGATGGGCATGCCGGAAGCGTTGGTCCACGATGCCGAACTCCGCGCCGGAGAGCAGTACGTGGGCATAGAGCGCAACCTCCGAAAGATAGCCAAGAGCCGCCGCCAGCTGGACGAGAAGCTTACCAAGATCCGCGCTACGGACAAGACGCTGGAAGGCCTCACGGACCGCTACGAGAAGGAGCTGGAAGACATTAAGGAAATGCGCCGCCACATCCTGGACGAAGCCAAGGAGGAGGCCCGCAAGATAGTAAAAGACGCCAACAAGCAAGTAGAAAATACCATCCGCACCATCAAGGAAAGCCAGGCCGAAAAGGGAACCACCAAAGAAGCCAGGGCCGAGTTACAAGGCTTCCTGGGAGCTCTGGCAGAGGGCCGCGGCCGCCGCGACGCCTACATTGACAAGAAGCTGCAGACCGTGAAGGAGCGCAAGGAGCGCGAACAGGTTCGCAAAAAGAGAAGGGCCGATGGAGAAACCCTCCAGCAGATGGAGCAGCGGGAACTGGAAGAGAAGAAGCTGGCCGCTTTCCGCAGCGCCCCCCTGAAGGTGGGCGAGAAGGTGCGCATCCTGGGTAACGGGATGGTGGGAGAAGTCTCCAAGATAAGCACCAAGGCCGTGAGCGTAATAGTGGGCAGCATTACCACCAAGCTTCCGCTGGATCGCGTGGAGCGTATCACCGCCAACGAGTATAAGGCCGTGGCCGGAAAGGCGGCCGAAAAACCCCGCCAGGTGTACGACACCGGCATCAGCGAAAGAAAGGCCAACTTCAAGTTGGAGGTGGATGTGAGGGGAGAAAGGGTCAACGATGCCCTGGAGATTGTGATGAGATATATTGACGATGCCATCATGTTAGGAGTCCCTTCGGTGCGAATTTTGCATGGGAAGGGAACAGGCGCGTTGCGCGAGGAAATCCAAAAGTACGTGCGCACCGTACCTGGCGTGAGCTCCGCACAAGACGAGCATATCCAGCTGGGAGGCTCGGGCGTGACGGTAGTAAAATTTGACTAAAACCAAACCAATGAACGTGTTAACAACCAGCAGAATCGGCCAGGCCGGAGAACAGATGGCCTGCGATTTCCTGGAAACCCAAGGTCACCAGATCCTTGACCGCAACTGGCATTCGGGCCATCTGGAGTTGGATATCATCTCCGAAGCCCCCGACGGTTTGCATTTTGTGGAGGTGAAGGCCCGTACGGCGCCGGTTACCACCACCGTCCTGGATCAGGTAAACAAAGTTAAGCAAAAACGCATTTCGGCAGCAGCCGGACAGTACCTATCAAAGAAGAATATGTCTGGGAAAGAAGTGTTCTTCGATGTGGTTTCCGTGCTTTTTGACGGAGAGGAAACCATAGTCAGATACTTCCCTCAGGCTTGGATTCCAATGTACGTTTAGTTTATGGACCAACACATATACTGCGTCATTATGGCAGATGGTTCGGGAACGCCCGACCAGCTCCGTATGACCTATGACCGTTTCAGTCGTTTTATCCCCAAAGACCACATCCTGGTCATTACCCTGGAACGTTATGCCAGCACAGCCCGCCAGGTGCTGCCTTCCCTCGCGGAAGAGAATCTCCTGGTAGAGCCCCAGGCCCGCAAGACGGCTCCCTGTATGGCTTATGCGGCGTATTCCCTGCTGGTGCGGGACCCCGAGGCCGTGATCGTGGCCTCCCCGTGGGACCTTTACATCCGGGACGAATCCCTCTTTGCCCAAACCATCATGGACGCCTGCCAGTACGTGGAGGAGAACGACGTCCTCATGACCCTGGGTATTGTCCCCAAGACCCCGGATGTCAACTTCGGTTATATTCAGGTAAAGGAAGGCCGCAACGCCCACCTCATGGCCGGCCCCCTGCAGGTAAAGACCTTTACAGAAAAACCCTCCGCCGAGCTGGCAGAGGTGTTTGTAAGGACCGGCGAGTTCTTCTGGAACAGCGGTATCTTCATTTGGAAGGCCGCCACCATCATGGCCGAAATGGAGCAGTACCTCCCGGAAGTGACGGAACTCTTCAAGGGCTGGCAGGAGAACATAGGAGAGCGCAGCTTTGTGGAGCGCGCCTATGCCGAGTGCCCCAAGATTTCCCTGGATACCGGTGTTATGGAACACACCTCCCGCGCCTGGCTGTACCCCGCCAGATTCGGTTGGGCGGATATCGAGCGTCTATAAGCCCAATTCCTTCAATACATATTCCTGTTTACCCAGGTAACGGATGATCCAGAGAACGTAGCGGATGTCTACGCACACGCACATGTTGTATCCCGGCACGGACTCGAAGTTGCCGGCCAGGGACTCCTTGTTGCCGTCAAAGGCCAGGCCGATGAGCTCACCTCGGGCATTCATCACGGGAGAGCCGGAGTTGCCGCCGGTGATATCCAGATCCGTCAGGAAGTTCACGGGGAAGTCCAGGGGAGGGAGTACTTCCTTGAAGGCCAAGGGGTAGGCAAAGTCGTGGGCTTTGGGATTGTATTTCTCCCTTAATCCGCGGGCAGTGCTCTGCCAGTGCACGTAGACTCCGTCCCAGGGCTCCAAAGGCTGGATCTGTCCGTAAGTCAGGCGCATGGTGGAATTGGCGTCGGGGTACTGCGGTACTCCCTGCTGTTCCAAATAGCGATAGCGGGCCAGGATGTACTGTTGCCTCTGGCTGCGGAGCTCGGGGGCCTGGGCGTCCTGGTCGCTGTTGAGGCTGGCTATGCTGAGTTCGCGGATGTAGCGGTACAGAACGTCTTTTTCAATATCTCCGTTGAATGCGGCCACAACTTCTTGGTTGGACTTTTGACCAAAGGAAGCCACAATGGAGTTCTCCCAGAGCCACTGGGCCATGGCCTCGTAGTTGGTCCCAAACCGCTCTTTGAGCTCGCGGTGGATGGGGGCCAGATAGGGCTCGGGCATATTGGACAGGAATTCCTTTACGGAGAAGGCCAGGAGCTCTTTTTCAACGCGGGCGTCGGTCTGTTCCAAGCCCTGCAGGAGGAGCTGCCGCTGGTGCTCTACACCGTCCCGGCCGGCTCCGCCCATTCGCATCAGGCTCTGTCCCAGGCGCATGCTGCGCACGAGGAGTTCCCTGTAGTAGACCTTCAGGCGCTCAAAGGGGGCGGCGGCGCTGTAGGAGGCGTTGAGGCCGTCCACCAGTTCCCGGTTCTCGGGGCTGGAGGCTTTAAGGCCTTCTTCCCAGGCGCGGCGGCGCTCGATAACGCCAAAGCGGTGCACGCAGTCGGCCTCTCCTTCCTGGAGTTCGGCCTGGTTGCTCAGGCTGAAGAAGGCGTCGGAGTACTTCATCCGGATGGCCGGATCGGTATCCATCCATTTGCGGATAATCTCCATCTGACGGTTCCGGAGGTGGTTTTCCACCGGGCGCTCCACGTTGACGTCTTCGTTTATCTCGGCTGCGCTGGCGTAGCGGTTGGTGCGTCCGGGATAGCCCATGACCATGGCAAAATCGCCCTTCCTGTAGCCCTTCTGGCTGATGCGCAGGTGGCGGGCGGGATGCAGGGGTTCCCCGTTGTCGTCATAGATGCGGTACAGGGCAAAATCGGCCTTGTGCTGAGGCCATTCCCAGTTGTCCTCGTCTCCGCCAAAGGCCGCCACCGATACCGGCGGGACACCCACCAGGCGGATGTCCTTGTACGTAATGTAGAGGCTGAGATAATACTTGGCCGTGGACCACATGCCGGTGAGACTGGCTTCCATACCGTATTCTTCCGAGTACTTCTTCTCCAGGATGGCGGAAAGGCGGCGGGAGCCGGCGGGTTTGCCTTCGGCCTCCAAGGAAGCGCGAAGGGCTTCCACCTCGTCCGTTACGTCCAGGACCTTCTTGAGGAAGTAGAAAGTTTCTCCCTTGAGGGGAATCTCCTCAGAACGGTTCAGGGCCCAGAAACCCTCTTCCAGATAGTTGTGCTCAGGGGTGGAGAGCTCGGATACCTGGCTAAAGGCGCAGTGGTGGTTGGTAATGAGCAGGCCGTCGTCGGAAATCATACTGCCGGTGCAGTAGAAGCCCAGGGACACTATGGCATCCGACAGGCCGCCGGCTTCTTCGTTATAGATTTCGCGGGCACCCAGCTTGAGGCCCCGGGCCTTCATGTTCTTTTCCAGAGCGCGGTCCAGGCTTTGGATGAGCCACATGCCCTCATCGGCCCGTGCCCCCGGGAGGAGGCACAAGGCTAACGAGAGGGATAGAAGCCATTTTTTCATGCGTCTTATTCGTTACGGACACAGCGGACCGGAGCGGCAATGCGATAGCTCACCTTGGTTCCGTTGCAGGTAAACTGGTCTTCGGAGGCTTTGTTGGTCATGGGCATCAGGCCCCAGAACTGCAGGTTCTTGATGCCGGAGGTGGGTTCGTCCTTGGTGTTGTAGGTAACACCGGCGTAGGAGGAGCCGCAGAACATACCGGAAGAAATCTTGTCGGAATAGGCGGACAACCAGCCCATGAAGGTGCCGGTCGTTTTGGTGTTATCCTGGAGGGAGACGGCACCAAAGGCATCCATGTTAAAGCCGTCGGCGTTCAGGAGAGTGATGGAGCCGTTGGTTCCGTTATAGTAAGGGGCCTCGGTATTGGTGACGATAGGAGAAACGGCCTTGCCCACCAGTCCGGTAATATCGGCAATGGTAGGAACGTGCCAGCCCTTGGGGCAGAGGCCCTGGGTGCCTTCCAGTGCCTGGGCGGCGTCCACGGTAGTGAGATCTCCCACCTTGAGGCCCAGGGCCACTTCGGCCTGATACAGATAACCGCGGGCGTTGATAACGGTTACGTCGCGGGAGAACTCGGCGGCGGTCTGGCCTTCATTTACCACAATCGGATAGAAAACACCGGCGGTCACCTTGGTGAGGTCGTCGCTTACTTCGATGCCTTCGGGGATGTAGCGCATGTTCTGGGTCATCCACCATTTGCCGTCCTTCATCTTGGCCACGGTGTATTTGTCTTCGTGGTAGAGGATGTAGCCGTCGGAGAGCTTTTCAACCAGGGTGTGGTCGGCTCCCAGTTCGCCGCCGTCCTGCCAGTCGGCAATTTCACCGGTGAAGGCTACTTTGAGGTCGGCCGGGTTCACAATCATGTTGATGCCGTACTGCATGCCGGGAGCCAGGGTGGCTTCCTGCAGGCTCTGGCTGAGCTCGTTGCCGCCGGCGGTGACCACCGTGGCAATGAAGGAGACGGTCTGGGGCGGCACAATGAGAACGTACTGCGTTTCGCTCTTCTTATAGGCGGTGACGGTGCCGGCGGCGACCGTCTCGTCTACGGTAACGCTAAAGTCGGCGGCTACGTTCACGGTGAGTTTTCCACCCTTGAGCTTGATGGCGGTGGGCTCACCCTCGGCATTGTTGGTTACGTTGAGGACAATGCGGGAGAGCTTGTGCTGGAAGGGAACCGTGATGGCGTGGGCGCTGGGGATTACACCTTCCTTGGTGCCGGCCACAAAGTCGGAGGCAGAGGTGCCGGTGCTTTGGTCGGCCTGTACGGTGAAGCTGGTGGGGAGGGTCTCGCTATACGGATAGTAGGCCCATACGGTGGCCTGATCGGCGCCCTCGGCATACCAAAGGAGGCTGCCGGAAAACTCGTTGCCGTCGTAGGTGAGTTTGGAGTTGGTGGTGTACGGGGTGGTGCCGCGGCTGATATTCACGCCAATGGCGTCTCCCTTTTCAAAAGAGGTTTCGGCCACTTTGGTAAGGACCGGGGAAATCCGAACTTCGAAGGGCTCCACCACGGGCTCTTCTTTCTTTTCGCAGGCTGCCAGCACCAGAAGGCCGGCGGCCAGAATCACTACTTTTTTCATATGCTGTTAAAACTTATATCCAAGGGTTAAATGGGTGGTCTGGCGGCTGCTCCCGGGCAGGATGGTTACGCCAAATCCGTGGAAAGTGTTGCAGCCGGCTTCCACAAAGAACCGCTGCTTGCGGATGGTAAAGTCGTAGCGGACATTGAGCGTGCCGCTCAAGCGCGTGCAGTCGTTGAACTCCTCTTCCAAATCCCACCAGTCCACCAGGCGGAAGGGATAGGTGATTATGCCCTCGTCCGACTCGTCCGTGTCAATCACTTCATGTTTTTCGGCCACCTCGGTGCGGAAGGCTATCTGGGCCGTGAGGGTAACGGGGCCGATGGGGAATTCTCCGTTGACGGCCAGGTTGAGCATGGTTGAGCCGTCCAGATCCAGGAAGGGGTACATATAAGTGCCCCGGTCCGTGTCTATCTTTAGGCTGGTGGCAGCCCCCAGTTTCCAACCGGCGTTGCTCTCATATATATAGGAAGGGCCGAATTCTATGCTGCGCTTGACGTAGATCCGGTTTTGGGCATACTCCACAGGGGTGGTAACACCGCCGGCCGAGACCCGGTCGATCACGGATTCGTAATTGTCTATGCCTTCCCAGTTTAAATCGGCTCTCATGGTGTGCAGACCTTTTTTGCCGCCGATGTTCCAAAGGGCTTTGGCGCGGAAGACCTGACCCGGGAAGCGGAACCAGGTGTAGCCCTTCTCGCCCACCTGGCCAAAGGAATGGCGGTACTCGAGGTCGGCGTAGAAGTTCTCCTGCTGCGAGGTTTGCAAAGCCAGGCCCCAGACGGACTGGTTCACGGCCAGGCGGTCCACGCCAGGGTCGGCCAGGTGGATGCCGCTGCCATCCCAGGCCTCATAGATGCCGTAGCGCTTTCCCTTATCCAGGAAGGCGTAGTAAGTGTCTGCGGTGGCTGTACCCAGCTGTTCGGCCTGGACAAACTCGGAGTTGTTATTCAGGATGAGGGTGGCGCCAAAGTTCCAGCGGTCTCCCTTGTAAAGCAGGGACGGGGAAAAGTTCACTACCTGCCGGTAGGTGGTATGTCTAAGATCCTTGCGCTTGGAGTAGTTGATACCCTGAAACTCCAGGGTGAAGCCCGGGACCCAGCGGGATCGGGTAATCCATACCATGCCGCCGCTAACGCCGTAGGTTTGGCGGGTCTTGGGGCCGGGGGTGAACTCCAGAACGTCTATGGGATAGAATTCGGGCGTTGTGAACATGGAGCCCATCATATTGTGTCCATGCTTTACGTCAAACTGAAAGGCGCCCACAAAAATCATGTCTTTGTAGTGCGATTCGGCCTGGGCGTCTACGCCGGCCTGCCAGAGACTGGCGGCTTCCGAAGGGCGTCTGAAGTCTCCGGAGGTGAACGAACTGCCCAACTGTACCTGGGCCTCCGTGCCTTTGTAGAAGGAGAGGCCGGCTATATTACTACCCTCGCGCCACACTTCCTGGGCGCTAAGGGGCAGGGCGCAAAGGACAGCGCCCACACAGAGCAGGAATTTCCTACTCATGGAGAGACTGTACTTCGCGTTCATAAAAATCCAAGGTTGAATTGTTGGTATCGGAGAGCACCTCAAAGCCCATCTGCCGGGTGGCCTCCGGGTCTATGTTGCGCATCAGGGAGTGGCCCTTGAACGTTTCGCTCAGGGAAACGGCGCCGGAGTCTATTAGGGAGTGCAGGCGCTTGCGGTTGTTGGAGGAGCCTCCGTTGAAAACTTCCATTCCGTCAATGATCCAGTCCAGCGGGATGGAAACCACGCGGTCTATGGAGCTGCCGGGAACCTGGATCAGGTGCTCGGGGAGGGCTACATAATCGTGGATGTCCGTTCCTTCTTCCGGGCGGAAGAGAATCACGGTGGGAGAATTGATGGAAAGGGTATAGGCGTTGGCCTGGCCGGTCTTGATAACCACTTCCAGGTAATGGTCTTCCGTTATCTGGTCCCCGGGAGCCGGATGATAGGTGGGGTTGGGGAAGTATACGGGATTGTAGCAAACAAAGTAGCCGGGCTTGTTGAGGTTCACCGACAAGGGGTACTGGGCGGCGTGATTGATGGCGCCCCTCAGGCAGATCACGGCGTCGGCTCCGGGCTCCAGCGGGAAGGAGTTGCCGGTGCCGCCCACTCTCCAGATGGCCTGAATCACGGGCGCAAAGTCCGGCAGGTTGCCCTGGGCGTCGGTCCAGGGGTTGGCGGTGGTGCTGTTATAGGGCGAGAGCGTACCCAGGCAGAGGCCGTCCAGATAGGTGGTATATTGATCGTTGTTATGGACAATCAGATATTGGTCGCTCTGGTAGGTTCCTTCCTCGGGCAGCTTGGGGCAGCCGCCGCAGTAGAGTTCCTTGATCACCAGCTTTCCGGCCACGGAATGGAACAGGTCCACATCTACCGTCAGGTTTTCTCCGGATACCACCACCTTGTCCAGTCTGCCGTTGAACAGATGGTTGCCGCTGCGCTCCTGAACGGAGATGCTGTAGATACCGTTGGGAACGTTGGTGGAAACCAGGCCGTCCTCCCCGGTGGTGAGGGCATAGACGGAGCTGTTGGAGATACCTTTTATGGAAACGCTGGCCCCGGCATGGACGTCAAAGCCCTGGGGGTAAACGGCGCGGATGGTAATAACGTGGACGTCGCCTTCGAACGGGGTGCCTAAGCTCATGCATCCTGTCAGGAGCACGGTCATGGCGGCTAACAGGCTTAAAACTTTATTCTGCATGTGATTCCGTAATAAAAGTTAGGGGTAAAGATGGCACTCACGCCCGTGGCGCGGCTGGTAACATACTTCCGGGCGTTGGTGAAGTTGTTGGCAAAGAACGACACGGAGGCATGGTTTCCTATTTCCTTGGTTACGCTGAAGTTGGCGCTGAAATAGGGGTTGTAGCCGTCCTGGGCAAAGGTATAGATGTTCACCGAGCGGAGCACCAGGCGCGCCAGCTCGGGATTTTGGGCCGATTCATCCGTCCAGAGATGCACGTTGCCATCCAGGTCCATATAGGCCGAAGGATAAATGGCGGTATAGGAATTACCCTCGTAGATGCTGCCCTCCAGAGGCTCGTTGGACGCCTCGCTCACGCGGAAGGCGCGGTCCGAGGTGTAGCGGGAGTTGCGCAGCAGGGCTGCCTCCAGCCGCACCGTAATAACCATGCGTGCGCGCGGGAAGTGCGTGATGGCGGTGAGGTTGGCGTCTATGTTGTCCGTGATGCGGCCGTTGTACACGTTGGTGCCGCCGGGATAAATGCCCACATACTGGTAGGAGCGGTTGGGGAGGGAGGTGTGCGACCAGCCCACCTGGTAGTAGTAGGAGGGAATGTCCGAGCGGTACTGGGTATGGTTCCAGGCGGCGTCCAGGCGCAGCTGCGTGTAAAGGGGCCTGATCTGCGGGAAGTCCACCGTAAGCTCTACACCATAGCGGTGCACATCGGCCCCGTTCTCCTGTCGGCGCGAAGCCGCAAAGCTGCGGTCCGTGACCTTGCGCTCGCCGGGCACAAAGTAACCGTCCTCATCCTGGAAGTAGATGTCTCCGGTCTGGTTGTCCAGAATCACGTTGGGATTAGCCGGCATGGAGTAACCGGCGGGAAGGCCCACTACGTTGTAAGAGAAGGGTTCGTATACGGTTCCTAGCTGATAGGGGTCCTTGGTCAGGTTGGAAAAGCCCACCAGCGACAGCTTGAAGCCCTTGACTGTAACATCGGCCCCTATCTCGGAATTGATGTTGCGCTGCCAGCGGAGGTCCGGGTTGTAGACCGTGCTGTAGGGCATGGTATAATAGACATAGGAGGCCGAATCGCCGTGCGAGTAGCCCAGCGTCTGGATGTCGCGGTACTCCTGGCGGGGGTACAGGATGTAGAACGAAGGCAGTTTGCCGGCGATGCCCCAGCCGCCGCGGAGGGAGACGCTCTCACTCAGTTTCCAGCGGGCGTTCAGGCGCGGCGAGAAGATGCGGAGGTTCTTGTACTGTGCTCCCTTAATAAATACGTTCTCTACGCGGAGGCCGGCCATGAGGTTGAGGCTGGTTCGGCCCACCGGGATGGTGATATTGTCTTCCAGGTAACCGGCCAGCGTATGCATGTAGGGATAGTCGGAGTATGGTCTGGGCCGATAACCGGAGGGTGCCAGATCAGGGTCTTCATACCATTCTCCCTGTCCCACATTGCCATCGGCCTTCCACTGGATACCGGCTTTGAGGATGTTCTTGACGGAGCCCCAGTAGTGCA
>Ga0310696_10001514_pt1 | contig 33431 bp, 40 predicted proteins | sample AusTroGonzalo_MG_4_FD_203885 | JGI IMG/M metagenome (GOLD analysis project Ga0310696, IMG submission 203885) | Bovine rumen microbial communities from tropical cattle in Woodstock, Queensland, Australia - Gonzalo_02 (v2) (version 2) | ecosystem: Host-associated > Mammals > Digestive system >... | reverse complement strand
ATCAACACGCCTAAAGTCAGTACCTTCCCACCAATTATCAGTTCCCCAATATCGAACGGTATCGCCACAGAAGTAGTAGTAAGTAAAAATATCACCGTTCAACTTGCCATCAAATATCCCGAAGGTTTCTGCAATCATACATTCTTTGTCTTCCTGAGATGCCTGACAGAATGCAATCATGTGTTCTTCAACTTCGTCTTTGGAAAGATAACGTGACCACTTATTAATCAGTGTTTTCATACGCTATTCCTTGTTCTTGAAGTTGCAGTCGTCGAAATAGTCCGGCACTTCCACGACAAAAGCACCAGTTCCATTTGCATTAAGCCCAAAACAAACGTCTTCGGCATAATCACAACTTTCAAAGAAGAACGCCTTTTCGCCATTGTTCCATTCACAATACTTGTGCGGCACAACTTGAACTTTTGTAACGTACTTGAAAGTGTTGTCTGTGTTTAAGATTGCAATGACATAACGTACATTGCAAGTTGCCATTGTTCCAAATGTAGCCTTTTTTCTAGCCATATAAATCTCCTTACCGTGCATTGACGGTCAATAAAAAAGGACTAGCCGTAAAACTAGTCCTCATTAAGTTCTCTTCGTGAAATCAGTCTTTTAGGTGCTGAATCTGCAATCCTGTATTCCTTGATGTCGTGTTTGACATCTGCAAAGGAATATTCCTTTTTGTCATATTCTGACAAATCTTCCCAACCATAGCCGTAATAGCCTTGGATTACCCAAAGATAATTGTATTTGTTCTTTCTCATTTAGAACTCCTTATCGTCTTTAAGAAAACTATCTGCAATGTCATCATTGTTACAATCGCAGCCGACACCATGCCAGTCAGTTCCCCAATGGTCTACGCAAAGGATAAAGCAGTCGAGAACATCTGAGTAAGTAAACAGAAGTCCGAAACTCTTTTCAAGAAACTGAACATCAAATTCTGATGCATTTGTAATAAACCACTGATAAATTTCTATTTCGTGTTCACAACCGTCTTCATCTTCCCAAGTGAGAGAACTTCGCATATTATCCCAAACACCTGGGTCAATACTTGGAACGTTGTTGCACATTACGAAATCGTTATGCAGCCAATGAACAGCGTTATAATAAGTTGTACGTCTAGTCATAATTTACTCCTTACAATCCGAATTCTGCGAGAATTGCATTTAAGGATTTAGATTCCTTAAAACAAACATCATCTTCTGAAATCTGAGGTTCAGAAACCAACTTGAGAAAATCTTCATGCGAAATGTATTCGCAAATTCCATCATTAACTTTTACCTGTGGCATAATAACTCCTTACGGTTCAAGACCGTTCCACAATAAAAAAGGCGTTACCCGAAAGCAACGCCTTAAACTAAACTCATGAAAACTCGCTTTGCGATTTCATGACTGCTATAAAAATACTGTCTTACTTTTTGGCCCATCGAGTCGAAAATCGTAATGACAGAACCAACCAAACTTAAACGATAACCCTGAAAATCAATAGAGTAGTGCATAAATTACCCCCTTAAATCAATCTCAGATAGTAATTAGCAACCTTATTAAAATCCTGGTTATTCTCAATATGAGTAACACGCAGCACAAAGTCAGTAAGTAAATCCGCACTCTGAAAGATATACTTTCCGAGAACATCCCACGACTTTCCATACTTCAACAAAATATTTTCGAGAATATCAAGCTTCTTTGAGTATTCCATAAAACACCCCCTTAAAATTTGATCTTGATTACTTCAACTGATTTACAGTTTGGACACTTCGTAAACAGTTTCTTATATCCGAAATAAACTGTTTTACACTTTACGCAGTGATACTGTATAAATTTCATTTCCCACCCCCTTAAAAATTATTTATTCATATACCAGGTGTAAAAAGTCTTTTCGGTATTTCCGATTGTATGCTGGCCGTTATTTTTTCTTAAAACGGCAACTACATAATTAGAACCGCCATAACTTTCAGAATTTCTGCACATCTGCTTAACATTAAAACCCCAATAATAAGCACCTGCAAAATGGGTTTTATGTTTGCTTGAATAATGTCCATAAACATTAAAGGCCGCAGCACTTACAAGGATTGTAAATACTCCGGCCAAACTTAAAATAGTTTTCTTCATAAAATTGATCTCCTTAAAATCTTGCGTTCTGTCTTGCAAGTGCAATTTTCTTTTGAGTAGACTCTAAAGCCATTGCACGCCATTTAGGTTTCATTTCTTCTTCCAAAGAAAGCCCCTTAAACTTAGCCTTAAAATTCTTTACCGCTAAGTCGCCCTGGATTTTCAATTCATTTTCTGACATAAAAACTCCTTACCGCATAAAGCGGATTATTAAAAATCTAAAGTGCGAAAACGCACCCGGAAACAACCGCCCACTATTGAAAGTGGTTTTATCTTGCTATCGATAAAAGCTGCCTGCACGGTTGTATTTTGTAGTGTATAGTCCTACTTTGAAAAAGCTCCGCCCTTAAACGTGCCTTTTCCGTGCCTTCACGTTGCCCGAAAACTTCGGACAAGGTTTTCTATACTCACCGAGAATGTTTCTATTTAGGTACATTCTAAAACCCTTGCTAAAACTTGCCTGGTAAAGTCAAAAACCCGGCTTGAGTTTTTCTGCAATCGGATTTACTTCTCATTCCGTTTTTGCTTCGGGGGAAAGTTATTCCGCATTCAATCTTTCAATGAAAAATTTCTCTTTTGTGGATTTCAACCCATTTCGAGTGTCGAAAAAATTAGCATTTAAAATGGTAACCCTAAAATGACGTTGAGAATTTCCAAATCAGATTTACTCGAATAGAAGTCTTAAACGGTATACCAAAAAGTTTGTGCCTTAAAACTTAAAACGCAAACCTTAAAAACGGAGTCTTAAAAGCAAAAATCAAAAATCTAAATCCAGGTTTATTCCCGGAAACCGCTGCATTTTCAGAATTTTGAAAATTCAAAAAAGCAAAAAAAAACGCTAGAGATAAAAAATCCCTAGCGTTTTTTTTAGTACTCAACCACCTATTAAGCGGTTTTTTCTTTTTTATTCACTATAACCAATTCTTTGTTGTAACCAAGTCCAAACATGCCATTAAAAGCCGTTTTTAATTGGTGAATTTCACTTTCATTAATTGGTCGTACACCTTTAGAAATTTTTTGCTTGATAGTCTTTTTTGAGTTACTATCGAAAGCGTTTTTCACTTCTACCGATTTTTCAGTAATTGCGGTTTTATCTCTTACAAGCACGGTTTTAATAAACTTGCTTTTAGGGAGTACCGCAAGTATCGGTTGATTTTGCTTGTTATGAGATATAACAAAACATCTATCAACCATTGTAATAGACAAGCATTCAAAGAAGTTTATAACTTCGGCAAGTTTCAAAATCTTTGAGTTGTCATGGTAGTCATAATTACAACCGTCCAATGCTTCATAGTAAGTGTCGCTTGAATATTCCATATTCAATACGAAGTTACAACCAATACCAAGTTTTAATGCCATGTTTGCAATATCAACTATTGTTTGGTTTTTCTCACTATAGCCACCCTTTGAATTTTTCAAAGTGTCGATTACCTTTACAGAACGGATAAAAATTGGATTATTCATAATTCATTACTCCCACATGTAAAAACATGTTATATAGTGATTTTTGCTTATTAGGTAATTTACAACCATTTTTATATATATTGGTATACCCTTTAAGACTTCTATTCCCTAGTTTCTACTTAGTAACTTACTAGCACGGTTTAGCGGTTATCGGCTTAGATTATCCATAGGCTTTCCGTAGTGTTTGACTTGCTTTCCCTTGCGGTACTCACCACTACTACTAAGTGTAGATAATCGGAGTTACTCCCTAATTCAATAGGTGTCATTATCCGTGTGGATAACTCTTCACTCCCTAACCTTTACCCCGTCCAATTTCGGACGTGCTTTCAATTCCTTTCGATGTCAAAGAACGTGTTAGATTAGTATCTAACTATCTTTATAATACCACAATAAATAGAGTAATGCAAGTAAAAAAGAAAAAAAAATAAAAGAAAATATACAATATAATAAATAGTAGAATTGTGTATAGTAGTCCCCTAGGGTAAGGGTAAGAAGTGGGGAAGGGGCCTTACTTGTCCTCAGAACCCCGGAGCTAATTTTTTCCAAGGTGAGGGTCAAAATGACACAGTAGAGGTGAGAAAATATGACACAAATATAATAAGAAGAATGTAAACTTTAGAGTGATATAAAGGTTTACAATAGTGGGTATAAGTTTACGGTGATAGTGGTATATATATTAGATATATAGTGTATATAGGTATGTTGAAGGGAATATACTGAGATATAAAGTTGCTTTGGGTAGATTTTAGCCTGTCTGAAGGGATTTTATGCAGTGTTTATACAGGTATTTTGTATGCTTATGCAGGAAGTATCGTGTTTTACCGAGGTAGTATAAAAAGTTATGAATATTTATGCAGAATAGGGGCGAGAAGCGTTGTTTTGAGGGGAGGGGGTACCTGTTTTTATACGGAAGGGGCCTGGTCCGAAAATGGCGGACCAGGATTTTCTTCAGGGGTATATTCCATTATGTCGGATGGCGAGAGCTTTAGTGCTTCGCATATCTTTCCTATGTTGGTGAGAGGGGCAGTGCTGTTATTTCGTAGTGTCTGTATCTGGTTTCTGGTGAGGCCGGTCATCTCTGACAGCTCTTTCCTTGAGATGTTATTCTCCGCCATATACTGAAACAGTTTGTTGAAGGTAATCATAATATGCAGTCTTCCAGTTTAAGTCCGAGGTAATCTGTCAGCAGCTTTAAGTTGTCTTTAGAGAGGTGAATGGCACTGTGCTTCTTCGCTATGAAGTTACTCGGCTTTCCGATTACAAGAGAGACGGCACGAGGTGATTCTCCTTTCTCACTTATCGCTTCATCAATTACTTTCCAGTTTACCGTAACGTATCCCTGGGCAATGGCTCTGGATTCCGGAATGATCTTGGTCCGCTTCTTCTTTTCTACAGGTCCTGCAGCAACAACGTCTTCAATACCGCAGTTCAGATATGTGCAGATTTTGTTAAGGGTGTCAGTCGATATATTCTCTCCCTTACTCATCATAGTAGCAAGTGTGGTAGGTGCAAGCCCGATTGCAATCGACAGGTCTTTCATAGTTATTCGTCTTGAAAGCAGGTTTTCGTAAAGCGGTTCGTAGTTAATCATGCTTAGATAATACCATTATATTTAGATATTGTCAAACTCTATATGATGTGGTATTATATTTATGATGATAAACATCAATCCGCTGATAAGGCTGCTTGCAGAAAAGGGCCTTACGTTTTCAGAACTGTCTCAGCTTACCCAGATTTCCCTTCACGATCTTTCCTTAATGAAGAAGGGCAGGTGTCTTACTGAAGAGAACCTGGACACCCTCTGCCGCATCCTTAATTGTCAACCTTGCGATATAATTGAGTTTACAAAGACAGATGATAAGGGGCACTGGGAATGGGTTGCCAATTCGAAAGAGTAGGGGTATACTTTATGTATGATTTCGATGAAGCCGTTGTTCGGCTGGCTCGCATACAGAAATATCTCCCTTAAAGAACTCTCCAATAAATCCGGTATAGGCTATGCAGCTTTACTAAGGATGCGTAAGAATAACTCATTTACAGTTAAGACTTTAGATAAAATCTGTACAACATTAAATGTAAATATAAAGGATATAATGAGGTACGAATGAAAAAACTGGTTTTGTTTTTATTGTTATTAAGCTGCGGATTACTTTATGCTGAAACCAGAACTTATTTTACAGGCGACTCTCTGAACAGATTCAATTTTAAAAAGCCTGAAAAATGGTCAGCGATGGATTCTTTCAGCAGTGATATATTTGCCGTACTGCCTTATGAAGGAAGCTATTTATTAAAGTTGAGTTGCAAGGGCACTGTAACATCAGAACGCTATATTTATAAAGGCTTGAAGTTTTATATTCTTACCGACACTCTGGATAAAGAAACTTATATAACCACGCTTCATTATCACGAATGTACGATTACTGATATAAAGCCGAATGAGTTTACTGTAGATATAAAAGAAGTTTATTCGGAAGAACTTTAAATTTTCCAGTTGTGTACAAGTCTTAACCGGTGTTCATATTCCATTTTCTTTGCACATTCTAAAGCTGCCTCTAACATATTATTGTCCATTTCTTTATTAAACGCTTCCCAGTCTATCTTATCGGCGATTTCAAGGGGCTTACCGTTTATAAAATACTGTCCTTCATCAAGTTTACTCATTTCTTCTCTGCATCTACAAATGCCTCATCCACCCAAACTTTAGCTGACAACTGGCCGCCGTCAGTAATGAACTTGGCAAGATAATCTCTTTCTGTAGCATAAGGATGTAGTTCTGGGTGATGTCTGATAGATAATGTATTGTGAAAGATTCTTTGAGCATTACTCATTATCCTTGGAACCGACATCTGTGTTTTATATTTATCCAACAGAACCTGCAATTCTTCACAGAATTGTTTTTCAATCATTTCTCCACCTTCTCAAACCATTTTATTTCAGCAAGATACAGAGTTTTAGTTTGAGTTAATACAAGGAAAGTGCCTGCTTCACCTCTCCATGTTAGCTTTCCATAAAACCAGTCATCTTCTGGAGTATCAACTAATACACATTTCAGATTATCTCCATGACAGCAAGGAGTTCCGTTTCTATCCTGGATATAACCACCATTGCAAAGATGTGATTCTATTTCCGGCAGAGAGTTAAGAAACTCTGCGAAATCTTTGCAATTTTTTATTTCGATTTCTGAATTTTGTGCGGCAGGTGTATTTTTTCTGAAATTTGAATGTTCCACCATATTTTGCACTCTATAATCTGCAATCAGAGACATTGCCCATTTAATAAGTTCTTTAGTTTCTTTTTTCATAAAAAGTTCCTTAAAATCCAAGTATATGTCTTGTTCTGTCACCACCAATTAAAGCGTTGAAAGCCTCGTTCGTTGGTGTATACCAAGTATTTTCGTCTGCTTCTGTAAAGATAACTTTTTCAAAAGGCCTTATTATAACCTGGTCTGAAACAGGAATATCAGACTCTGAACAAAGATATTCGTAATTACTGCGAACTTTCTGTTCTTCTTTATAACACCATTCGCAAAGACCTTTTGCACACAATTGAGAGAGCTGTCTGTTGGTCATTAATTTCACTTCTTCACTCATAAGTCTTCTCCATTTTCCATTACCAATCCGATTGATTCCTCAATTTCTTGAAAACTTTCCTCATAAGCGGCCAGTTCTTCTTCGGTCATTGCGTTTCCGTGATGACACTGTTCTTTTGTTTCTGCTTTCTCTTTTTCCATTGTTTTCCTCATGACTTCGAGTTCTTCCTTTTCCTAACTGGGAAAATAAAGGTCGATCTATATCAAACGGTATTTCTGTAAATTCAATCATAAGGCTTTATCTCCACTTTTGATTCTTCAAGAGAAAGAATATACTCTTCAATCTTGTACCAATCCACACTATCGACCATAAAGATATTCTTATCATCGATGTATACATCTGCAACTATTTTGCGTGATTGAAGCTGATACGGAGAGAAGTTATATTCATCCATGAACACACCAGCTTTGTTTAGTGCGTTTCTAGCGTCATCAAGGTACTTTCCCTCTCGGCAGGTCCATAAGACACAGTAGTGACCACGACCTTGTAGATTCCTTATCGCCTCAATAGCATGTTCTTTCCATTTTCCGATTTTAGGAAATTCGTTTTTATCAGTTATAGTACCGTCAAAGTCGATTGCTATTACCATTACTTTTCCTCCAGGTTATATTCTTTGATAATCTTGTCAGATATTTTAGAAACACCTTCACATCCTTTTAATTCTGAGCAGAGACCATTATGCCACCAACAGTTAGTATGACAACACAATCCAACAGCTCTTAAAAATGGATTTTCGTTTTTGCGAAGTTCAAGCACAGCCTGCTGAACAAATTTTTGTGTACGCTCTTCTGTTCTTGCACAAAGACGTAATTTACACATTTCAATAAAACTTTCAGCAGTAAAATCCATAGAGAAAAGTTTTTCTTCATAAGGGTCGTTAGAACGTTCTTTGCCGCACCAATCTGGACGGCTGCTCTGTACGAATGGCTGCGGATGACCTTTTGTTGCTCTGATAACCTGCATAATAACTGAGCGTGGTGCTTTTGCTGTCATTCTGAAATGTACTGTACGAATTGTAGAATGACTGGCAACGATCTGTTTAACCCAATAAATAACTTCGTTCTTTGGCTTAAAAACATTATCTACGCCCAAGTCTTCCCATAAATCAATTCCTTGGGTAGTTTTGCAAGCCTCACGATAATCATAAATTGGATTTACATTTAATAACCTAAACCTCATTTTTTACTCCTCTATATTTCCTAATGTTGCATATTTTTGAACATCGCAAAACTCAATAATGGGATGTTCAACTTCTTCTTTAGTAAAATAGAACCAAGCACTTGCCATAGCACCTACATTAAAATTGCCGTCATCACGTTCTGGTGTACGATAATCGATGTATCTACTGAAGCAATTTACGGTATGTAGATACTTCCATAGTGGACTTTGAAGGCGAGACTGAGTTGAAAGATAATTAAGTCTTCCGATTGTAATAACTGCATCTACATTTTTATTTGCGAGAAATGCGAGCACACAGGAATCCCATTTAGAAAAAGGGAAGTTCGTTACAACGTATGACGAAGACCAAGCCAAATCAGACATCAGAATATCTTCGTGATAAATATCTTTTCGTTCACTATACAAATCATTCTCAATGATATTTGAATAGCCGATTTCTTTAAGGGCCTTGGTAATTGAACCACCGGCACAGCAAGGTTCTGTAATTACTTCGTTCAAAGGAATAATTTTATGAAAGAAGTCTGCAGCACAAGTTACACATGATTTTGGAGTGGGATAAAAATCTCCTTTTCTTAAATCATTTTCTGCTTTGTTTCTACAAGCGTATGATTTACCTTTCATTATCTACCTCACAAGTTATAGCAAAGCACTTCTTAATACCGTCTTTTGCAAGGATATCACCTACGCATTTAATCTTGCCTACTTCATATATTCCGTCATAAAGAGCAATACAAACTTCATCGGTAGCGTGTCCGTTATGACAAAGAGTCTGTAACTCTGTTGTTAATTTCCCTAATGTCATTCTGTTACCTCGCTTCCTACGGTAAGAAGTTCTACGCAACGTTCCAGATCGTGACGAATTTCAGTCATATCTTCACTGACAAGTTCACCTGCTTCTTTTGCCATTTCCAATACATGTTTTATCAAATCTGACTTTTCTGACTTCTCATACATTGCCTCAAGTTCACTCTGCTTGCCACGGATTTTAGCCGAAGTTTCACAAACTCGCTGCAAATCTGTTCGAATAAACTTGAGAATAAAGTCTGCGTCTTTTGCAGTTAATTTAATTTCCATACTGCGATTGTATGTCAAAACAAATTTCAGGGGTCTTTTTATATATACAATTCGATTTGTTAATATTTGTCTTTTAATCTGCACTTTTTTTAATCCTATTATGAACGTATGGGATATATCACACCTGCAAAAAAAGAAGTTTCTCAGATGAAGAAGGTTGACCGGCATTTTCTTGACAACGCTCTTATGGAAATAATGCAGGCCGAGTCAAAAGATTCTGAGGGTAATGTAAGAAGTAACGCCCAAAGACTCGCTTCTACCATTATGAATGACGCTCTGTACGCTGAAACAGTAAAGGATAGAGCTATTATGGCCAAGCTTATTCTTGAACGTGTTGGTGGAAAACCTTCTGTTATTGTTGATGAAGAAAAAGAAGACCTTCCAGAGGTTGTATTCAGAGTAAATGCAAATGATGCTAAAAAAATTAAAGCATTAAAAGAGCTGCCAGTCACAGAAGATGACAGCGGAGACAAGGTAATCGTTGAGATAGACGGTGAACCAAAAATGGAGTTCTAAATGACCATAGAATATACCTTGTCGGAAGCACAGCAAACAATAGCTCTCTGTGATAAGCGATTCAGACTCGCTTGTACTGGTCGTCGTTTCGGTAAAACATTTCTTGCTTACGAAGAGATGTTCCGAATGGCTACGAGTAAAGAGGCTACAGCTAAGGGCGGCTACAATATCTGGTACGTTGCAAACACCTCTGATAACGCACGTCGTATTATGTGGGCCAGCTTTCTGACACAGGAAAAATATGTTCCTTCTGCTTATATTGCAAAAAAACACGAACAGCGAATGGTTCTAACCTTTAAGAACGGATCAACTATTTCTGTCTTTTCTGCAGAAGAACCAGACTCATTACGAGGAAGTTCAATTGATTTCCTGGTAATGGACGAGTGCGGATTCTGTAAGAAATCTGCTTGGACCACAATTTATCCAGCTCTTACTGATAAATACTGTGAAGGAAAAGCTTTGCTTATTTCATCTCCAGACGGATATAACTGGTTTTGGGAAATCTATAACGAACACGTTGGTAAAGATGATGAATGGGGAATTTTCCATTACACCACACTTGAAGGCGGTAATGTAAGCGAAGAGGAAATTGAACACGCCAAGAAAGAAATGTCATTAAAAGAGTTCCGCAAGGAGTATCTGGCATCTTTCGAAACAATGGCTGATAAAATCTATGAAAATTATGATTCAGACCTTAATGACATTCCAGAAGAAGAGATAACGCCGGAATGGGGTGAAGGTGACCTTCATATAGGTATGGACTTCAACGTCAGACCAATGACTGCAGCAATCTCTATTGATGAATTTGATAAAGAAGGTAATGAAACTATCTCATTCTTTGATGAAATTGTTACAACTGGTTTTTCAAATACCCAACAGATGTGCGACAAAATTAAGGCAAAATATCCAAAAGCAACTGTATACGTTTATCCAGACCCTACTGGAAACAAACATCAGCCTTCAGCACCAATCGGTGTAACCGATATGACAATTCTTCGTGACAATGGATTTATTGTATGTGCTCCTCGTGCTCCTTATGCAAGTAAGGATAAATGGAACACTGTAAACACTGCGATGTGTACTGCTGATGGAAAGAGAAAGGTTCGTGTAAGTAAAAAAAGATGTCCGCACTTATCAGACTCACTTAACGGATTTGTATTCAAGGAAAATGGAGAGCCAGACAAGAGTCAGGGCTTTGATCATATAACAGACGCTATGGCATACGAGATTTGTTACAAACTGCCTATTAGAAGAAGTGTATTGTACAAACCTCGTTTGTATGGTGCATAGGAGATTATTATGGCAAACGAAAACGAAGGTGTAAAAATAGTACATCCAGAATATGAAAAGCGTTCACCTCAGTGGTGCGTTATGCGTGACGTTATGGAAGGTGACGACAAAATTAAAGCAGCCGGAGAAAAATATCTTCCTCGTCCTTCTACTGCTCATCATATGTTCGACCAATACGAAGATATGCAGTATAACCGTTTCAAAGAGCGAGGTATCTTCGCTGACTTTACTGCACAGATTCACGACTGTCTCCACGGAATGATTGAAAGCAGACCTGCAAATATCGACGTTCCTCAGAATATGAAAGGAGACAAGTTCCTTATAAATGTTGATAACCAGGGAAACTCTGCGGACCAGTTCTTCTCAGACAGCCTTTCGGATGTTCTGGTAACAGGCTTCGGTGGCATTCTCGTAGACCTTCCAAAGGTAGACCCGAATATGTCTGTAAAGGAAGCCGAAAAGAAAAAGGTAAGACCTTATCTGTCATATTACAATGCAGAATCAATCGTAAACTGGAAATACAACATGGTAAACGGAGTAAAAACTCTGGTCCTTGTTGTACTTAAAGAGGAAGTTGATTCTTCAGTAGATGAATTCTCTCATACAAAAAATACTCGCTATCGTGTACTGTCTCTCGTAAATGGAGTTTACACAGTTACCATTTATGAAGAAATTCAGGATAAGGAAGGAAAGACTGTAATCACAAAACAGAATCCTTTCCCTCCAAAAGTTAATGGAAACACAATCAACTACATACCGTTCATTATGCTGCCGTTCAACGGACCAGTAAAACCGCTTCTTTACGATATTGCTAAACTGAATATTCACCACTATCAGGTAACCGCAGATTATCAGAACGGTGCTCACCTTACTTCAAGACCTTCTCTCTACTTTACCGGCCATAAACCAGAAGTTGATAAAGAAGGAAATCCAATTCCAATTTATATCGGAAGGGATACTGTATGGCAGCTTGAAGAACCAGAAGCAAAAGTTGGTGTATGTTCATTCAGTGGTGAAGGTATTGAACATCTTGAACACGCTCTTTCTCGTGATGAAGCCCAGATCATTACACTTGCTTCTCATATCATTGCTGCAGAAAAGAAGACTGCAGAAAACAAAGACGCTATGAATATCCGCAGGGCCGGAGAAGACGCTAAACTTGCAACCTACGCTAAGTATATGTCTTACAGATTTACTCAGGCACTTCAGATTGTTTCTGACTGGCTTGGAAATGGAGAGCAGACAGTTACTGTTACATTGAACAGCGACTTCTCAAATCTTTCATTCGACGCTAATGCAATAAACTCTATTGCAAACATCTTCTCACAGGGTAAACTTCCACTTCGAAGCCTCTGGTATATGCTCTTCTCAAGCGGTTACCTTGAACCTGGAATGTCTTATGAAGACTTTATCTATCTTCTCGATATGGAAGCAGCATCTCTTTCTCCTACCGAAGTTGATGAGGCTTACAAGATGTATAAGAGAGACGGTAAGAAATTGAAGATTCCTCAGAAAGACTGGTATTCACCTAACGAAGATGAAAAGAAGAATGTTTTCAAAGAGGAGGAACCTGTAGATGAAAACAAGTAAGGAATATGTTATTGAAAACATCAAAGACTGGCTTATCACTATTTGGACTCTGCTACAGAATATTCTTGGATTTATTGTCGCACTTGTTACAGATGCTAAACGAGAAGAACGCAATGTAAATAATACAAACTATATTATTTACATTTCCAGACGTTTTAACAAATCTTGGAGTGGTGTTTCATTAGGTGATTATGTAATATTTGCTTCCTCAAGATGTGCTAACATCACTGCAATTAAACATGAATACGGTCATCAGAAACAGTCTTTATATCTTGGACCACTGTATTTATTTGTGATTGGCATTCCTTCTGTACTTGGAAATCTTTGGGATAGAGTTGCTCACAGGAACTGGCTGGAATTTGAACGAATCAAATGGTATTATTCTCAGCCTCACGAACATTGGGCTGATGTATTGGGCCAAGTTGATAGAGGCTTTTAATGACAAAAGAAGAAGCAGAAGAATATATCAACGGTGTAATCGAACACGCAATCTCTCTTGTTGAGTACAGTAACTATTTTGTCTCTGCAGTAAAAGGCTTTGCTGACGGAACAAAAGAAGAATGCGACCAAATACTGCTCAAATATAATAAATGCACGACAAAAGGCCAAGAAAAAGAAATTGAAAAAGAAATTCAAAATGTACTCGATAATTTTGAGTTGAAGATGGAAGAATTTCTTGCAGCTCAAATTAAAGAAATCGCAGATGACGAAAATGAATATCTAAAAAACTTTATCGGTAACACTCTTGGAATTACTTTCGCAGTTCCATTAAAGATAATTTCAATGCTCATGCTTGTTCCAATGGCTTCTGCCGGAACTCCTCAAGATTTTGGAAAATATAATTCGGAAAAACTTGGTCGTATATATAAATCTATTATAAGTCGTGGTTATACTTTCGGGAATGACTTTAACGAGCTTTTACCAGAATATAAAAGTCAGTTTAACGCTTTTGATAATGGACTTACTTCTGATTCTGAAACAATGGGTTACTCTCTTAGCAATGAATATGACAGAATTATTTATACAAAGAATAATAAACAGATTTCCGGTTACATCTGGAATGCAATGTTAGATGGAAACACCTGCCTTGAATGTGCTGCATTAAGTGGTACTAAGTATGAAAAGATTGAAGACGTTCCATATTTCCCTAGACACAACCGAGACCGATGTTGGGTTACTCCTTATTCAGAGGATATGGAGGATGCTATTCCAGAATCATACGAAGAGTGGTTTGAGAAACAAGATAAGTCAGAAAAACGTAAAATATTAGGAAAAACTCGATTTCAACTCTATGAACAGGGTATGAAAATCAAAAAATTCGTAAATAATGGTGAAATTACACCAGTAAAAGACCTAAAAAATAAATATTTTAATAAATCCAATTAAATCTCATTTTAATCTTATTTTTTTTCAGCCGTATTCTGCTCTTAAGAACAATAAAGACAGATTGTCTTTCCCTCAGACGAGGTGGTTCAACTATTTTATTCATTTGCAGGAGCAAATATGGAAAATCCAAACACACCAACAGACGAACAGCGTTTAGCTGAGTTTAGTCAGACATTAGATTCATTCAGACCAGAAGGCTTTGATGAAGGGAAGTTCAACGAACTGAAAGAAAAGGTAGTCAATTACCACAAGCAGGAAGTGCAGGGCTTGAAAATCAACTCTGCGAAGATGAAGGAAGAAAAAGAACAGCTTGCTGATAAGTACAAAACACTTGAAGCATCAAGTTCTACACAAGCTTCTGAACTCAAAGAACTGCAGGACAAATTGGCCGCAAGTCAGCCGGACGAACTTCGTAAACATTACGAAAATCAGCAGGCACAGCTTTCTGAAGTTTTCTCTAAAAAGGAAAACGATTACAAAGACCAGATTGCAAAACTTACTGCTGAAAGAGACGAACTTAAACAGGGCGTCAAAGAACGTGATGTTATGTCTGAGTTCAGTAAAGTGGCAGCCACAAAGAAATGGCTCGGCGGTGGTAGAGAACTGGCTGAGAAATTTGTTTGCGGTATTCATGGCTCGAACTTCAAGTATCTGGACATGGGTGATGGAACAAAACTCCTTGTAAATGAGCAGAAACAGGATATGTCACAGGCTCTCGATAAGTTCTGTGAAACCGACGTAGGTAAATCTCTTCTTGTATCTGGTCTTAGCGGCGGAGGAGCAGACGGCTCTGGTGCGAATGGCAATACAGGAAAGATGTCAGAGGCACAGTTTAATGCTCTTAATCCGGACGCACAAATGCAGGCAGTTCTGGACGGCAAGTATTAATCGGTCTCTGGAAAATAAATTATAGGAGACAGAAAAATGAGTGCAAACGTTAGTATTGATCTCGTTCGCAGAGACATTTTCTTGGGTTTGAAAGAAGTTTCAAACGAACCTACTGGCTTCATTCAGTCAGTAAACACAAACACTGGAGCCGAAGTCGCAGCAATCGGAGACCAGATTAAGATTCCTACTGGTATTGCCGGTGATGTAATCGACACTCCAGTTGGATATGGCAACATCTCAGAGGGTAACTCAGATGTTGGTGCTGGAACAATGACAATCGACAAGTCTAAGACTGTTCAGATTGACTGGAAGGGAGAACATCAGAAGGCTGTTATGAACTCTGGTGCCCTCGGAACTGTTCTTGCACAGCAGTTTGCAGACGCTTTCCGCAAGCTCCGCAACGCAATCGAAGCAGATACATACGCTGCAGCTTGTGCCGGTGCTTCTCGTGCTTACGGTACTGCAGGTACAACTCCATTCGGAACAAACAACGATATGAGTGACCTCGCAAACGTACAGGGAATCCTTGACGCAAACGGTGCTCCAGAAACAAACCGTACAATCATCCTTTCACCTGCTGCAAAAATCAATTTGCTTTCTAAGCAGATGAACATGATTAAGGTAAATGAAACTGGTTCGGCTGAAACACTCCGCACTGGTATCATCATGCCAACATACGGCTTCGGAGTTCGTGCTTCAGCCGCTGCTAAGAAACACACACCAACTGGTACTGGTTCTTATGCAATCAACGCTGCTGCAGGATTCGGTGAAGGTGCTAAGGAACTTGCTGTTGATGGTGGTACTGCTGCTATCTCTGCTGGTGACTTCATCACACTCGCAGGCGACGACAACAAGTACGTTGTAGGTGCTGGTTCAACAACAACTAAGATTGTTTTGAACCCAACAGGTCTTCGTGCATCTGCTGCAGATGACACTGTAATCACACTTGGTGCTGCTTACACAGCTTCAGTTGCTCTTCACAAGAACGCTGTTGCTTTGGCTATCCGTCCACCTGCTGTACCTGAATTCAATGGACAGAAGATGGATACAGCACTCGCTCGTGAGTATGTAACTGATCCACTCACAAACATCACTTACGAAGTTGCTGTTTACGGTGGTCAGCGTCAGCTCCAGTTCCAGGTTTCTGTAGCTTGGGGTGTTAAGGCTGTAAACGGTGAGCACATCGCTCTCTTGCTCGGCTAAGAGTAATAACCACTCTCTCTAAATGGGGGAGTGGTTTACATATTTTTGGAGGAACAGAATGGCACTTGTAAAAATGTACCGTGATGAACCAGAAGTACCAGGCGGAAATACTGAGGCTATGATTCCAGAAGAGGCTGTAAATTCAGCAATGGATAACGGTTGGAGACTGAAGGGTAAGGAAGAACCAAAGAAGGAAGAAGCTAAACCTGAAGTAAAGAAGGAAGAGCCAAAGGTTGAACAGCCCAAAGCTGACGAACCAAAGGTTGAGCCGGTAAAAGAAGAAAAGTCTGACTTCCCGGAGTTCGAAAAGAGCGAAGGAAAAAAAGGCAAAAAATAAGGAGTGACTTATGCCATTAGGTGGAAACACATCAACAACAGAACAGACAACTTCATCACAGACTGCAGAAACTACTGTTGTAGAAGAAGTAGCTGAAGAAGAGGAAGTTCTTAATATCCCGGATATTACTCTCGTCGTTGAAAATGGCATGGGTCTTCCTGATGCCAATTCGTATTGTGACCTGGATTTTGCAATCGAGTATTGCACTATGAAAGGTTATACGGATTGGCTGAAACTTTCTGAAAATCAGCAGAAAATCTTTATTATCCGTGGAACTGAGTTTGTAGATAACTTCTACACCTGGAAAGGAATCAGACACAGACAGTCACAGTCAATGGCTTTTCCACGAGATGATATCTATGATGATGATAGATACCCTGTTGACGGTATCCCAGATAAATTAAAGAAAGCGTGTATTGAGGCTGCATTCCTCAACGCTTCATCTTCTGCAAATACTTTGTTCTCAACAAAAGACGAGAATGGAAAGGTAAAGAAGCAGAAGGTTGATACACTTGAAGTTGAATACTTTAATGCAGAGCAGAGTGGCTTATCTGCAGCAGACGTTGATTACAAAACAATCTACGACATTCTGAATAAACTTCTCAAAGGCCTTTATAAGACTGGAGATGATGCAAACCACGTCTGTACTAGAGCAATCTGGGAGTGCTAATGAACTATACCGCAATGCAGACCTTAGCAACAAATCTTCTCACAAAGTTTGGAAACACACAGTCTTGTGTGCTTCTTCATCGTGAGAACGGCGTTACAAGTGAGCATCGTGGCTTATGCGTAAAGCTTAATTACAGTTCAGAGGCTATCGGAAGTAATGCGAATATTATTAAGGCAGGTGACGCAAAGGTTATCTGTCAGTTTGATGTTATGCCGGTTGAAAATACCGACATCATCATTATAAACGGAGAGCGATATAATATTGTCGCTTCAGGCGATACCTCTCCAGACAATATTACAAAGATTATTTACACACTGCAAGTGAGGAGGGCAAATGGCTAGTATTACCATTAAAACACCAAAACGCTCTATTAACCTCACTGCAAGTAAGAAAAATCAACTACTTTTCTTTGATGAACTTGAAAACAATGTTTCACGAGTCTGTTTAGGCAGATTTGCACAGAGCATTGAAAAAAATTACGAAGATCAGATAGCTGTCATTTCTACTTTCTTTCAGCGTGTAGTGGCCCGAACACCTCTTGATGAAAGATATGAAAGAGTAATTGAAACAAGAAATGGAGAGAAAGTTATTCGTCACATTCCAGATGAAGAAATATGTCGTGAGCACTGGTATATCGAAGAGTCTCATGGAAAAACAAAACTTTATTCAAGAACGCTCATAAGAGCCGGAATGGAATTTTGGAACGTTAATGATGCTGGTGAAATAAATCAGATAAAAGAAAAACTTAAGGCGAAATATCCTTTAAAACGCTTTTTGAAAGCAAACGAGTCTCCGGATTTTACCGTAGCAAATGACTGTAAGCATTTTACTCGTTTGGAATATGGATATAGTTCTTGGAAAAACGACACAGAACCAGTTGTTGGTGTCAGCGGAAGAGAACATGGTGTAAAGAATAAGCATTCCGTTCAGGCACCTGTTGGAATGCTGCGTATAACAGAAGCTGAACTTGAATCAATTAAAAGAAAACCTTCTCTCAGAAGTTTGAGAAGTCGTTATAAGGGTGGACTCGCTTTGAGGGTAACTCCTTCTGATAAGAAACTGAAGGAGTTTTATAACCTTTTGAAGAGAAGTCACAGAATAAGATATGCAGATATTAAGAAATATCTTGAGGAGTATTGATTATGGTAAATGACGTTGTAAACAAAACTCTCATAGAGATATTTGAATCTGCAACTATGGATGACGGACAAGGCGGAAAGGAATCTCTTTTTCTTCCAGACAAGTCAGACATAAACTATGAATTTGAAGATTTCCACAGACCAGACCCTACAGTAACTGGCTGCTGGTACGAACTGCATTTCTTGCCAGCTACACCGACAATGGCAGAACTAGGAAGAACTGCTATGAACGAGTGGACCGGAATCTTTCAAATAAATGTGTGCGTTCCGAAGACTATTAGGACTTATTATCCTAATCTTGGAGTGCAGGATTTTGTAGATAATGCTTATGTTTCCATCGCAGAAGTGATGAAGCGTGGTGTTATAAAGGACAGGGTACACATCACCGGAGTCGGAAGAACGTCTGCAATCGACTGCGAAGATTACTATTCTGTTCCAATATCAGTTTCGTGGTATGCGAATCTGGCAAATTAAAATAGGAGACTATGTATATGATTGACAAGGAAAACATACAGCATAACCTCAAGACAGGTGCTGACAGTGACATAATCTATATCAGAGAAGTCACTGACAAGAAATCTGCCGACTTTGGTAAGCTGAAAACCGTAGACGGTTTGTATAAATTCCCTGTTCTCTCTCGTTCAACTGGCAACAGTGTTTCTGGTACAACAGAGACAATTGAGTCAAACGAACTGCGTAAGGGAAGAACAAAGTCAGCTCCTAGACGAGGAAACTCTTCTGCGGAAGGCTCTCACGATTTGGAGCTTTCTCCTACTACATTTGACGACCTGCTTGAGGCCGCTTTGAGAGGAGAATGGAAACGCTGGGAATCTGATACTGATTCAGCAATCAACCTTGATCACAACGCATACAATCCAGGATTCTTCCTGACTCGTTGTGTTGACCCATCAGAAAGTGAATACAATCACGAAAAGAACTTTGGTTCTCGCCGTCTTATCAATGACGGTGCTATAGGTCACGAAGACGGTATGCTCAAGGTTCCTGCTGGCTGCGTAGTTCACGAACTCACCTGCGGAACAAAGGATATTAAGTATTCTTTGCTCAAAAAGTTTGGTGGCGTTGAGAACGAAGACCTGTATCAGGAATTCAAACATATTGCCGTAAACACACTTTCTCTCTCAGTACAGATTGGAGCTATCGTAACCGGTTCATTCGGTCTTATGGGTAACAACAATCCAAAGCTGATGACTGAAGATGTTGCTCGTGCAAACTTTGGCGGTGAAGATACAGACCGTTTTGCTGACGGTGTAACTACTGGTAACTCATTCATTGAGAATCTTCCAGTAAAATCTACCGACACAGACCAGTTCACTTCTCGTGAAGGTGATTTGTGGATTAACGGTAAGAATATTACTTTTGCCACAAACCTTACTCTTGAATTGAACAATGGACTCGAAAAGAAGTTCGCTATTTTCGTTAAGGATGCTATTTCAACACAGCCTCTTTCTCTTGACGTAACCGGCGATTTGACAACATACCTTGTAGAAGGTGAGTCTGATGAACTTTACAACTCTGGCATTGATGATGAAACAAATGAAATCATCTTCCAGTTCCAGAACAAAGAAAAGGACCCAGACTTTATCTATCTGTTCCAGATTTTTGAAACAAAGATTGGTGACCAGAACCTTTCTTCAAGTGGTCCAGACACATTTGACCAGAGTGAGCCTTACAGTTCATTCGGCGAACGTGCTCTTCGCATCTTCCGTATTGCTCTTCCAAAAGTTCGTGACATTGAGTTTACTGCTGACGCTACAACTTGGACAGACCCAGGTGAAATCGTTATCAGACCAAACATTGCAGTTGTTGCTGCAGATGTTACAGACCTCTCAGTTCTTGATTCTCTCAAGAAAGAGAATGGAGAGACAATCGCTGAGCAGACAATCACTGCTTTCACAGTTGATGACAACGGACTTATTCACGTTACAGAATCTGCTTTCAGTACAACTACTGACGGCGTTCTTCGTGAAATCGAAGTTACTCTCAGTGGAGAATCAAAGAAGATGACTGTTGCAGCTAAAGAGGTAACACCTCCAAGTCCTGTAACAGATGTAACTGTTACCGTAAAGGCTAAGAAGGCTATGTTCACTTGGACAGACCCAAGCGACACAGACTTCGACCACGTTCTTATCGATGTACAGGATAACGAAGGAAAATCTGTTATCTCTGGAAGCGAGCAGAAAGGTGTACAGGCTTACACTGCTACTGGCCTCGTAACTGGAAACACTTACGTTGCAGACTTCATTGCAGTTGATGTCAACGGTAATAAGTCTACAAAGGTTACAAAGACATTCCAGACATCTTCAATTGTTCTCGGTTCAGTATCTAGTCTTGCTGCAACTGCAAGTGGACAGACAATTACTGCAACTTGGACAGACCCTTCTTCTGACCTTGATGGCGTACAGATTGAACTGTACAAGGGAGATACACTGGTTGAAAAGACCGATGTTCTTAAGGCAACAGAAACATATTCTAAGTCTTCTCTTGACGCTGACACAGAGTACAAGATTATTGCAACACCGTATAAGACACTTACGGATGCAAAACTTCTTGGTACTGCCGAAGACACAACTGCTACGACAGAGGCTTAGTTTTTAATCTAGGCTTTTTTCTAAGCTAGTATATAGTCGGTTGGACGTATGTCTGACCGACTATTTTTTTTCAGGAGAAAAAACAAATGGCTAAAAAAATCAATATCGAGGACTTTTTCACAGATGACAACGAGAAGGAAGGAATCTGGTTTGAACCTAAGATTAAGGGAGTTCCTTGTGGTATTGAGTTCCTTGTAACAGGTACAGGAACAGATGAGAACGTTGCTGGTACAGAACGTTATGAAAAAGAGATGGCTGAGACAGAAGACATTAAGGACCCGATTGAAAAGGTAAAGAAGCAGAAGGAAATTGATGCCAACCGTGTTGCTCAGTTCGTAAAAGGCATCAGAGCTGCAGAGGGAAGTGACGTTCAGTATAACGGAAAACCTCTTGAGTATTCTGTTCCTCTTATTCAGAAACTTCTTTTCAAATCACCTCTTATTAAGATGGAAATTATCAGATTTGCAAAGGACACGGCAAATTTTATCAAAAGGGAGAAGAACGCTTAAAAGAAGCCGTTGAGCGTTATTTCTTCCTATACCAATCCCACCCTGTTACTAAAAAAGTGATTGAGAACGGAAAGAAAGTTGATAAGACAGAGTGGAAAAGAAACTGCGAAATTCGTGATGATTTTATCAAGACTCGTGGTGGTAAAGATAGAAAAAAAGGTGAAAAGGCATTTTTCGCTATGGGAGAAAGAGACCCGAAGTGGAAAAAACTTCGTGATATTCCCATCCCGAAAGAGTATGTCTGGATATTCAAGCACTTCATGCAGATTTGGCAGGGTTGTGAGTACGATATGGCCGGTAACGTCATATTTACTTTCAGAACTGTCAATGACTATGTGGAGTGCTACAAAGTTCCTCTTACAGTAGAGGATAAGAAATGTCTCTTTAAGATGAAAGCATGGGCGATGAACACGATTGCTGAATTAAAAGAGAAGGAGTAATGTATGTCACAACAAGTAGAAGTCACTAAAACTGTAATGGAAGCTGACGTAAAAAGTCTTGTGGATGGATTAAACGCAGCAAATAAAGTTGCTCAGAATCTTGACGGTACACTTGTTGACATACTGACCCATTTAACTGCTGTTGAAAAAGGAATGGGAAAAGTTGGTAATGATCAAAGACAATACCATAACAACATTACCAATTATGATTTAAATACTGCAAAGAAAACCGTAAAAAGCTCAACTGGTTTCATGGCCTCTGACACTGGAAGAGAAAAACTATTTCGAGAATATCAACAAGCTGTAATTGATGAAACAAAAGAAATAACAGCTGATATATCAGAAAGAAAACGACTTAGAAAACAACGAGCAGATACAGAAACTCAGAGAGCTGCTAATGAGGCAGCGAGAATCGCAAAGAAGGAAGATCAGTCAACAGCTGAATTTATCAGAACTAGACAGATGCTTGCAGAAGCAAAACTGCTGAATGCAAAAAATGGACAAGCCGGGGCTTTGAATAGAAACTGGAAATATCAAACCGGAAGTATGTTACAAGGAGTTGGAGATACTGTAAGGGGAACTGGAGTTGGGGGAAGACTTGCCGGAGATATTCTAGGAGTTGCGGGTTCAGCCTTAAAAGGTCCGGCTCTTGGAGCCAGTACAGCGGTTACAACTCTTGTCAAAGCTATTGCTGACTTAGGTAAAGCTGCAGGTCAAGCTTATTCTGAAATTGAAGCAATAAAAACACAACTGGGTGTAGTCTTTTCTAATCAGACTCAGGCCGATTCGATGTTTGGGGAAATTTCTCAGTATGCAGTAAAATCTCCGTTTGGTGTTGAACAAACTTCAGAACTTGCAGTACTTCTTAAACAGTCTGGTGTATATGCTACAGATTTAATGGATACTCTTCGCATGATTGGTGATACAGCCGGCGGTAACATGGAGAAGATGAAACGTATTGCCAATAACTACGCACAGATTGTTTCCATTGGCAAGGCTTCTATGCTTGATATGCGTCAGTTTGCTTATGCTGGTATACCTATCTTTGAGGCCGTGTCTAAGGAACTTGGTGTATCTCAGCAGGAACTCCGTAAACTCATTTCTGATGGTAAAGTAACATCTGATATTATCGAAAAAGTATTTAAAGACCTTACTGGCATAAATGGTATTTTTGAAAATGCAACTGAAAAAGGAGCAAAGACCTTAAAAGCACGTCTTCAGAACTTACAGGATGCGAAGCAATTGGCATCAGGTGCTGTTGGTGAATGGGGTGTAAATTTAGGAAGTGCTTATGGTGGAGATTCATTTGTAAATGACATGGTTACTGGTGTAGAAAATATTTATCAGTGGCTTAAAGATTATGTAAATACTGTAAATATCGAAAATTCTGTTGAGGTAATTAAAAATAATCAGGCTCACATTAAAGAACTGGAAAAGCAGATCGCTGATGCAGAGAAACATGGTAGATTTGCTGAAGCCGAAGAGTTGAAGAATCAACTGGAAAAAGCTCTGGGTATGACGGATTTGGATAAAAACCGTTCTGTTCTTAATAGTAGTTATGAAAACAAGTATAACAACTATGAGGATTTAAAGAGAAGACTTGAATCCTCTGCATTATATGCAAATATGGCAACAATGTGGAGAGAGTTAGGCTATAGTGAAAAGAACGACTTTTCATTAACAGATTATCAGACTGTTGCCGACATGTTTGGTCTGGATACACTTTCTCTTGTAATAAAAGAGTTAATCAAGGCGACAGAAGGTCTTGGAAAGATAACTGTTGAAGAAACTCAGGCACATAAAGAGTCTAATGTTATAAATGCTCAACAGTTGGCTTTTGACCAAGCAAACAAAGCTGCAAATAAAGAAGGTTCTTTTGCAAGTGGTTTTGAAAAACTTTACAGTCTTTATACAAGTTCAGACGAATACAAGGCAAAAAAAGAAGCTGAGGAAAAAGCCTGGCTTGAAGAATCTAAGAAAGTTCTGAAAGACCTTCTCTCATATAAAAATAAAGAAGGAAATATAGACATTACGAAACTCTCTTATAATAAACTTATAAGCTATCTTGATGATGACAAACGTGTTCTTGACAGTGGAAATAAAATGTCTATTGTTACTGGAAAGAATTATGAGGACAGAGCACTTCTCACGCAACAATATTTAGATGTATTTAATAAGATTGATACAGAGTTAAGAAATAAGGGTGCTTATGGAGCAAGAAGTCAGTTAGGTCTCGCAAATAGACAAATAGATACTAATGCAGATAACGAAACATTCTTCAAGGAGTTTGCTAGAGTTCTTGATGATGAACTAAGTATATTTGATGATTTGATTGCAAACGCAAAAACAGACAAAGATAAAACTGATTATACAAACATGCGTAAAGCGTTACTTGCAAGCACCTTCAAATATGAAGCTCCTTCTGAAGAAGGATTATTGGCTGATCTTACTCAGAAAGGTAAAGAAAAGCCAGACTTTATACCTCTCTGGAAACGTATCATTGCTTCAGCAACTGGTTGGTCCGCTGAAAATATTACAACATCAAAGCAGTTTATGAAAGAATACCAGAAGTATTCTGCACAGCAGATTGCAAGAGGCGGAATACAAGGTCTTGCCAACGTCGGTATGAGAGCCGGCGAAATTGGTACAATGCTTTCATATACTGGAACTGTAAATAAGCAGGGTGTTCGTCAAGTTGATTGGGAAAAGACAGAACAGAATATCTATAAGTATGCACTCGCACTTGAGACTCCATTAAAGCGTTCTTCTGCAGCAATGAATGGTCTTGCAGATGCAATGAAGAGTCAGGTAGAAACTTACAGAAAACTTACTGCAGACATTTATACGGTTGGTGAAGATTGGACTACAATCAATAATGACATCAAAGGACAGTATAGTGTTGCCCAGGGGCTTGGAAATGCAAATATCCTCGATAACGCTTTTGAAGCATTTGCAAAAGAGTCTGATAACTTCAAAGTACAGTTTGATGAGAAACAGGGTCTTGTTGTATTTGATAAACTTTCAAATACTATTGTCGGCTCTGTAGCAGAACTTAAGGCTAACTCAGATATTAAAGATGAGAACCTTAAGAAATATATGGAGAACATCAAGGTAGATAATCTTGTAACCGCCCTTGATGAAGCAACAAGACAGATTGAGATTAACAGTCAGATTACTCAGGTTGAAGCAGAGGCTCTTAATGAAGCAACAAAACTTGAAGCGAAGAGACTTGAAAGTAGAGTAAATACATACGGACAGTCTGGTGCTGTATTAGGTGCTTTGAAAGGTTCACGAAACGATGACATTGCTGCATGGGCTTTAGGTCTTACTGCAAGAAATGATAGTAGTGTAGGTTACAAGGCAGGAAAAGATGTAAACGACGCTGTTACAAATATACTGAAAAAAATATCAGAAATGGATAATATTCAACTTTCATCAGACAAATACTTACAGTCGTTCTTTAAAGAAGAGGATTTTAGAAAAAGAACTGCATTAGATAGTATACGAGATGCCTTAAACGAACCTAACGTTGAAAGATTTGAAGATGCGTTATCTGAGTTTATCAGTGCATTTCCAGAGGTTGTTACACGAATTCTTGAAGAGGCAACTAGAACAGAGGATGAGATTAAAAATGATGAGTACACAGCCGCTGCAGATAAGGCTTTAAGAGAGTTACCTCTTTCAATTTCAGACGCATTTAGAAACAATGTAAGCATTACTGGTAATATGCCGTTTGGTCAGAATGTGGTAGAAGCACTTGGTTCACCATTATTGAAATTTGAAACTTTACTTGATGATATGACAAAGGCTGTGAAAGCAAATCCTTCTGACAATGGTTTGCTTATAGATAAATATGCAAGCAATATGATTTCTGCTGTAAAGAAAGAAGGCCGAAACGGAGACCTATCTCCAGAAAAAGTTGAGGAATACAGTAGAGAGATTTCAAGGCTTGCTAATGATGGTGATCTGGAAAGACTCGAAGAATATGTTGCCAAGATAGGTGACGGCAAGATGTGGGAGAATGCAACTAGAGGTGCAAATAAGTGGGCTTTAAGTTTAGGTAATATTGGTAATGCACTTGAAAATATTTCTCAGGATACAAAAAAATTGGCAGAAGATTTTACTTCAGATGCTATCACATCTACATTTACAACTTGGGGAGAAACCCTTGGTAAAGGAGAAGATGCATCGGAAGCACTTTCTAAGAATTTTGCACAGATGAGTGCAAGTATGCTTCAGAATATGGGAAGTATGATTACTCAAGCAGGTTTGTCTCTTGCCATTTCAAGTGTAGGTGATAAAGCAGGTGTTCTCGCTGGTTTAGCAATTGCTGCGGCAGGTGGTGGACTTTCGTTCTTAGGTGGTTATATAAATGGAGCATTATCAGAAGATGATAAAAATAAAAAAGATAATGAATACGAAAAGCTTTTAAAAATCAAGCAAGATTTAGCTGACCTCTTAAAACAGGCTCGCGAAGATGCCATATATTATGAGAATACTGTAAGACATAAAAAAGCAATTTCTGCGAATGATGCTCTTACTGCTAAAAGTGTACATGATGCTATCATTACACCACAAGGACAGGTTGTTACAACAGACCCTAAAGATTATCTGATCGCCACAAAAACTCCAAAATCATTGGTTGGTGGGGGTGCTCCTACTATAAATTTCTCTGTAATAGATAAATCAACAGGAATAAAAGTAACACAGCAAAAATCGACATACAATGAATCTACAAACACAATAGAGTTTGAAGCAATTATTGAAAGTAAGATTCAGGAAGTTATTGCTTCGTCAAAAGGTGATGAAGCTTTTGCTGCAAGACAGGCTAGACTTAATGGTCGAACTGTAATTGCATAGTTTTTAATCTTTATATTTTATCATTGTATTCTTAACCTATGTATATCGGCTGGCCTAACAATGTAAATAAAGAAATCCTCGATTCGACAACAGTTTCTGTTGGAAACGGTGCTACAGTAGAAGATTCTCTTGAGTCTGGCGGTCAGAAAAAAAGAAGACTTGTAAGTGCAAATCCGCCAGATAAATATAGTGTTACAATGGCTTTTAACTGTGTAGATAAAGGATTTACACCAGATGGCGGATTTATAAATGATAACCTTACAGAACTTGAACGATTTTATGCATGGTATAAATACGTTCATTGTTACGGTGCAAATCCTGTTTTATTTCCAGCAATTCTTATTAATTCAAACAGAAAAAATGGTGAAAGCCAGGAATCAATTGAACATATCATAGAAAGAATACGAAATGGTGATCCAACTGCAAAGTTGCCAGACAATGAGTATTACATAATTACATCACCGGTAGAGGGAGCTAAAAGCGGTCATCATTTGCAAGTTACAATGACTTGGGAAACATATGCGACTGGAGCTTATACAATTCCAGATGAAGTTTCTGAAATAGACCATATTGAGGCGGAAAATGGTTCTGTAACCATAACTCTGACTTCTATGCCACAGACAGAACCTACAATAAATACCTGGCAATTAAGTATTTCAAAAGATTCAGCTACTCCGGTTTCGGAGAATATAATCGCTTTTTCATTTGATGGAAACGTTACTGCAAAGTTATATTTTACACCAAAAGTAACTGCCGGAAGTTATGTCGCTTATGTAGAAGATAAAGTGTCTAACCCTTTTGTTGTAGGAGTATAGAATGACAAAAACTATTCAAACCGTGGCAATGGAAGAAATATGGAAAGACAGTTCAGATGGTCATATTCCAGTTCTTATGGAAATTTTTAATCCAGATATTAAATGGGATGATGGTTCTCTTGAACAAGAGAATATGTATCTCAGAGTTATTGATGACTCAAATCCTGTTGTTTATAAAGGTAAAAAATTTCTTCCATGCAAATTTACATATACTCCACCAGAAGAAAATGGAAAGCAGATAGGACAAGCAAGTATCACTATTTCAGCAATTGATTCCAGAGTGACTCAATTGTTACGGTCAGTAGAGGTTGAATGCGAAATTACAGTGGTGGCTGCATATGCAAAAAAGGTAACTGTCCAGGAAGGTGGTAAGAACATAACAACTTATAAGTTTATTCCACTTGATGAATTAAAAGCAAAGATGACATCTGCAACTTATAACAAGATTACAGCACAGCTTAATCTTTCTTATAAAGATGTATTGAAATTGAATGTTCCTAGAAACATTGCAACTAAAGATAAACTGCCGTCAATAAATGAAGATGCCTGAGCTAAATGTTGATGATTTAATAGGAGTTCGTTTTAAGAATCATGGTCGTTCTATTGAAGAAGGTTTTGATTGTTACGGTCTTGCAATAGAAGTTTCCAAAAGGCTTGGGCATGAGCTTTGTGACTTGTGGTATGAAACGGCTGATGAAGATACTTTTGCAGCAAACGTTGATGACGTTTGTAGCAAAATGAGTAGTTTTGTTGAAGAGACTGATGAGCAACAACTTGGGAATTTAATTCTTTTTGCTGATGAAGCTGGAAGAATGGTTCATATAGGAGTATTCCTTGAAAAGGGGATGTTTATTCATGCTGATAACGGACGAATACGAATTAGCAGATTAGACAATTATCACAGAAGAAAATGGAAGGTCTATAAATGGTTACAGTAAAAATAGTTAATGACATTCTTTCTGGAGAAATGAAAACTTTATCAGTTGATGAAGGTATTACAATTGAAACTATTTTTAGAGAAAATATTGATGAGAATAGTTATTCAGGCACACTTGTAGAATGTTATGATTTAGAAACAGGAAGAACATATTTTGCTCCTATTGAAGAAAATGAAGACGCAATAAATGCAGTAATACTTGTAAATGGTAAAGACTCAGACCTTTCTTATGAATTAAAAAATAATGATATTGTATCAATAATTATTACACCTGCAAGTGGTGGAAGTGGAAGTGGATGGTCTTGGTGGGGAGCTTTAATTGGAAATGTTGTCGGCTCTTTTGAAGGAGCCTTGGCCGGAACTGCATATGGTGGTTTAGGTTGGGGTACTTTAATTGGTGCAATTATTGGTGGTGTAATTGGTTTTATTGCTGGTGGTATTATTGGTGGTGCAATTAATGCTGATGATATAGAACTAAAAGAAGGTGTAGGTTCAGATGGACTTAATTCTGAACGACTTGCTGATGTTAGAGGGGCTACAAATCAGCCATTATTAAACAATCCATATCCTATGGTAATAGGAAAACATGTAACAGCACCATTTATAGTAGGTTCTCCTTATAATGAAATATCAGGGCAGCATGGAGAAGAAAATTACATTCAAGTGCTGTATTGTGTAGGATATGCTCCTCTAAGAATTACAGATTTGAAATTAGGAGAACAATATCTTGCTCACAATCAGAAGTGGAGTGGTAATGAGAATTTAAAAAATATTTGGTCTGGAGTTTTACATGGTACTGATGACGAAGCAGGAAGTGGCACTGACAGTGGAGATATAGTTAATACTTGGAAAAACAATGATGTTACTGTAGAAATTTTGCAGCAAGTTCCAGGAGTAGAGACAAATTACGGAATTGTTTATCCATATGCTAAACTTCAGAAAGATATTGATGCGAACGTTTTATATATTGCGAGTGGACATTTACATGAAATTGCAAAGGGAGAAAATATATCATACAAGGGGGTAGGATTAAAGAATGGATTAAGAAACAACCCAATTAGACTTTCAGAGCAGTATCCTAAATCGTTGAAAGTTGAATTAGATTTTCCTCAAGGTTTATATAAAACAAGAAGTGAAGTTCATAATGAAAGAAGTTCTGTTACATATAAACAAATACCAATGTGGGTTGCTATACAATGGCGAGTTTATTCTGAAGAGAATGACAAAGCAGATGGTGAAAATGCAGGAACACTCCCTATTCCTTTGTATGATTACAACAACCATAAGTATGAATTGATTGATGGTAAAGTAAAACGAGGTTGGAATACATTTGAAGTAATAAATAAGGTTAATGTAGGTTGGGAAGAAAGTGACAAAAAAGCAACTGTATATGTTCATATGACAATCACAGAGTCTAGCCATCAAGGGTTTAGAACTGTAAATGTCAGCAAAATTACATCTAATAAACAGATAGATAGTAAGTTTTATATAGAAGTAAAAGGTTATGATGATGCGTTAGAAGAAAAAATTAACATTGTATATCCAGCTAATAGGACAAGTTATAATGTTAATAGGTCTATAACAGTAGGACCACATAGTTTTCAAGCTGAAGTTACAATTACTCCAGAGCTACCTAATTATAATGGTGGTAGAAGAGTTGTTACACAAAATACGATTGATGAAGAAGGAGTTGCATTTGCTGTTGGAATTAATAGTAATGTAAGCACTTATACAATTTCGGACCGGGTTACAGATATCGCTGCTCATACAGGTAACTCTTTATCAGCATTAGAGAGCTTAAATTCTGGTTGGGTGAATCAGCAAGTTTTCAATTTAAAAGATTTAGGTGGCTCGGATCAAAATTTAGATGGCATCAATGAATTTAGATGTGTTTCAGAAGTTGATTTAATTAATTGGGCAGAACAGAATCTAAGGGAACAAAATGATACGGATGAAGAATTTGTTAATAAAGTTAAGTCTTACTTTTTTGATAGTACCAATAGCACAAAAAGTATAGAAGTAAGAGTTGTAAGAATTTCTCCTAATTATATAGATGAAACAACATCTACAAATGAACATTCAGCATATAAATTCTACGATATATTCACATGGAGAACATTAACTTCCACAATGCTGGATGGAGATGAGCTTTTATATAATAACAGTATAAAACAAAAAAGACCTCTCCCAGAAGAAGATTTTAGAAAACTATGTCTGATTTCATTAAAAGCGAAAACAGATAATGTGGACCAGCTTTCAAATACAATTAGGAAGTTCTCTTGTATTGCAGAATCATTCGCTCCATACTACGATGATATTCAGAAAAAATGGTTGCCAGAGAATGTAACAAAAAAGAAGGGGTATTATAGATACGTTGATAATGGGGGAGAAAAAGAATGGATTACAATAACAGAAGAGCAATATTATCAAGATAGACAAAGTGGATACGCAGAAGCTGGTCTTAAATCAAAGTGTTTACCAAATGGAAATAACTTCTTAGAACAGATAACAGATTTAATATATACGAATGAGCATATAGATGAAGATGGGCGTATTTATTTACCCGATAATGACAGTGTAATTAAATTTTGCAATAACAATGTGGCCTCTATGTTCTTGTTAGGTGGAATTGGTGCTCATTTAGGAAATGATGCCTTAGGATATTCTCAAAGCGATTTCGAGAATAATACCATAGGTGATTTTAACATTGACTCTCTTACAAAATGGTATAAATGGGCTGAATCTGTTATTGATGGTTCTACTTATTCATCTGATGGATATCATTACAATCATAACGGAGAACGAGTAAATCATTCGAAAGGTGATCTTGTACAAATGTATTTCACCGCCAATGCTTACATTTATTCTACGGAAACACTGGAACAAATGTTAGCGAATATTGCAATTGCAGGTAGGGCTGTTTTTACAAGAGATAATAAAAACAGAATATGTACAATTGTAGATAAACCGGAAAAGTACCCGGTTGCATTAATTAATCAACAAAACACATTAAAATCCTCTTATACAATCTCTTATAGTGAACTTCCTTCTGGCATTCAAATTACATTCCCAGATGAAGACGATGGGTACACTCAGAATCAGTTATATTGTATGACAGATGGTGAGGATAAAAAGAATCCGCATGGTGCTATTGAGCCATATGGATTTAAATTTGTTACCAACAACAAACAGGCATGGTCTTTAGGAAGATATTTACTTGCTAATAGAGTTCTTAATAGAGAAGTTATAATAAAACAGCTTGGTATGGAAGGAGCTTCACTTGGACTAGGCGATCTTGTTTTAGTTCAAGATGATACTATGCTTATAGGTACAGACAATGGTGGAATTATAACACAACTCATTGAGGATGAAAATGACATTTATGGATTCGTAATAAACAATTCATATCATTTTACAGGAGAAACCGAAGAAGAAAGCCAGCAGAGTGCTCAAGGTGTTGTTGTGATGCAGCCTGGTAAATATAAAGAGTATCGAATAATTACATTGCGACTTGCACCGTTAGGCACTACAGTAACTGTAAATGAAATATTATATAAACAAGAAAAAGGAAATACTAACCTTGTTTTATTTAATACACCAATTGCCAAGACTCAACAAAACCAGAATGAAAACGATTTCTATGTATACCGGCCAGAAGTTGGTAATATTGTTGGTTTTGGAATTGTAGGAAAAGTTACAGAAAAATATCGCATTATCAAAATTAAAACAGCTGAAAGAAACAAATATGATTTCACATTAATAAAATATCAAGAAGATTTGTATAATTACGGAAAGGAATTACCTTCGTTTCAAAATAACATGACTATTCCTGATCGTAGTAACGAAGATTCTTTCTCTCTTTCATATAATGCTACACAATCAGACTTGCAAGCTACAATTGCATCTGCAGCTGACCAGTCACAAGGAATGATTAATAATACTTTCAGTAAAGTTCCTCCTGTTCCAAGTAACATTACAGTGACTGTGGATAGAGACAAATTACATATATCATGTGCTGTTTCAGGAGATGGGGTAAACAATGTTGATTATATTCTTTATGAAATAAAACGTCATGATAATACTGTTAAACAAATTAATGGCAAGTATTCGGAAGACAGTTTTTTTGACAGAACCGTAGATGGATATCCTGAGTACGAGGATTTAGTTAATTGGCAGGTAAGAGCTAAAGCAATAAGTCTTTATACAAATGAAGAACATGAAAAAATTGCTAGTGACTGGTCTTCATATGTAAACATTACACAAGCATCATTAAATTTATATGGAACCTGGCATATTCCTTCAATCGCTGCAATAAAAGAAGTTGTTGATCGTACAGTTATTATTTCTGCAATTTATACAGGAACGCAACAAAGAGTTTTGTATGGCACACCTGTAACAAAAGTAAAAATAAGAAGAATTGGTAATTACGATTGTGAAGAAAGTCTTACAGGCGTGGTTGAAGTTATAGAGATACCTCAAAATCCTAATGTTGGAGATATTATTCATTATCTTGGACCAGATGTAAAAGAAGATGATGAGATTGTATTTAAGCACGGAAACTATTACAGGTATACATCACAACTTGTATGGGAAAAAGCTGGACGAACATTTAATGAAATACTTGGTATTGAAGAGGATGTTGATCAAGAAGGAAACCCTTGTTTTTACACTCCAGACTTTAACCGAAGTGTTCAATATTCAGAAAAAACTGATAATGAACCACATTATAGATTAGATACCCTTGATGAATTTGAACTCACTTCTAACAAGTTGACCCATACACTTCCATTAATAGGTCAGACTTCTCGTATATTTAAGACTGG
>Ga0310696_10001512_pt1 | contig 33435 bp, 49 predicted proteins | sample AusTroGonzalo_MG_4_FD_203885 | JGI IMG/M metagenome (GOLD analysis project Ga0310696, IMG submission 203885) | Bovine rumen microbial communities from tropical cattle in Woodstock, Queensland, Australia - Gonzalo_02 (v2) (version 2) | ecosystem: Host-associated > Mammals > Digestive system >... | reverse complement strand
CGTTTGGAATATCAAGACTGATGCCCCCGTGGTATCGGAATCCGCAGATTTTTGGACTTGTGTCCTTGACGGAACAAAAGGAATCCGTCTTATCTACGAAGTGTAACTCAATAATTTCAACCCCTAATTGATTGAGTTTTTTTCTTGCATAAATGGCTGAAAATGTGTATCTTGTAATACATTAAAACCCACAAGATTATGAACGAAATTTTTATCAAAGATGTTCTCGCCATTCTTCGTGATTCGTTTGGATTTGACAAAGAAAACCGAGTTGAGTTTATCCTTGCACTTGAACGCAGGACGGGCGAGATAATCCCGGATGAGTGGACAAACATAATGTAACAACTTCCGGCCCTAATTGACTGACTTACGATAGAAGGGGGATGGCTCGATCCGTCCCCCTTTTCGTTTCCAGCCGTCCACGATTGTGAGGTTGTGGAAAACTTTTTTTGGAAGTAACATTTATTGTCCCCACCTTTGCTGTCAAGGAGGGCATCGCGGCCCGTACACCCGCGGTTATGAGTTAGACGGATGACTCGCCCTCCTTTTCATTTGAAGGTCATCCGTCCAACTTAATCATCCGTCGCTCTATGACAAACTTATCGCTTGCCGTGCCTCTTGAGGCACAACCGACCGCAGACCAGATGTCGGGGTTCAAGATTTACCTTGATGCGTCCCGGCGCAATCCGTTCGTCCTGAACCTTGAGGATGCCTCCCTGCTGGATGTCATCTTCACAGCCGCCAACGCCCGCTCAAAGTTCCATCCCCACTACAAGGAGAACATCGGCGGTCTCATCCACAACCTCCGCGAGATGGAGGCGAAGTACGATGCCGTGCTGTTCCCCATCCAAGTGACCGACATCTTCTACGGCTACTTCATTCAGTTCTGCCGACAGCGCGGACTGAAGGACACCACCATCAATGTGATGTGCGCTCAACTCCGCTCGATCCTCTCTTGGGCGGCCAAGTACAACGCACCCGTCTCGCCCACCTACACGGACTACTGCATCCCGAAGGTGAAGAACACCGAAATCGCCCTTTCAGCGGACGATGTATCCCGCATCACCTACTTCGACATCGAGCTGTTCTACAAGGATCGGAGGAAGGACTACCGAGCGACGATGAGGCGGGTGCGGGATATGTTCGTCCTTTCGTGCAACCTCTTCCAGCGACACAGCGATATGGTCAGGATTACCCCATCCAACTTTGAGAGGAACAAGTTCTCCATCTCACAGCAGAAGACGGGAGTCCTCGCCGTGGTTGACATTGACCGCTACTGCATCGAACCGAAGACCACCTACAAGATTCTTGACGAGTACGGGTTCACCGCCCCTTACACAGCCAGCATCGGGAACTACAATTGGCATCTCCACGAACTGATGCGTGACATAGGCTTCACGGAGACCGTCAGGGTGGAAGGGTTTGAGGACGGGGTGATGACCTCCACCGATGTGCCGAAGTGGGAGATGATTTCCTCGCACACCGCCCGTCGCACAGCCATCACGGTCGGCGTGGATCGTGGTATGAATGTCCACGAACTCCGCAAGTGTTCCGGGCATTCCTGTCTCGCCAACTTCGACCGCTACATCCGCGACGAATAGCGCAGATTTTGTCCGCTGGTTGTCCGAAACGCCACAGCCTTTGGCATAGAATTTATTCGGCATCCGCAGGGGAATCGGCATTGCAAGCCGTTCCACGGAGGATATAGAATGAGTGCGGGTGACTCTCGTCAGCCGCACTCCGCAATTCTAACCTAAAACTTAACCTATGAAAAAACTATTCGTCTAACGGCATTTGCAAGGGGGGATCGTGTTTGATTCCTCCTTTTTTTGTCCAATCTTTGTCCAAACTTTAGCCGATGATAACTGCGAAACCAATCGTTGTCACTTCCCACAGGAGGAAGGACGGAACTTATTTGGTCTACATCCGCGTGTACTTCGCGGGCGAGGTGCGTAGGATACCCACCTCCATCGTGTGCCAGCCGGGAGACCTGACCCGCTCCCTGAAGATAAAGAACCAAGACATCCTCACGAAGGCTGACACCATCGCCTCCCGGATGCTGAAGGCGGTGACGGACTACACGGATGCCGAGCTTTGCGGGAAGGATGTGGATTGGGTGGTGAGGAAGATGCGGACAGCGGACAACCTCTACACCTTCAAGTTGGACTTCTTCAGGTTCGCCGAAGAGGTCATCCGCGAGAAGAGGCCGGAGGCGAGGGGGCAATATGTGACCGCCTGTCACGCCTTCGCGGACTACCTCAAGAAGGACGAGATCGACATCAATGACATCACCCGCCCGCTCATATCCGGCTTCCTCTCTTGGCTACGGACTGACAGGGCAACGAAGGCGCACAAATGCCCCAAATCGGGCGTATCTCCCACGAAGCGGGCGAGGATACCGAACGGGGTGGAATCCCGCCATATGGCCAAGTTGTCGCACATCTATGAGAAGGCGAAGGAGCGGTACAACGATGAGGACAGCGGGGAGATACTGATACCCCGTTCGCCGTTCCATAGGTTGCTGATGAAACCGCCCCATTCGCACGGGCAGAAGCCTTTGTCGGTGGAGACGATGCAGAGGGTGATAGACAGCTCGCATCCCCTTCCGACGGTGCAGACCGCGCTGGACTTGTTCGTCTGCTCCTTCGGTTTGATGGGGGCGAACCTCGCCGACATCTATGAGTTCAAGTCCGTAAAAAACTTACGGCAGGGTATGGTGTGGGAGTACCGAAGACGCAAGACACGCAACCGCAGGGCAGACGGTGCGCAGATGAAGGTGGTAGTGCCGAAAGAAATTTACGGCAGATTGCTGTCCGCTGTGACCCGCTTGCACAGGATGGCGGGAAAGGATCGATACGCCACGGCGAAGGTCAACAAGGGACTAAAGAGGTGGTGCGAGGACGAGGGGGTGCCGGTGTTCACCTTCGGTGCGGCGAGGAAGACTTGGGCAACATTGGCGAGGAAGGCGGGCGTGGAGAAGGCGTTGGTGGACGAGGGCCTCTGCCATATCGGTGACTTCCCGGTCACGGACATCTACGCCGAACGGGATTGGGGGAACATCAACGCGGGGAACGCAAGGGTTCTTTCGATGTTTTGTTGGGAGTGAACGGGGAGATTTCCAAAAATCGGCGGTATTATATTTATAAATGTCAAGGTTACATAATCGAGCATAAGTTTTAGTGTTATCTTCAATGGCTAAAGGGAAGGGGGTCGCTGTGAAGCAACCCCCTTTTGTTATGACGGAACAGCCGGCCTGTCATCAAGGAAGAATATAAGGTCAACGAGACGGAGTATAAGTTCGGGACTTTCCTCCAGCCTGTCAGCCTCCCGGTTTACACTATCGGGCAATTGTATATTTTTCTTCGGTGATTCAGATTTCATAACCGAATTTGTGATTAAGGGTTGTTGTTGTGGCTACGATGCGAATCGTGGCCACTTCCTTTTTATTTGAGCGACATCACCATCAGCACCTTGTACCATCCGCGGATGAAGTCCCGCGGGATGGTGTATGACTGATAGGCGGGGTTGACGGAGACGCACTCGATCATGGCGGGATCGTCGGTCTTCCTCACCCGCTTGATGACCGCCCCGTCCGGGGTGTCCAGCACATAGGTCTCGTTCCATTGTATGAATGTCTCGCTCACCTTCTTTATAAGTACGCGCGAACCCGAAGGGTATTCGGGTGACATCGAATCGCCCGTGACCTCCATTGCGTAGTCCGCGCCCCTGATGGGGGAAATCACCTTCTCGCAGTCATATTCCTGTACGCCCTGCACGAAGTCACCGATAGTGCCTCCCCTCGCCTCATATGGTATGACGAGTATCGGGTTTCCGTTTATCTCCGGGGTAACCTCTTCTTTTTGTAGGATTGCCTCTGCTCTCTTGACAATGCTTGGTGTTAGATAGCGGGGGTCTTGTTTTAATGCGCGGGAAACGGTTGTCTCGCTGGCTTCCAATAGTGTAGCGAAGTCTTTCTGCGAGTGAACCCTTCCGCTGTCACGGAGTGCTTGATAGACGGCATCAAGCCTTTCAAATAGAGTCATAACGATATTAGTGTGTAGAATCGAAAAAAAAGTTTGTCAAAAGTTTGGAATATAAAGAATAGTTTGTATCTTTGTCCCGTGGGGTTAGTATATACCCACACTACAAAGTTACACACTAACTATTGAAACCGCAAATTATGGACACGAATTTTCACTATCTCGCCCTCACTTGCAAGGAGTTAGAGGTTATGATGTTCTCCATCCTCACGGAGGCTGGACGGATGGCTGTTGAGTTGGTGAAAGCCTCAAAGGATGTCAAGAAGCAGAAGGTAATCAGGGAGAAGATGGCAATCCTCAAGGACTTGAGCGACAAGGTTTCGGATGAGATTTATGTCAAACACCAATAGTATATGAAAACATCACTCCGATCCAAATTTTTGAAGATGGATGTAGGCGCAACCCTCATCGTCCGCGAGACGGACGGCAAGTTGTCCCTCGTCCGCAACTACGCCTCCCAGCTCGGTGGCGAGTACAAGCGCAAGTTCACGGTCAACTATGACCGAACCAAGAACCGCTGTGTGGTCACCCGCACCGCCTAAACAATCAAGACTATGAGCAAGAAGAAATTAAGTGACATCCTCGGCTTGGTCTGCGTAACCGCTGTTTTTGCCGGATGTGTTGAAGGTCTCAACGGAGAACTCACTTGGTGGACACTCGTCTGCCTTGCGGTCGCAGGGTTGACGGGGTGGGCATCGAAGAAGTTGGAGGGCGCACGATGAGATACCTCCACGAACTTGACCCGGACGATATGCGGGAGATTCAAGAGAAAGAGTATTGGGAGTCCGTCGCGGAACTTGAGGCAGAGGACAAGGCGATGGAAGCCTACTACGAAAGGAAATACAACCAATAATCACAACCCCTATGGCAGAAACAAAGAAATCGGTCTTTGAGACCTTGAACGCCATCAACTGCAACGAACACACGGAGCAGAAGAACGGCCTCACCTACCTCTCTTGGGCGTGGGCGTGGCAGATGGTGAAGACACACTTCCCGGATGCCTTCTACACCATCTATGAACGGGAGGGTGGCATCCCCTACTTCACCGACGGGAAGACGGCTTGGGTCAAGACGGGCGTGACCATCTGCGGTCTTGAACACATTGAGTACCTCCCCGTGATGGACAACAGGAACAACTCCATCCCGCTGGAGCGCATCACCTCGTTCGATATGAACAAGGCAATCCAGCGCAGTCTAACGAAAGCCGTTGCCCGCCACGGACTCGGCCTGTACATCTACGCAGGGGAAGACCTCCCCGCCGAGGAATCCGAAACCAAGAAGGCGAACGATCCGAAGCCGGCACCCGCCAAGAAGACACCCTCCAAGCAAGAGTCGAAACCCGCCACGAAGGCCGACCCGAAGGACTACCTCCCCGGAGGCAAGTACTACGCCACGGTCATCGAACGGAGCGCGAAGAACCAGCCGACCAAGTCAGGCGAGACGATGCGTGACTTTTGGGTTCGCACGGTCGGTGCGAACGAGGATATGATGGAGGCGTTCGACCACGATGTCGCTACCTACCGACTGAACAACAACATCCAACCCGCTTTCTAACTATGCAGTACCAAGACATTCAGGATGCGCTGGCAACCCTCGCCCGCTTGTCCGAAGAACAGGAACGCCTGTACATTGAGGGGGAGGGCGAGGTCACCCCGGAGACCGAGGCCCTTGAGGAAGAGATGGAGGCGGTGAAGCACCTCCTTGAGAACGAGGGGATCGACAGCCTCGGTCGCTGGCTGAAGGCGAAGGAGGACGAGGTGAAGATGTGGAAGGCAGAGAAGGCCGCCGCCGAAAGAAGGATGAAGTCAGCGGAGAACACCATCGCATTCATCAAGGAGAAGATTACCGAGGTTATGTACCTGACGGGACAGGAGAAGGTCAAGGGGAACTACTACGGCTTCACCAAGACCTTGAGCGAGAAGTCCTCCGTGAACACGGACGAGGTTGACCGCCTCTACTTGGATATGGTTTCGTCGGTCGCTCACCAAGCGGGTCTTCCCGACTACATTGATGTTGTGCTGAAGACCACCGCCACGGCGTTGAAGGAGAGCGGAGCGACGAATCTGCTTTACACAGCGACCACGGAAACCGTTCGCTTCAACAAGCCTCGCAACACGAAGGAATAAGGAGACGATGGTATGAAGGAGTGGTTCTACACTATCACCCAATCAATGCTCGATCTCGGTCTCCGGGGTACTGAACTGAACCTCTTCGCGGTGATATACGGCTATTCCCAAAAGGGGGACGGATGCTACTACGGAACGCGGAAGGAACTCTGCGATAGGTGTGGCGTATCGTCCCTCCGTACCATTGACTCCGCGCTCAACTCCCTCATCGAAAAGGGCCTGATTCACCGATTCTCATTTGAGAAGGACGGGCAGACCTTCACCGCCTACGGGTGTGCAGATTCTGCACAGGGGGGTGTGCAAAAATTGCACGGGGGGTGTGCAAAAATTGCACGGGGGGGGTGTGCAAATTCTGCACATATGAAAAATAAAGATATAGAAAATAAAAATATAACTACTACTACGGGCAGGCCCTCCGTTGACGATGTCGCGGACTATGTCCGCAAGAAGGGATTCAAAGACCCCGTCGGCTTCGCCTCCTACTATGTCGAAATCAACGATAACAGGGATTGGATTGCCGGGAACGGCAAGCCTGTGAAGAATTGGAAGAACAACATCCTCAACAATTGGATGAAGTACAAAGACCAGATATTCACCTCGTCTCCCGCTCCGTTCACTCCCACCCCCGCCATCCAGCCAGCCAAGAAATACTATTCAGTCAACCGATGAAGCAGACCGAGACATACACCCTCGCCGACTTCCAGCCTCGCAATACCGAGTCGCTGGAATGGCAAGTGATCGACGATTGCCTCACCGATTCCGATGTCATCGCACAGGCGGTCGGAATCGTCAAGCCTTCCTACTTCAACAACCCGTCGCTCCGCGACCTATGGAAGTCCATCGTCGAAGAGTTCAACGCGGGCAACCCCTCTCCGGGGTATTCCGCGATGTTCAAGCAACCGAAGGATGTGGCAACATCCTATTCCGCTTGGAAGACACAGCAGATGCAGATGGCAGACCGCTTCGGCACTACCCCGGAAGAGGCACTCCGTCACATCAACATTCTACGCACCGAGTCCGCGAGACGCAGATGCCATTCAGCCGCCCTCAAGTTCCTTGAGTTGAGCAACGGGAGCGAGACCGAGGGCGAGCTGTACGCAAGGGCCGCCGACATCGTGGCGGGGATCGAGGATGACACCCTCAAGATGGAATACACCATCGGCGAAATCTTCAACGAGATTGCCGAGGATGTCGAACAGCGGAGGAAGGACTACGCGAACGGCAGGATGCCGTGCGTCGCAACGGGTTTCCCCAACCTTGACTCCTGTCTCAACGGCGGTTTCAAGCGGGGTCAACTCATCGTTATGGCGGCCCGCCCCTCCGTGGGCAAGACCGCCGTGGCGTTGCAGATGATGCAGAACGCCTCCGAATTTGGCAACCGCTCCGTCTTCTTCTCCATTGAGATGATGCGCGACGAACTCGGCAACCGCATCCTCTATTCCACCGACAAGGTCTCCGTGTGGGAAATCTTCTCCGGGCAGATGGATTGGAACAACTTCGACCAAGCCGTCAAGGAGAAGGGTAGCCTCCCCATCATCGTCAATGACAGGGTGCGAGACCTTTCCGAAATCATCTCCCGGATGACGATCCTCCACAGGCAGGGCAAGTGCGACCTCGCCATCGTGGACTACCTCGGCCTCATCAACCCCACCGACCGACGCATCCCGCTGTACCAGCAGATAGCCGAGGTCACGGGTACGATGAAGGTCACCGCCAAGAGGCTCGGCATCCCCATCCTCCTTCTCTGCCAACTGAACCGCGATGCGGCCAAAGGTAGCGAAGAACCCCAGCTCTACCACCTCCGTGACTCCGGCTCAATCGAACAGGACGCGGACATCGTCCTGATGTTGCAGACGGATGCCGTCACCAACGGCCTCAACATCTTCGTCCGCAAGAACCGCCACGGAGAGTCGAATGTCAAGATTATCCTCAAGACGAACCAAACCCGTTCGCGCTATGAGGATGTAACCGACCAGCCAATTTCCTTTGATGACACGAACCTTTAATCAATCTGCCTTATGACTAACGAAAACATTTCGGCCATCCTCCGCGAACTGCGGAAGGCCACCAATGACCTCCCCGCCGGAAAGCGCAACGAGGTAATCAACAAGTTGAACCGCGTGGAGTTCATTCTCAAGAGAAGGAACAACGCCAACATCTCCGTCCCCTCCGTCTCCGATCCCGTGGACGAATCCATCGAATTTGAACGGCAGAGGATGACGGTCTACAATTGGATGCTTGCGGGCAACACCATCACCTCGCTCCAAGCAATCAAGATGTGGGGCATCACCCGTCTCTCTGCCCGCATCAAGGACATCGAAAAGATGACGGGCATCGCACCGAACCGCAGACGGATAACCGTGCAGAACCGAAACGGGCGCAATGTCTCCGTCTGCGAGTACTACCTTGACCGGGAGGACAACTGATGGTACACGCAAGCCTGTTCAGCGGAATCGGCGGCCCTGAAGTGGCCGCCTCTATGCTCGGCTGGGAAAACGCCTTCCATTGCGAGATAAACCCGTTCGGACGAGCTGTCCTTGAGTATTGGTTTCCCAATTCAGTTTCCTATGAAGACATCAAGCAAACAAGTTTCAAAGAATGGAGAGGACGGATTGATGTCCTCACGGGCGGCTTCCCCTGCCAGCCTTTTTCCTACGCGGGAAAGCGAGGCGGTCGAGACGATGACCGCTATCTCTGGCCGGAGATGCTCCGCGCTATTGACGAAGTCAGGCCAACTTGGGTCATTGGTGAAAATGTTGCTGGAATCACCACTATGGTGGAAGGAGGGGTATGTGCTGACTTGGGAAGCGATTCCTCTCTATTCCCGGAAGGTGATGACCTTCACCGATACGAACTTGACCGAACCTTCACCATCGAACGAATCTGCCGAGACCTTGAGCATCTCGGATATTCCGTCCAGCCGGTGCTTGTTCCGGCTGCGGCTGTCGGCGCACCCCACCGAAGAGACCGAGTCTTTATCGTTGCCTTTGATGCTAACGCCGACCTCGGTGCAGATGACGGACGAGCCGGAGAAGATGAAGGAGCGCAAGGAGAAGAACGGGTACAGGAACGGGACAACCTACACCTCGCTGGAGACGCAAGTGAAGTTCGATCCCCGCTTCAAAGGCTTGTTGAAGACTCCTTCGGAGTTCGACGGGACGGCGGGAGACGGGAAGAAGAACCCCGTGTCCGGGAACAGCGGGAGTCTTGCACAGGAGATAATGAACGGGTATGTGGAGAAGCGGGGACTCATCCTTCCCACGCCGACTGCACAGGACAACCCGCACCCGGATGCGGAGATAGACGAGACGGGGAGACGGATAGCGAAGAACGGGAACACAACGCACTCGCAGGGTCTTTCCGACCTCGCACATCAAGGTCTTCTGCCGACACCTCAAGTGAAGTGTGCGACAGGCGGGGCGCACAGGCTGGACGAGAACGGAAAGCGGATTCAAACAACGAAGAACACCCCGTTCAGTCCCCAACTTTCCGACCTTGCGGTGAGCGGACTACTACCGACCCCCAATGTGTTCGACTACAACACAACTTGGACGGAGGAAGCGAAGCAGAAATGCTTGGAGAGACGGGCGAAGGAGGGAAAGACGGCGTACCCGCAGAAGTTCAACTCGCTTCGGCAGAAAGCCGTGGAAGGTCTGCTTCCGACTCCAAGTGCGATGGAGGGGACGAACTACACGAACACCTACAATCCAAATTCGCAGATGTGATCGAGCCTGTCGGCGTTGGCGGGAAGCGGTATGTTGCCGACACCGAGAGCGAACAAGGTGGACACGGACTTGAACAACCCGGCAATCGCCAAGAGGAACAAGGCGAACTTGGAGGAAGAGGTCGCGAAGATGGTTGTGGGGATGCTACCCACGCCGATGGCACGGGACGAGAAGAATCCGGGTTCTCCAACGGGGAAGAGGATGCAGAGGAAGATAGAGCAGGGGCGGGGGATCGAGTTGAACGATTTAGCCGTGACTGGTTCTTTGCCGACCCCGGACTCATCCCCGAAAATAGATGGGCCTGCTTCCCGGCTGTCTCCCCTGTTCACCGAGGAAATGATGGGCTTCCCTTTCCTTTGGACAACCTTACCATTTCTACAACCCAATGGCGAACCGAGTCCCTCAAAGCCTACGGAAACGCCATAGTCCCCCAAGTGATGTACCGCATATTCCAAGCAATCCAAACCATATCAAACAAATAAAACAATGGCTTACTTAAATCAAGTACAACTCATCGGCAATGTGGGTAATGACCCCGAAGTCCGCGAAGTTCAGGGAGGTGCGAAGGTAGCATCCTTCCGACTCGCAACCACCGAGCGGTACACCGACCGCAACGGCGAGAAGCAGTCCAACACCGATTGGCACAACATCGTCGCGTGGAACAAGACCGCAGAAATCATTGAGAAACTCGTCAGGAAGGGGGCGAACCTCTTCATAGCCGGGAAACTCAAGACCCGCCAATGGCAAGACCAGCAGGGCAACAAGCGGTACACCACCGAGGTGGCCGTGGAGAACATCCAAATCCTTGACAGGCGCACGGATGCCCCCGCATCCTCGCAGACCGAAGAGGAAGACCTTCCGTTCGACTGATGAACCCGACCAACAAGATAGTCCTGTCAGCGGAACAGCTCGCTTGGCTTGAGACCCATTTCGCGGACACGAAGAACAAGGTGATAACGGAACGCCTCGGCATTTCCGAGACAACCCTCCACCGACTCGCCCGCGAGATGGGACTCACCAAGACGAGGGAGTTCTTCCTCCAATGCCAGCGGGGTGCGGCAGAGGCCGCGAAGCGGTGGTGGCTCGTCAACGAACACACACGCCCCCGGAGGGAGTTGCCCGCCTGTCTCGTTCAGTACCAATACCGCAAGGGTGACAAGCCGTGGGACAGGATCGGCAAGGAGCGATGGAAGGAAGCCGTCGCAAAGGGGACGGAGAAGCGGGAGCGGATACGCAGGGAAGAGAAGGCCCGCCGTCACTTCGGACTACCACAGCGCACGGGATTCAAGGTCGCACAGCAACCACGGGCGAAGATACTTGCCCGCTACTACCTCAAGAAGCACGGGTACATCCTTGACGAGGCGAACCTCATCGCCTATTGGACAGCGGACACCATCCGCGCCGTGAAACTTGAGGCATCACCGAGACGATATTACATTTTCAAACAACACCCAACACTATGACTAAATCAATGAAGCCGGTGCATCCAGCACCGAAACCCCTCACCCAAGAAGAGAAGGCGCAGAGGATGTCGATCTTCCTCGCGCAGAAGAAGGAGCAACTATTTCACGGATGCCTCTTCGCCCTCCTGTCCAATTCCGACATCACGGAGCGGTACGGGAATGTTGACATCGTGAACCTCGCGGAAGAGTTCGCCGACCGTGGCCTCGCGAAGATGTACAACCTTGAAGGGAAGGAGGGCAAGTGATGGAAGAGAACGAGAAGGAGACCGAGTTGGGTCTCGCCCTGTTCATCAAGACAATCGTCAACCTCATCGCCATCTGCTCCGCTGTGGTTGCCGTCTACGCGCTCATCTGGTCTTCTTGGCACACCTTCCGTGTCTGCCTGACCATCCTCGTCACCTATGGGTTAGGCTTCTTGGCGCACGAAATCATCTCGGCAAGGAGGGGCAAATGATAATGGTAGGCATCGATCCGGGTGTCCACACGGGATTGGCGGTATGGGACTCGTCCTCCCGCCAACTCCTTGACATCCGCTGTTCCGGCATCGTGGAAGCGATGCGGTATCTCCACCAACTCAAGGAAGAGCGGGGCATCGGCCTCCTTGTCTTTGAGGATGCCCGCCAGCGCAAGTGGATTCCCCGCGAGAAGGACTTGAAGGAGTTCAAGGGGCGGGCGATGGGTGCCGGCTCGGTCAAGAGGGACTGCGCCATTTGGCAAGAGTGGTGCGAGACCTACAAGGTGGACTATGTCAAGACCCCGCCGAAGGCGGGTATGACCAAACTCACCGACAGGATGTTCTGCGGAATCACGGGGTATGACCGACGCACGAACAACCACGGAAGGGATGCGGCTATGCTCGTCTTCGGACGATAATCGGCAAAAGTATATTTATAACCGTGGAGAAGATGGAGATGATAGCGAAGCTCGCACGGGAACGCCGTGTGGAGACGATGGTCGAAAACATCGCCAAGCAACCCCTCGCCGATGACCTCAAGGACTTGTCGCAGATGGTCTACCTCATCCTCCTTGAGTACGATGAGAAGAAACTGCAAGACCTTTGGGACAACAACCAGATGAACTTCTTCATCGCACGGATAATCATCAATCAGTACAGGAGTTCCAACTCCCCGTTCCACAAACTATTCCGCAAGTACACCGCCCGTCTTCATCCCCTCTATGAGGAAGATGACATCCTGAAGAACAACAGGGATAGGGTTGACATCGCGGGATTCTACAACTCCGAACAATGAGCAAGATGGAGGGAAAGCCGGAGAACGCATTCCGGGACTTCAAGGACATTGAGGCCGACTACAAGTTCGACCCCTCCATCTTCACGGAGGACGCGGATCGGGTGGCGGCCCTGAAGTACATCATTGACAAGAGGCTCAACCGGGTTGACAAGACCCTCATCCTCATCTACGCCGACTGCCTCTCCTTCCGCAAGATGGGACAGCGGCTCGGCTTCAGCCACACCACGATGAGGAACGAGGTCAAGCGCATCAAGGGGGTCATCCTGTCCGAATACGCCAAGTTACAAACGAAAAAGAAATGAAAGTAAGCAAACTCATATCGATCCTCAATCAGTTCGACCCCGACAAGCGGGTCGTTATCGATGCCGCTGGTGCGGTCCTGATGCCCGCGGACATCGGTCCACTTGAACCAAGCGACACGCCCCGGAACTGGTGCGCCACTTGCGACTTCGGTGACATCGTCATCAACGCCTATTCGGAACACTTCAAAGCCGTAGTGAAATGAGCGCAAAAGTAGATGCCATCCGCAAGGTTCTTGAGAAGCGGATGGCGGTGATCGAGGATCACATCCTCCCGAACCGCAACCAGACCCCGCTGAACCTCGCCTACTACCAGGGGAAGCGGGACGGCTACCAGCAAGCCATCGACCTCCTGAACGAACCGCTTGAAAGCATCCGTATCGAAATCGTATGAACCCGCCCTTCAAATCGTTCCGTTGGAAGGATAGGAAATATCACTTCGTATTGTCATTTGATGACAACGGCGAGACCTACTATGTGGTCAAGTTCTACGGCAAGTACCGCCAATGGTGGCACTATGAGGTGATAGATGATCTTGAACTCAAACTACGCACACACACCTATGAACCCGTGGACTGACCTTCTCTTCCTCACCATCATCGTGGTGTTCATCGTGGATTGTTCCGGCTTCACCGACTCTTGGCTGGACGCATTGTCAAGGTGGCTGAAGCACAAAGTCAAATCCTTCAAGCCGTTCTCCTGTTCGCTGTGTATGACTTGGTGGAGCGGTATCGTCTACGCAATCGCAACGGGCAACTTCAACCTCCCAATCCTCGCCTATGTCGCATTGATGGCGTTCCTCTCGTTGCCGATTTCCGAACTTTTGATATTTATCCGTGAGAAGATATTGGAATGGATACGCAGGAACGCATAGTCCGCGAGGTCAGGAAGATGACCCTCGCCGAGCGGAAGGAGATTGCGCTACGCATCCTTTCCGAGGTGGAGAAGGAGGTCGGCACATTGGACGCAACGATCCGCTTCCGTATGCTCGTCCCCTTCGCCGAATCCGCGCTCGGCGCATCGTATTCGCCCCTCCCTATGTCACGCAGACGGGAGGATGTGATGATTCGCTGGTTCGTCGCAAAGCAGATGGCAGAGGAAGGCTACACCCGCGCCTCCATAGGCAGGGCGATGCTACGAAACCATTCCTCCGTGACGATAATGATTAAGTCCGTCGAAGCCATACAGGACGGATACTACGGCAAGACCGCATTGAGACAATACAATGACTTCAAACAAAGATTGCAATATGACTGACGAATTGTTCACCGCCCTCGCAAAGTATGAGGACACCTTCGACCGGGTCAGGCGCAGGGTATACTGCGCGAGTCCCGGACTACACGCCTTGCAGTTGATGCTCACCGCCATCCGCGAACACCGACCCAAGTACAAGGCGAACTTCGGCTGTTCCGGCTGTGTCCGCAACCTCGTCCTTGAGGCCGCGGGTCTCTACTACACCGAAAAGGATCGTAGGGAGAAGGCGGTTGCCGAAGAACCCAAACCAAAGAAGACCACCCGCAAGAAGAAGGAAGCGGAATGACCTATGACCTCTCAAATGACTTGCACCGCAAGCAATTCCTCGCCCGCTCGTCCAATCTGCTGGACAAGGGGGCGGTGGTCGAACTGCGAGAACTGACGGGAAGGAGTGCCGGGCAGAACCGATACCTCCATCTGGTCATCGGTGCTGTCGCAATGGAGACGGGGGTCACCCTTGACTTCTGCAAGAGGGAGTACTACAAGAAACTCGCGAACCGAGGCATCTTCGTGAAGGAAGTTGATGACTTCTATGTCGGCAAGGTGGAAGTGTTGCGTTCATCCCGCGACCTGACCGCCGAAGAGATGACGGATTCCATCACCCGCTTCAAGAAATGGGCGGCTGAACAGGGCATCTACATCCCCGAACCTGAAGACGCAGAACGGCTCAAGGACATCGAAATGGAGATGGGACGGATGAAGTCCTATCTATGACGAGAAAGTGGCTAAAAACGCACAAAGAATGGCAAAGGAAGGACGCAACGAAAGGGGGCAATTCACGAAGGGCAACAAGGAGGGGAAGAGATTCCGTTCCAGCGACGGCTCTGCGACGGAAGCGCAACTCCGTTCCTCGGAAGCGCAAGTGCAGAACCGCATCGTCGCGGATGCCCTTCGTCGCGCACTCCTTGAGAAAGACCCGGACACGGGAGAACTCGCCATCGTGACCATCGCAAAGAAGACCGTACTGCGTACCAAAGGACAGGGTTCGCCCGGTGACCTCCGCGTGATGGCAGACATCCTCGGCGAACTGACGCAGAAGGTTGACCTCAACGGCGAGATCGACCTCAACTTCAAGTTCGGAGGCGAGTGATGGCGAAGTCCCTCACCTTCGTTGGATACACCCCGTATGAACACCAGCGGGCGGTACACACCTTGATGAGAGATGCGTACCGCTCCGGCGTTATCTATGTGGTCAAGTCCAAGCGACAAGTGGGGAAGACCACGATGGCAGAGAACGCACTCCTTGAGATGGCAATCAACCACAAAGGTACTTTGTCCTGTCTCGTCGAACCGACACTCGACCAAGCACGGCGGGTGTACAAGGAAATCGTCAAGGCGATTGAACACACGCCCGTAATCGCCCGCAAGAATGACTCCCTCCTTGAACTTGAACTCATCAACGGCTCGTCCATCATATTCAAGTCGGCTGAACAGCGGGACAACCTCCGTGGCTTCACGGTCACGGGCATCCTCGTTGTGGACGAGTGCGCCTTCATCCCGGATGACATCTTCGACATCCTCCAGCCGACCACCGATGTGCATCGTGCGCCCATCCTCCTGATATCCACCCCAAAACTCAAGCAGGGGTTCTTCTACCGCTACTATTCCGCTGGTATGGAGGGGAACAACCCGCTCATCCGATCCGTGGACTTCAACGAGTATGACACATCGCACCTCCTTTCGCGGGAGAAGTTGGAGCAATACCGAACGATGATGCCGAAGGCGCAGTTCACCACCGAGTACCTCGGCGAGTTCCTTGAGAGCGACTCCGTGCTGTTCACCAACCTAAAGGAGTGCATCGGCCCAGCCGGGGACGGACAGGAACTCTTCGTCGGAATAGATTGGGGAAGCGGTGCCGGCGGTGACTACACCTCCGTGACGGCGTTCGACTCCAACCGCAAGATGGTGTTCATTGATTACTTCAACGATAAGTCCACCTTTGAACAGGCGAGATACCTCGCCGACCTCTTCGCCCTGTACGGCAAGAGAATCAGGTCGGTGTCCGCGGAGTCCAACTCCATCGGTACGCCAATGATAGCATTGCTCAAGGACGAACTTGACAAGCGGGGCAAGCGGGACATCTCACGCATCATCGAACCCTTCGTCACCACCAACGCCGAGAAGGTGCGCCTCGTCAACCAACTGCAAGTCGCACTTGAGCAGAAGACAATCTCCATCCTTGATGACCGCGGACTCCTGACACAGCTCGCGGCCTACGAAGCGACCTACAACCCCAAGACAAACAATGTGTCCTACAACGCCCCTCCCGGTCTGCACGATGACAACTGCATCTCCACGATGCTTGCGTTGGATGCGCTGGAGGCAAGCGGGCGCACGGGCAACTATACAATCGGTTTCAAACGCAGACCCACCTATGGCAAAAGGCATTATTGACAACTACCGCGACCTCCCCATCGGCAAGTATGAGGAAATAGTCGCATTGTGCAACGAAGAGATGACGGAGGTTGACCGCAAGGTTGCCATCCTGTCGATCCTGACGGGACTCACCGAGGACGAGGTGATGCGCCTCCCGCTCCCCGTGTTCACGGAGTACAGCGCGAAGGCGAAGTTCATCGAAAGCGAGTGTCCCGAAAACCTCATCCCCGGCGTTGCCCGTTCGTACCCATACGGCGGGTTCGTCCTCATCCCCGTCACCGACATCCGCAAGATTACGGCGGCGCAGTACATAGACTTCCAAACCTTCGCGAAGGAGAGGGAGACCAAGACCGTCGAATTGCTGTCCTGTCTGCTCGTTCCGAGAGGGTGCGAGTACAACGAAGGCTACGATGTGCTGGAGGTGCATCGTGCGCTCCGGGAAGAGATGTCGGTCGCGGAAGCACTCGCCCTGCTTGCTTTTTTTTTCAAGGGATGGCTACAATCCGTTCGCAGTACCCTGTCCTCTTCGGGTCGAATGATAAGGAGGATAAAGAACCTGGAGACGAGGAAGGAGTTGACGATGAGGATGGAGGAACTTCTGCTTTCCATCAGCGGTGGGGTTGGGTCTCCAATGTAGATGCGGTGAGCGAGACGATGCGGGTGTCTTGGAATCAGGTGTTCACGATGTCCGCTGTGGAGTTCCTCAATGTCATCTGCTACTGCATTGACAAGGCAGAAGACCAGAAGAGGCAGATAGAGAAATGGAAGAAGAAGAACTGATATGGCAGAAGAACTACTTTCGCTGAAGAACACGAAGGCCGTGTTGCAACAGCTCGCGGACAAGGTGATGGAGGGTTACAAGCAGACCCTCCGCGAGGATGACCACATCACCAAGTACGGCAAGGACAGGCTGATTGACACCATCTCAACGGTGGTGACGGTTGACGGCAAGTCCTTCTCGGCATCGCTCAAGATGAACTTCTATTGGAAGTACCTTGAGGAAGGCATCCAGCCGGCGGGCAAGTTCCCCAACCCCGGATGGAAGTCCTTCCCGTACATCCTCAATTGGGTGCAGATTAAACCCGTCATCCCCCGTCCTCCGCAGACCATCAAGCCGTCCAAGCGGACATTGGAGTCCTTGCAGAGGCAGTCGGCGTTCCTCATCACCCGCAAGCGAAACGATGAGGGAGACGAAGGTACGCACGGATTCGCCAAGACGCGGGATGCGCTCGTCCCGCAGTTTCTGCCGAGGATAGAAGAGGCACTCGCCAAAGACATCGGCGAATACCTCACACTCGTCTTCACACGATAACGGAAGGGTCTCAATTACGCGAGACCCTTTTTTGATATTTCCCCCAAAAGACAAAGACTATGGCTGTCCCCATTTGGAAAGACAAGTTCGTCTCGCTCGGCTCGGTCGCTACGCAGTACTTCCGACTCCGCGTGAGCAACACCACCATCTATCAGGGCAAGGCGGTTAGAGCCGCCTCGTCCGGCAACCTCTATGTCCGCATCAATGACATCTGCGCGGACTATATGTCGCAGAAAGTACCCGACCTCGTCCAAACCTCCGCTCCCGGCGGGCGATTCCCCATCTCGTTCAAGGTGCAGAAGTCCAGCAACGGATCGACTTGGACGGATGTGGAGACCGTTGACTTCAATGACGATTGGTCTTATGTGACGGGGTTCGACCCCTCCACGGACGGGATGTCCTTCCCCATCACGGGACGGATCGACCTTCGGCAGAAGATTGTGCAGACCCGCTACACCAACACCAGCCTCACCGCCGTTGCGGACTACGGGGGCGGTACAACGCAGAATGTGTCCTTGAATGTCATCACCTCCACGGACTTCTCCGCGTTCTACAACGCCGTGGCCGCCGCCGGGAAGGGGCGTGTGGAGTTCAGTTGCCCCACCTACGCCACCTATTCCAGCAAGACCTTGAAGGCGGTCACCATCGGTGCGTCAACCTATGAGGTGGTGAAGGGTTGCCCGGAGTTCTGCCTCTACTACAAGAACCCGTTCGGAGGCTATGACCACCTCGTCCTTGAGGGGCGTTGCAGAAAGAACAGGAGCGGGGAGAAGGACACCTTCGTCGCTGACTACAACAACGGGACGGGCGCACGGGAGGAATGGACATTCCAAAACGAGCTGACGGAAAGGTACACCCTTTCCACGGGATTCCTCACCAACGAAGAGTCCGCGAGGATGCCGTACCTCCTTGACTCCCCGGATGTGTATCTGGTCAACCTCGCCTCGGCTTCGGTGTACATCCCCGTGACCATCGTGACGGATGCCTATGAGGTGAAGAAGTACAACGGACAGGACGGGATGGTCAACTATCAGTTTGAGGTTGCCGTCTCCCAAAAGCAATACAGGCGATGAGGAACAAGGTGCAACTCTACATCGAAGGCCAGCGGGCAGACTTGGACAACGCCTCGTTCCTTCTGCTGAACTACACGCAGGAGGACTTGTCGAACCCCACCATCGTGAAGAACTCGTTCTCCCGGCAGATTACCCTCAAGGGTACGCCGACCAATGACGAGATTTTCGGTTACATCTACCGCAATGACCGCAACACCCTCTATGGCACTCCGTACACAGGGCCTTACTTCGATCCGTGCCGGAAGACGGAGTTCGTCATCTACAACGAGATGATGGAGGTGCTTGAGTCCGGCTACCTCAAGTTGGACGAGATTGTCACAACCCGCAAGAAGCGGGAGTACAAGGTCACCCTGTTCGGCGGTCTCGGCTCGTTCCTGTATTCCTTGTCATACGCCTCCAACGGGGACAAGTTGTCCCTCGCCGACCTGACCTTCAGCGAGACCCTTGACTTCGTCATCAACCGCAACACGGTCTTCGATGCGTGGGCGAGGCTCAACCTTGACCTCACCAAACCCGCCAAATGGGACATCATCAACTTTATGCCGTCCTACGGCGGTCTCCCGCCGGCACCCTTCGATGCGAACAAGTGCGTGGTCTCCCCGTTCTATGTGGGACTGAAGTATATGGATGACGGCTACTACCCCAACTCCAACGGCTTCACCCTCGTCACACTCAACGAGAAGGTGACCGGGAACGAGGCGAAGGACTACCGCTCCTACTTGCAGAAACCCGTCATCAAGATGTCGGAAGTCCTCATCGCCATTTCCGACTACGCCTCCGCGAATGGAGGCTGGACGGTCAACTTCCAAAGCGAGGACTTCTTCGATGACTTCAACCCGTATTGGAAAAACCTTTGGATGACCCTCCCGATGTTCAATGACCTGAACATCAATGTGTCCACCGTTGAGAACACGCAGACGATGTCCGCGCTCAACACCGTCCTTCCCATCGTGGGAGGCGGGTCGGGCAATGTGCAGATAACCGTCAATGTTGACCCCTACGCCATAATGACGGGCCTCCCCAACTTCAATTACAAGTTGTGGTTCGCCAACGCAATGGGAAGGATCGTGAACTATCTCGTTGTCACCATCACCCTCTACGATTCCTCCAACAATGTCCTCACCACGGCTGTGTACCGCATTACAACCGACGGGTTGGCAATCAGTTCCAACTATCCGCAACCTGACTTCACCTTCGACCATATCAACGGGTCAACGGGCGGGTTCGTGGACTCCAACGGCAACGATGTCATCTTCCCGATGTTCGCGCAAGCGGACGGGGCGGCCTACTACAAGGTGGAGTTCAGCGGTGAGTCCTATGTATGGGGTTCGGCATCGTTCAACCCCGGAGACCAGAGTTGGAAGATGTGGGAGGTCGGCGAGCTTGACTACACGAACGGCTTCCTCTTCGACCCCGCGATGCCTTCGTGTTCCGTTGATGTGCGCGTGGAGTCCTCGTCCTATGTCAGGACGGGTGCGACCATCACGAAGGCGATGCTCCTTTCGGGTAGCAAGACACCAGCGGAATACCTCCTTTCGTTCTGCAAGACCTTCGGTATGGGTATGGTCTGCTCAAAGGAGACGAAGACGGTTGACATCTTCCTCCGCAAGGACTTGTACAACGGGAGTACGGTCAACATCAACAACAGGATCGACAGGGGGCGGGAGATGACCAAGAGGCCGTTCTCCTTCGATGCGAAATGGTATCTCTTCGGCAACGATGCCGTGGGCGAGTACGCGGACTTCTATATGGCGAACTACAACCGCCCCTTCGGTCAGTTCCGGGTGAACACGGGGTATGACTTCGACGCGGAGCAGAAGAACCTGACGGAGGACATCGTGTTCTCCAACGCCATCTCCGTGATGGAGACCTCGCCGTTCTTCTGCGACCTCGTCAAGGACGGACACGATATCCCCGCAATCTTCCTCGCCGGGGGCAAGTACAGCCTGTACAAAGGAAGCGAGACGAAGACCTTCGACCTCCCCAACTTCTTCGATGCGGCGAAGACTTGGACGAACCCGTCCTACCCTATGCACGATAATTGGGCGAAGGTGCAGTTCCACGGAGCGGAGGACGCACACATTGACGAGCGGGACACCCTCGTCTTCTTTGAGGTGATGGAGGACACTTCCTCGGAACACCTCTCGCTTACGGACGATACGGAGAATATGCTGTCCTTGAACAACAACACCCCGTGCTGGTTGCCGAACCTCTGCGACCTCTACCCGTCCGTCAAAATCAATGCGATGCCCCACTTCTCCCGCTATATCTGGTCGGGTACTACCATCAACTATCAGTTGGATTGGGGTGACCCGCTGGAACTGCAAATCCCCGGCGTATCCATCGGTGTGCTGTCGAACCTCTTCGACCAATATTGGAGCAAGTACATCGGTGACCGCTACGATGACGATAGTGCCGTGGTGACTTGCTATGTAGACCTACGGGGGTGGAAGGTGGGACAGGAACTTCTCCGTCAGTTCTATTGGTTCGACGGGGCGTTGTGGGCGTTGAACCGCATCATTGACCATTCCCTCACCACGGACGGGCCTACCAAGTGCGAGTTCGTCAAGGTACAGGACAAAAACAACTACACATCTCTTTAGGCTATGGCAGACCAAGTAAATGTTGACATCATAACCGCGGGGGCGGTACAAAACCTCGTTGACCTCAAGAACGAAATCAAGAAGGCGAAGGATGCCCTCAACGAGCAAGTCATCGGCACGGAGTCCTACAACAAGGCGTTGCAGAAGGTCACCGACCTCCAAGACCTCCTGAAGAATGCGATGCACGGGACGAAGGCTTCCACGGACGAACTCAACAAGTCCGTGCAGAAGCAGGGTACATCGTACAACGCCCTCGTCAAGCAGATGGCCGACCTCAAGCGGGAGTTCCGTTCCACGGAGGATGCCGCGAAGCGGATGACCCTCGCGAAGGAGATAACCAATTTGAACGATGCTCTCAAGGATTTAGACTCTATGCAGGGGGTATTTTCCAGAAATGTAGGAATGTACGCGGATACCCTCAAGCACTTCCCGCCCACCTTCGGCAAGATGAGGAAGGAGTTGGGTGACATCGGCGAGACCCTCAACATTATGGGCAAACAGCCGATCCTCGGAATGGTCGGCCTCCTTGCCCCGCTTATCATCAAGATTGCCGACGGACTGAAGGAGAACGAGACGGCGATGGCGGGCATCAAGAAGTTGATGGACGCACTCAAGCCTGTCACGGATGTGTTCGCGGGTCTGCTGGACAAGATTGCCGACACCCTGTTCGTGGTCATTGACGAGGTCACGAAATTCCTCGGCTCGTCCGGCTTGCTGAACAACATCATCAAGGGCGTGATGGGCGTGGGCAACGCCATCCTCCAATTCGTCATCGCCCCATTCAAGGGAATCGTGGCCGCCATCAAGGTGTTCAAGGAGCAGGGCGTGAAGGGCATCGGCGATGCGGCGAGGGCGTTCGGAGCGGAGATGAAGCAGGGCGTGTCTTTCAAGGAGAACTTCTCGGCGGGGCAGACAGCCGCCGACACGATGCTTTCGGGTATGGCATCCCGCAAGAAGAAGGCACAGGACACCGGCTCCGCTCTCGGCAAGGAGGTGAAGAAGGCACTCGCGAAGGAGGTGGACTTCTCAAAGGAGAACAAGGAGTGGCTGAAGTCCGAACAGCAATTCGCGGACGAGATGCTGAAGGTCACCCAAGACCTCAACGGGGAGATGGAGGCAGAGATTGACGCGGGGATCGAGGCGATGAGGAAGGCCGCAGAAGAGGAAGAGTTCTACCAAACCGCCCTCGCGGAGGCCGCAGAAGAGTCTGCCAAGCGCAAGATTGCGGCTATGCAAGCCTTCGCATCCGGGACGGCTGACCTCCTTGATGCCGTGGCAGACGCATATGAGTCGAACGGCGAGATGACCGAGAAGGAAGAGAAGCGGGTGAAGAACCTCCGCATTGCAGCCGCCACCATCAATATGTTGCAGGGTGCTGTGACGGCGTTCGCCACCGCCCAGCAATTAGGCCCTATCGCCGGCCCTATCGTGGGCGCAATCAACGCCGCCGCAGTCATCGCCACGGGCATCGCCAACATCAACAAGATTAAGTCCACGAATGTGTCCCGCGATTCCTCGCCTTCAACCAGCGCACCCGATACGGGGTCGGCTGGAGTGGTGTCCGCTCCCAACCTGACCAACGCCGTGCCGACCACCACCGTGGTCAACGGGGCGAGGACTGAAGAGGCGTTGAACAACGCATCGAAGCCTCAAAAGGTCTATGTGGTGCAGTCCGAAATAGAGGCGGCGGGCAACCTCGCGGAGGTGACGGAGGGCGAGTCATCCTTCTAAATTTTCCGAATTACCGAAAAACGATATATCCCCACAAAAAGACACCCCTATGGTTACCATAAACGGATTTCCCGTATTTGACGCACTCGTCACGGACGAGGAAACGGGAATGCTCAAAATCTCCCTCGTTGACGCACCGGCGGTGATGACCGACTTCGTGGCGTTCAAGGAACAGCGTCCCGTGCAGATGTACGCCGTACAGGACGATGAGAAGAGGCTGGTCTTCGGCGTAGTGATGCGGGCAGACTTCCCCATCTACCGCCGTGACGAGCGCATCGGAGAGTACTATGTGGTCTACAAGCCTGACACGATCCGAAAGATGGCCGAGAAGTACCTTGCCGAGTCAAGGCAGAACGATGTCAATGTTATGCACTCTTCCGATGTGGAAGGTGTGCAGATGGTGCAATGGTTCATCAAGGACGAGGCGAAGGGCGTGAACCCCGCAGGGTTCGATGTCCCGGACGGGAGTTTATTCGCGGAGTTTCACATCGTGAATGACGAGGTGTGGGAGGCTGTCAAGGATGGCACATACAGGGGGTTCTCCCTTGAGGGCGTTTTCGACTTCGTCCCGGAGGAAAGCAAGACCGAGGTGGAAGAGATGGTCGAAGAGTGCGACGGGGTGTTTGAGGCGATGTTCAACAAGATTCAATCAATACTTAACGGAAAAGATATGAGCAAAATCGATCGATTCAAGGCACGGCTTGCAAAGTTGCTGGCCTCCTTCGGAATTGTGTCCACCGACCGCGGTGTCCTCTCTTGGGACGGCGAGGAAGACCTCAAGGCGGGGGACGAAGTGTACATCCTTGACGAAGAGGGCAACCGCTCCAACGCCGAGGATGGTGACTACATCACCACGGATGCGAAGACCATCGTTGTCGCAGACGGCAAGGTGAGTGAAATCAAAGACTCGGAAGCCGAGGTGGATTCCGAGTTCGGACGCAAGGACACCGACAAGGGTGAACTGACTTGGGAAGGTGAGGAAGACCTGAAGGAGGGCGATGCCGTCTTCGTGGACGGAGAACCCGCCCCGGACGGCGAGTACCGCACCGAGGACAAGAAGGTCATCGTTGTGGTGGACGGCAAGGTCGCGGAAATCCGTGACGATGAGGCAGAGGTCGCACCCGAAGAGGAAGCACCCGCCGAAGACCCCGTCATCGAAGACCTCCGCAAGGAGAACGAAGCACTCCGCGCCGAGGTGGACGAGCTGAAGGCGAAGGTGGAAGAACTCTCCCGCCAGCCAGCCGCCAAACCCGCCCACGAAGAGGTTAAGAACACCGAGAAGGCCGTCAAGACCGGGAACAAGGGTCTCGACCGCCTCGCCGAACTGATGAGCCGGAGATAAAATTTTCCGACTTATCGTGATACGATATTTCCCCGCAGAAAACCATTAAAACTTTAGGAATATGCCTGCTGTTACCAACTTCATCGTCACCGGCCTCGCCGACTATGTTGCGACCAACCGTGACCTCATCATCGCCTCCTTCGGTCTCCCGAACTCCGGCACCCGTGGCCGTATCGGCTTGCAGACCGGCATCAAGAAGGATGCCTACCTCAACTACCTCGCGCTGACCGCGGTGTTTCAGGACGGCTCTTCCTGTGGCTTCAACGCACAGGACGAAATCGCCCTCGGCAACAAACTCATCGAAACCGCCGCCATCAAGGTGGACGGGCAGATTTGCCCGGAGACCCTGCTCGGCAAGTACGCCGAGTATCTCGTCCGCATCAAGGCCACCGAGAACGAACTCCCGTTCGAGCAGTACATCATTGACACCCTCATCGGCCAGATTAACAAGGGCATCGAAACCCTCATTTGGCAGGGTGACACCAGCGGTACTGACCTCATTGACGGCTTCCTGACCCAGCTCGCCGCCGATGCCAACGCCGTGGCCGTGACCCTCACGGGTGTCACCGATGCGTACACCGCCGTCAAGACCGTCTACTTCAATATGACCGAAGAGGCCCTTGAGAGAGGTGGTGTCATCTTCGTCGATCCCGCCATCTTCCGCGCCCTGCTGAATGACCTCGTTGTCCTCAACTACTACCACTACGATTTCGGCAACGCCAAACTTGACGAACTCGTCCTCCCCGGCACGGATGTCCGCGTCATCAAGACCGCTGGCCTCGCCGGCACCAACGCCATCGTTGGCACATTCGCCGACAACCTCGTCTATGGTTGCGATATGGAGAATGACAGCGAGTCCGTTGACCTCTGGTGGAGTCAGGATGACCGCCTGTTCAAGTATCAGGTCAAGTGGAACAGCGGTGTTGCCTACCACTTCTCCGAACACATCGCCGTCGGTGCGATGGACGATGCCCCCGTCCCGATGGGTGCTTGCCCGTGCGCCGCTCCCGCGGCTGATGATGGCGAGTAATCCTCACCGCTTCGCGAACTGAAACCCGGAGGGGCGGGAAATCCCCGTCCCTCCTTCGTTTAACCGCCAAAAAACGCAAAGATATATGGCTTGCACTCAAACACTCTCCGGCATCTCCCGCGATTGCCTCGGTAGCAATGGTGGCATCAAGGCCGTGTGGCTTGCGAATTGGGACAATGTGGCTTCCCTGACCGAATCCTCCGGGGCGATTACCGCCATCACGATGAGCAACTCGGAGAAGTTCAAGAAGTATGAGTTCCCTCGCAACACTTCTTCGATGACCTCCAACTACGCCGTGAACGCGGAGAACGGCACTTCCTATGTGGAGACCGACCTCGTTATGGTCTTCAATCGTATGTCCACAAGCAAGCGGTTGGAGATTGTTGCGATGGCGCAGGGACTCCTTGCGGCCTTCGTAGAGGACAATAATGGGAATATCTGGTACTTGGGTCACGACTACCCGCTCACCATCAATGCTGGAAGCGGGGAAAGTGGAACTGCAAGAGGGGATCGTAACGGCTATTCCGTCACCCTCCGCGACGAGTCCAACGAGCTTCCTATGCCGTTCACGGGAACTATCCCCGAATAGACATTATTCCACCTTCTAACCGACATCACCCGTCTCCGAACCGAGGCGGGTGTTTGTTTTTCCGAAAATCGTCGAAATGATATTTGTCCGTGAGATGATTTACTTGAATAAAACAACCGACGCACAGGCGGTGTTCATTCCGAAGGATACGGACATCACGGGCGCATTGCGCTTCGTGGCGAAGAGTACCGTAGGGTTGGACATCCCCATTTCCGTGGCGATGCTGGACTTGAATGTCCACCGACTCTGCTACCACCTCGGCATCACCCTGCCGGAGGACATCGCCTCCGGGGAGTACGAATACACCCTCACCGCTGGTGGAATCGTAGTCTCAACGGGCGTGATGGTGGTCGCTGACGCACCGACACAGGACGGACAATACAACAAAACAATAACATATGAGCAATACGAAGGACAATAGCATCCGGGCGAATGTGGCATTCGCGGCCCTCAATCCGTTCCTTGAGCAGAACATCATCTCCCCGAAGGAGACGGTTGTGCGCGGAAAGGATTTCGTGGAGTGGGGTGACGGCAACGCCTACCCGGACTACCTCCTTGACCTGACGAAGACCGTCCCCACCCTCCGCTCCATCATCAACGGAACGGTTGACTTCATCGTGGGTGACGATGTCAGCATCGTGCCTCTCCATCCGAATTGGAAGCCGGGCGTGATGAACCAGCGAGGGGACACCATCGCGGAGCAAGTGGAAGACCTTGCCCGTGACTATGAGACATACGGCGGTTACGCCTTGCAGATTATCCGCGACTTTACGGGGCGTGTTGCCGAGGTCTACTACCTTGACATCCGCTTCCTACGGATGAACAAGGAGTGCGATGTGTTTTGGTACAGCGAGAAATGGGCAGAGAAGGGCAAGAAGGATGCGGTGATGTATCCCGCCTTCCGCTATGACATCGCCGAGAGGTGGGCCACCCTGACTGACGAGGAGCGCAACCGCAACGCCTCGTCCGTGCTGTATGTGAAGACCACACACTCCCAAGTCTACCCTATGCCCGTGTACGCCGCATCGGTCAAGGCTTGCGAGATGGAGCGGATGGTGGTGGACTATCATATCAACTCCTTGTCGAACGGATTCACCTCGTCTTTGATTGTCAACTTTAACAACGGCCAGCCTACTGACCAGATGAAGGAGGAAATCGAAGAGGACTTCACCGAGAAGTTCACGGGGAGTGCGAACGCCGGGCGGGTGATGTTCTCCTGGAACAAGAACAAGGACTCCGCTACAACCGTTGAGACACCCGCCATCACCGACTTCGGCGAGAAGTATAAGGCCCTCGCGGAGACGAGCCGACAGCAGATTTTCACGGCCTTCAGGGCCAACCCCAACCTCTTCGGCATCCCTACCGAGGGCAACGGCTTCGCCAACGAGCAATATGAGGAATCCTTCCGGCTCTACAATCGAACGGCTGTCAACCCCGTTCAGGCGATGATAGCCGAGACCTACGAAAGGATTTACGGGGCGAAGGATGTCCTGAAGATTACCCCGTTCTCCCTCGGTGACAATGACACCGCCACCACCCTCGCCGCACAGCTCGGCGTGGGCGGTACACAGGCGATGATGGAGGTGGTGCAGAGTCCCACCTTGTCCACCGAGCAGAAGAAGGGTACACTCAAGGTTCTATTCGGTCTTGATGACAAGAGCGTGGCCGAGATTCTCGCCATCCCTTATGTTGCACCCGCTGAAGAAGAATAGACTATGGCAGAGTATTTACTTACATCCGAATCCTTCGTGAAGGAGGTTTCCAGCATTTCGGACAACATCGCGGGCAAGTACATCCTCCCCTCGATCCGCGAGGCACAGGAGGTGTCGCTCAAGTCCATCCTCGGTTCGTGCCTGTTGAACAAGTTGAAGACAATCGGTCTCGCGGGCGAGTTCAACGAGCCGGACAACGCGCAGTACAAAGACCTCGTTGACCGCTGTCAGTACTACCTCGCATACACCGCCATCGTGGAAGTCACCAACAAGGTGTCCTACAAGATTGGCAACTTCGGTGTTGCCAAGTCCACGGACGAGAACCTCCAAGTGGCCACACAGGACGAGATCGGCAAGATGCAGTATTACTACCAGAGCAAGGCCGACTTCTGCGCCCTTGAGTTACAGCAATGGCTGTTGGAGAACCGCTCCTACTTCCCCGAACTGACCGAGTGCGCCTGTAACAAGATAGAGTCGAACCTCTATTCGGCGGCCACTTGCGGTCTATGGCTCGGCGGCCCGCGCGGGAAGGTGTTGCGTAACAAATGCAAATGCACGAAGCGATGACACTCACCGACACCATACGCCTCATAGAGGTGGTTTCGTCAGGACAGCCGCCCGTCAAGTCCATCGTCCGCAATGACATCTTCCGCTTGAACTCCCTCCCGGATGCCAAGTACGCCGTCTTCGGCTGGACGCAGGGTACGCACTCAACGAATGCGGACAGCTCGTTCTATACCTACAACTTCACCTTCTTCTACATTGACAGGCTCACCGCCAGCCAATCCAACGAGGTGGAGATTCAGTCGGTCGGCATCCAAGTGCTTGACAACATCCTCCGTCTCCTTGACGAGCAGGGCGCAGTCCCCGTGGGGGATTGGCAATACACCACCTTCAACCAGCGGTTCTTGGACGAGTGCGCGGGCGTGTTCGTGACGATTGGGATCGAAGTCCCCGTCAACGGACTATGCGCCGACACCTTCGTGGACTTCAACGATGACTTCAACGATGACTTCGCCATAAATGGGGTACAAATATATTAGGTTATGGAAACGAAGAAAGACAACAAGCAGAAAGCCGCCTTCGTCACGGCAATCATCGCATTCGTGGCCGGTTGGGGTCTCACCATCGCGGGATTCTGCGTTCCTCCTACGGGGGAGGTGTCCGGGTCGGTTCTCGCCGTCTTGGGCGAGGCGATGGTGTATGCGGCTTCGGTCTTCGGAGTGGGGATGTACTTCAACCACGAACTCACGAAGTTCCGTAGCGACACCCGCCGTTACATAAAGGAAATCGAAGAGAAGGAGGTACAGGATGAGGCTTGAACTTGAACGCAGATGGAAGAAGGAGACCTACACCATTGGCCGTCTCTATGTGGACGGGGTCTTCTTCTGCAACACCCTTGAGGATCGTGACCGCGGACTGAAGCAGACCGACCCCTCCTTCGTCATCAAGACGAGGAAGGTGTACGGCGAGACGGCAATCCCCACGGGGGAGTACGGCGTGGCTATGAATGTCACCTCGCCGAAGTATGCGGGTGTCGCTTGGTATTGGCAATTGTGTCAGGGCAAGATGCCGAGACTCCTTTCCGTCCCCGGCTTTGAGGGCATCCTCATCCACCCCGGAGGGAGCAACGGCCCGCTGGACACGATGGGTTGCATCCTTGTCGGAAAGAACACGAAGGTGGGGAAACTCACCGAGTCGAAGGCCACCTTCAAGGCCCTGTACAAGGAGATGAAGAAAGCCTATGACGAGGGTGAGGAAATCACGATAGACATCTATGCGTAGAGCGGTCATTCTCGCCGTCCTCATCCTGTCGGCATCGTGTTCGCCGAAGGTGGTGGAGCGCATCGTGTACCAGCACGATACCACGCAAGTGGTCAGGATCGATTCCGTCAAATATTGGCAGAAGGACTCCGTGTACATCCGCGAGAAGGGTGACACGGTGTTCAAGTATGTGGAGCGGATTAGATACCGAGACCGCTTCCGGGTGGACACCCTTCTGCAAGTGCGAGAGAGGCACGATACAACCATCGTGGAGCGCAAGGTGGAGAAGGAGTTGTCCGTGGCGCAGAAGGCCAAGATACGGGCGTTTTGGTGGCTTCTCGCGGGTCTTGCGGGCGCACTCTGCTGGATATTCCGCAAACCCCTCGGCGGTGCGTTTACGAAATTGCTCAAAATGATATTTTGAATCAAAGAGTGAAAGATATGAATAGTTACAACGAACTCATAACCCTCATAGATGCCGTCATCAACAGGAACGGCGTACAGGCCATTACGGGTCAGGTGCTGAACGGCGTGTTGAAGGCGATGGTGCAACAGCTCGGCGCGGGGTATTCCCTCGGCGGTGTTGCCAAACCCACGGACGATCCGGGGACTCCTGAAGCACCCGTCTGCTACTTCGCTTCGGAGGTCGGCACATACACGAACTTCGGCGGTGTCAGCATCGTGGCTGGCGAGCTTGCCCTGCTGTGCTACGATATGACGGACGGCTGGTTCAAGGAGACGATGTACGAAGGCTTCGCTTCCGTCGGTGCGACCATTGACGGGAATGTCGGCACTCCCGCCGTTGATGTGACCTACAACAACGGAATCCTCTCCTTCGACTTCCGCAATATGAAGGGAAACCCCGGACAGGACGGAGCCGCCGCAGGGTTCGGCACTATCGGCGCAACGATTGACGGGAATGTGGGTACGCCCGCGGTCTCCGTTCAGGAGAGCGGGCCGAACACAGCCAAGAACCTTCAGTTCAACTTCTCCAACCTCAAGGGCGAGACGGGCGTGACCTCCGTGGTGGTGTCGGTTGACAACACCTCCGGCACTCCGCAATGCGCCGTGTCGCTGTCGGGTCAGGTGCTGACCCTCGCCTTCACGGGACTGAAGGGAGCGCAGGGTGACACGGGTGTCTCCGCGGACTACCCCATCACCATCGTGAACAACCTCACCACGAACGATCCGACCTCCGCATTGAGTGCCGCACAGGGCGTTCAGTTGGAAAGCGAAATCAGTCAATTAGAGGCCGAAGTAGCCGAGAAAACCTACGGTGCGGAAATTACGCAACTATCCCCGGCTATCGTTTCCGGCAAATATATCTACAATAACGGAGAGGTCGGTACTTCCGGCGGTCTTTCATATACCGAGCCGTACTATCTTAATTCCGGCGATTATGTAATAATCAAGGCAGAAGGTTACAACCAAGCGATTTCCATCCTTGCGAAAGTCATTGAAGAAGATGTTTCTTATTTGCCCGTTATCATTTCGATAGATACTTCCGTCCGGGAATACAAATACATCGTAACCGAGCCGGGGTATTATGCGTCTTGTTTCAAAAATTCTTCGCCAATAAGCATCACGAAGGTTGTGAATACCCCGGCGGCGATTGTGGAGAGAATTACGGACTTGAACACGGAAACAACCAACCCGGTTGTTACGATTGTTTCCGGCAAATATATAAATTCATCCGGGAACGAGGGTTCATCAGCCGCTTTCAATAGAACAACGCCGTTTGCATTAAATCCGGCAGAAAGTATTGTGCTTTATGCAACGGGTTACGGTACGGGTATTTCTATGATTTCGCAATATGACGGAAGCGGTTACATCCCTCTTGTCCTTTCCATTGATAGCGAAAGCCATCGTTATTCCTATACGAACATTTCAAATGTTCCGATAAATATTGTCCTGTCCTATGACAAGACCGCCCCGGTGCATCGCTATATAATAACGGACAACCTCACGGCGGATTTTGGTGTTACACTTGTGAACGGATTCGCAAATGTGGGGAACAAGGTAAACGGCGGCAAATATCAGCAATACCCCAAAGCGACATCCGGGAAATATGTGTACTACGATGGAAGAATCGCATCTTCTGCCCCGTTCTCTATGACGGAAAACACCTTCGTTTTTAGTGGCTCTGTAATCAAGGCGAAGGCGGCGGGATATAACACGGCGGTTGCTATGATTGCTGAATATGTCCCGGAAGAAGGGAAATACACCGCCCGTGTCATATCTACGGATTCCGATGTACACGAATATACCTATACCGCACAAAAGGATGCGTTCTTTGTGTTTTCCTATCTTACCGCAAACGGGTTGGAACTTACCATCACATCGCCTTCCGACCTCGTTAATGAGGTGGGAGAATTAAGTGTGGATGTAAACGGATTGATGAAGAACACGCCGGGCGGTATTTTGTCCGCATTTGACAATATCGTGGCGGTTGGCGATTCCCTCACCTTCTCACAAGTCTATACGGGGTCTAATACTGCAAGACAGGCGTATGTCCCATATCCGAATGTATTGGCGAGAATTGCCGGGAACACGGCAACGATTGTTGCACAATCCGGGGCGTCGGCATCCGGCATTTGGGACAACCACAAAAACGAAATCGTGGCAAAAACAAATGCAATCGGAATCGTGTATCTTGGGACAAACGAAGGACTGACCGACACGGTTTCTACTGACGCATCCGGCGATGACCCGGACAACTGGGCAAATAACAACACGGGCGATTATTGCCGAATAGTGGACAAAATGGTCGGTCTTGGATATAGGGTTGTGCTTGTCCGTCCGTGGACTACAAGCGGAACACTTGCCGACACGATTTCCGCAATAAACGATGTGGCCGAAAAGTTTGGGGTGGCGGTAATGGATGCACCGATTTTGGAAAGCAAATTCCACCTTTACCCGGACGGACAAGGGGAAAATGCCGTGCATCTTAACGATTTCGGTTATGCCGTTTTTGCACAAAGGTTGGCGGCATCCATCTTCGCCTTTGATTCCGCTATGTTGCAACGGATATTCCCCCAATAATTCCGGCCCAAAATGATTAAGATATGAAAGTAGAATTTGAAGTACCCGAAAACAAAGAGAACACAAACAAATTGTTGCGTTTTCTCCGAATCTTCGCTGAAATGCTTTTAGCGGGATGGGATGTTACCATCGTGGATGCAAAGATTGATGGCGAGGATGTAATGCTATACTAACGGCCCTAAATGATTGAGATATGACTGAAAAAGAAACAAAGATTTTGACGGACTTGGTGGAAAAGTTCGGATTGTATGAGGATGAATGTAGCAACGAAATACATTTCCTCGCAGAACATAACTTCAATATCCAAAAGGAAGTTGTGGACTTCAAAAGACAGGCATTTCACACCTGTTATCGTGAGTTGCGGAATGTGGTGGAACACCTACAAAGTAAACAAGAATAATTCTATACCAACTTTATGAAAGTCGTTCATTTTACCTTCGCCATCGAAACGCCAGATGCCATCCACCCGGAGGTGGTGGCAGAAGAACTGCTGAACATCTTCGACCCGTTCGGGGAAGATGGGAAACTGCACGGAACAATTATCGAAGTTAAGTCCGAAGATTGGAACAAGTAAGCCACTTCCGGCCCTAATTGACTGACTTACGATAGAAGGGGGATGGCTCGATCCGTCCCCCTTTTCGTTTCCAGCCGTCCACGATTGTGAGGTTGTGGAAAACTTTTTTTGGAAGTAACATTTATTGTCC
>Ga0310696_10001511_pt1 | contig 33484 bp, 29 predicted proteins | sample AusTroGonzalo_MG_4_FD_203885 | JGI IMG/M metagenome (GOLD analysis project Ga0310696, IMG submission 203885) | Bovine rumen microbial communities from tropical cattle in Woodstock, Queensland, Australia - Gonzalo_02 (v2) (version 2) | ecosystem: Host-associated > Mammals > Digestive system >... | reverse complement strand
CATCTTGAAACCGCCAATATGATACTGAAAATACCTAAAATTGTCAATACGGCACAAAACTTCAAGGATTTTTACATAAAAAGAGATTTCATATACCATATAACTAATATAATATAAAATCTTTGTTAACTATATATATGTGTTCCTTTACGGATAAACGCAGCCATGAAAAAACCCCCGGAAACGCAATGTCTTCGGGGGTTTTGAAAACTTTTTTTGAGTCTTCGAAAAGATTATCTCTTTGAGAACTGAGGAGCTCTTCTTGCTTTCTTCAAGCCGTACTTCTTTCTCTCCTTCATTCTCGAGTCTCTTGTGAGGAAGCCTTCCTTCTTGAGCTCGGGCTTGTTCTCTTCAGCAGCTGCTACGAGTGCTCTTGCAACGCCGTGTCTGATGGCGCCTGCCTGGCCTGTGAATCCGCCGCCGACAACTTTAACTGTTACGTCGTACTTTCCGAGGGCGCCGACGAGCTCGAGGGGCTGACGGCAAATGAATCTCAGAGTTTCAAGTCCGAAATACTCGTCAAGTGTTCTTCCGTTTACTTTGAATTCGCCATTGCCGGGTACGATTACGACCTGGGCGATAGCTTTCTTTCTTCTGCCTGTTGCGCAAAATCTTTCTGCCATTTTCATATCCTCCATGCCTTAAAACTCGTACTTCTCGGGCTTCTGAGCTTCGTGATTGTGCTCGGGTCCTGCGAATACCTTAAGCTTCTTGAACATAGCTCTTCCGAGGGAGTTCTTGGGAAGCATACCTTTTACAGCGTACTCTACGGCGTATGTCGGGTGCTTAGCCATCATGGTCTTGAAGTTGATCTCCTTGAGGCCGCCGGCGTAACCGGTGTGATGTCTGTAAAGTTTATCTGTAAGTTTCTTGCCTGTAACAACAACTTTGGATGCGTTAACGACAATTACGAAATCTCCGGTGTCGAGGAAGGGTGTGTACTCGGGCTTCTTCTTTCCCATAAGAAGCATGGCTACTTCTGTTGAGAGGCGGCCGAGGGTCTTGCCTTCAGCGTCAATGACGTACCACTTTCTCTCGATTTCTCCGGCTTTTGCAACGTATGTGCTCATGTTGAAAAATCCTCCTGAATCTTTACGGGCAGCCGCCAATGTGAAGGCCCGCCGCCGCGATTGCTTTTAGTTCCGAACCCCGGCCTCAAAGACCGGAATCATCTTCATACGCCGCCAAGGGACAGCCCCCTCCACAGGCGCGAGTGCAATGATACCATTTTGAGAAACCTTTGTCAACGGAGTGAAACCGATTATTTCACGAAATATCACGATAAAACCGCCAATATCAAAACTTTCACAATAATAGATAACTGTTTTAAGCTTTTTCAGCGCTTTTCTCGTTTTTACTCGCTTTTTCAAACGCGAAAAAGCTGTTTTTGACACGCATGAGGGTTAAAAACAGGCGGCGGGCCGAAGACCGGCCCGCCGCGGGTGTATATTTAATATAATTATTATACCTTGGCGACAGTGATTGTCGTGGCCTCGCCGTTGATGTCCCACTCTTTGGTGAAGCCGGACATTGGCGATGTCGTGAGGCTGTCGGCAAGAACATCGTGCGAGATTTCGCCTTTGAGCGCATTGGCGACGTTTTCGACAACCGGCGTGCCCGTGATTGAGACGTTGATGTGGTCGGTGACGTCGAAGCCTGCGTCCTTGCGCATGGTCTGAATCTTGCTGATGAGCTCGCGCGCGTAACCTTCGGAGATGAGCTCGTCGGTGAGCGTGGTGTCGATTGCAACCGCGTAACCGGGTTCGGAAACGGAAGCGAAGCCGGGCACCTTGGCGACATCGATGAGGAGGTCTGCGGTCTCGAGTTCGATTGTTGCGGACGGGAGGGCGAGGGTGAGCTTGCCGGTTTCGTCGAGTTCGCGCTTGGCTGCGTTGCCGTCAACTTCCTGGAGGGCGACTCTGATCTCGCCAAGGAGTTTTCCGAACTTCGGACCGACGGTGCGGAGCTGGGGTTTGAACGTGTAGGTCGAGAAGCGTGACATGTCGCTCACGAATTCCACTTTCTTCACGTTCAGCTCATCGCCAATGACGGCCTTGTACTCTGCCTTGAGGTCGGCGGGTGCCGAGACGTACATGACGGAGAGAGGCTGGCGGTTCTTGATGGCTGCATCGTTTCTGCAGGCGCGGCCCATAACAACGATTTTGAGAACTTCCTCCATTGAGGTCTCAAGCTCCTTGTCGATAGCTGTCTCATCAGCAACGGGATAGTCGCAGAGGTGTACGCTCTCGGGGGCGTTCCTGTCAACGGAGCAAACCAGGTTCTGATAGATCTCATCCGCGAGGAACGGGATCATGGGTGCTGCGAGCTTAACCAGGGTGACAAGCGCCGTGTAGAGAGTCATGTAGGCGTTGATCTTGTCCTGGGTCATCTCTTTTGCCCAGAAGCGCTCGCGGCTGCGGCGGACGTACCAGTTGCTCATCTCGTCAACGTAATCCTGGAGAGCTCTTGCGGCTTCCGTGATGCGGTAATTGGCGAGGTCGTCGTCAACTTCGATGATGAGCGAGTTGAGCTTCGAGAGGAGCCAGCGGTCCATGCCGGAGAGACTCTTGCGGTCGAGCTTGTGCTTCGTGGGATCGAAATTGTCTATATCTGCGTAAAGTACGTAGAATGCGTACGTGTTGCGGAGCGTGCCGAGGAACTTGCGCTGGCCTTCGTTGACCGCGTCTGCGGAAAACTTGTTGGGGAGCCAGGGTGCGCTGTTTTCGTAGAAATACCATCTTACGGCGTCTGCACCGTGGTCCGCGAGGGCCTTGAACGGGTCAACCGCATTGCCCTTGGATTTGCTCATCTTCTGGCCGAATTCGTCGAGAACAAGGCCGAGCACGACAACGTTCTTGTAAGGCGATTTGTCGAAGAGCAGTGTCGAGATTGCGAGCAGTGAGTAGAACCAGCCTCTCGTCTGATCGACGGCCTCGGAAATGAAGTCCGCGGGGAAGTTTTCTTCGAAAATTTCCTTGTTTTCGAAGGGGTAGTGCCACTGTGCGAAGGGCATTGCGCCTGAGTCAAACCAGCAGTCGATGACCTCGGGGGTTCTCTTCATGACGCCGCCGCAGTCCGGGCACTTGATCGTCACGTTGTCTATGTAAGGCCTGTGAAGCTCAATGTCGTCCGGGCAGTTGTCGGACATTGATTTGAGCTCGGCTATTGATCCGATGGACACTCTCTTGCCGCATGAGCATTCCCAGATGTTGAGAGGCGTGCCCCAGTATCTGTTTCTGCTGACGCCCCAGTCCTGAACGTTCTCAAGCCAGCTTCCGAAACGGCCCTTGCCGATGCCTTCCGGTATCCAGTTGACTGTGTTGTTGTTTGCGATGAGCTGATCGCGCACAGCGGTCATTTTGATGAACCATGAATCCCTTGCATAGTAAATGAGAGGAGTGTCGCATCTCCAGCAGAAGGGGTAGCTGTGCTCGAATTTGAGCTTTCTGAAGAGAAGTCCTCTTTCGCGGAGGTCGTCCATGATGAGCTGGTCCGCATTTTTGCAGAACGTGCCGGCCCACGGAGTCTCCTTGGTCATTTCGCCCTTGGCGTCAACGAGCTGAACAAAAGGCAGACCGTACTTCTTTCCGACGTTGCTGTCGTCTTCACCGAAGGCGGGGGCAATGTGAACAACGCCCGTACCGTCAGTCAGTGTGACGTAGTTGTCGCAAACGACGTAATATGCCTTTTCTTTCGGCTTTGCGAACGTGAAGAGCGGCTCGTACTCCTTGAACTCAAGCTCTTTTCCTTTATATGTTTCGATGATCTCGGCGTCATCGCCAAGGACACTCTTCACAAGCGCCTCAGCCATGTAGTAAGTGTATTCGCCGGATTTTACCTTGGCGTATGCTTCGTCGGGGTTGACGCAGAGCGCAACGTTCGAGGGAAGGGTCCAGGGTGTGGTTGTCCATGCGAGAATGTACGCGTCTTCGCTCTTGACCTTGAAGCGGGCAATGACACTCGTCTCTTTTACGTCCTTGTAGCCCTGGGCGACCTCGTGCGATGACAGAGGGGTGCCGCAGCGGGGGCAATAAGGCACTATTTTGTAGCCTTTGTACAGGAGGCCCTTGTTCCAGATCTCCTTGAGCGCCCACCATTCGGACTCGATGAACGTGTTGTGGTACGTGACGTAGGGGTCGTCCATGTCAGCCCAGAAGCCGACCGTGGCGGAGAAATCCTCCCACATGCCTTTGTATTTCCAGACGCTCTCCTTGCACTTGTCTATAAAAGGCTCAAGACCGTACTGCTCGATCTGCTCCTTGCCGTCAAGGCCAAGCTGCTTCTCAACTTCAAGCTCAACGGGAAGACCGTGCGTGTCCCAGCCTGCTTTTCTCAGGACCTTGCAGCCCTTCATCGTCTTGTAGCGCGGGATCATGTCCTTGATGACACGCGTGAGCACGTGGCCGATGTGCGGTTTGCCATTGGCGGTAGGGGGGCCGTCGTAGAACGTGAAGACAGGATGCCCTTCGCGTGTCTCTATACTCTTTTCGAAAATGCGGTTGTCACGCCAAAACTTCTCAATCGCCTTCTCGCGGTCGACAACGCTGAGGTCTGACGAAACCTTCTTGTACATTTAAATCACCTCGTAGTTAGTTTGATAGCTCTTCCGTATCAAAAAAAGCTTCTTCCTGCTGCATCAAGCAATGGGAAGAAGCGGTCTTAACGCAAAATCCTGGTATACCCAAAGCTCCATACAGTCATATGTGCCCGTTTTAACGGTCGGAAACCGGCTCCGCTAATCACATCGGAACACGCCAATGCTTTCACTTCGCTGCTAAGGAGTGATATTCGGACCGTGCCTACTCATACAGGACCTCGCACCGTACGCCTGCTCGCTGGGATTTTTGACACGACTTACTGTCTCCGTCAACGCATTTCGGATACGCCGGAAAGAATAACAAATATTTTTATAAAAGTCAACACAGACTCTTCGTTTCGTCTTTTGGCGTCTTTTGGCCTTGTCACCGCTGAAGGTGGGTGTTTTTGAGTTGTCTGCGCCTTTTCAAAGTGGTATCATTTAAGCATCCGAAGGATAAATAAAAAGCTTTCCAATCGGCGGAGGTTTTATGCGCAGAGTTTTATTGGTTATATGCGTTGCGGCGATTGCATTCTCGCTCTTTTCGGGCGTCTCTTTTGCCGCAGAGGGAGGAAAGAACATGAATGAGGACAGGTACGGGCTCCACGTGGAGTCTGACGGTACGGTGACCCTTCGCGGCGAGCCGTTTTACGGCTTTGGCGTCAACTACTTTGCGGCTTTTGCGAGATACGCGGATTCGGAGAACCAAAGGACCGACGAGTTCAAGGCGGGGCTTGCCGGTCTCGCTTCCTACAACATTCCTTTCATACGCATTCCGCTCTGCGGCTACTACCCCTCTTACTACGACGTCTACGACAGCGACCCGGAGAGAGTTTTTTCCTATTTAAAGGAAGTTCTTGACGAGTGCGAGAAGTATCGTATCGGCGTTATCGGAAGCCTTATGTGGTGGGATTCGGTCGTGCCGGCGCACGTTGGCGGCAAGCGTTCGGACTTCGGAAACGTTAAAAGCGAGACTGTTGCGTACGCGAAAAAGTACGTTGCGGACGTTGTGTCGCGCTTTGCGGACCACCCCGCGATCTGGGGCTGGGAAATCGGCAACGAGTACAACCTGAGCGTCGACCTTTGCGACAGGGAACTGAAGGAGTTTCTGTGGCCGCAGGGCATTGACGGCATGCCGCTTGACAACGTAAACGGCTTCGACTACTACACATCCGAGGAGCTCGCGGTTTTCTACAAGGAAATCGCCAATGTCATCCGCTCCTACGACTCATACCGCATGATCACGACCGGAAACAGCGAGCTTAGGACGGCCTCATATTCGCTCTACGAACAGGGCAAAACGAAGGACAAAGACCACCTATGGGACCTCCGCTGGGAGCAGAACACGAGGGCACAGTTTGACAGTATGAACAGGCTGCTCACGCCTGACCCGATTGACGCGGTCTCCTTCCACCTCCAGCAGGGCACCTACGACGGAAGCAACAAGTACATCATGTACTTCAACGCATTCGGGTACTACATGTCGACCGAGGAATACTTCACGGCTTATGCACAAACCGCCAAGGAAATGGGCAAGGCCTGCTACTTCGGCGAGTTCGGCGACATGCTCGACATGGAAAATGCGCCCGACATGATCGAAAAGTTTACGGAGATTACGATGGCAATATCAAACTCAGGCATCCAGATCGCATCGCTCTGGCAGTTCCAGGACTACACTGACGAGGGCCCTGCGGGGCAGAAGCTTGCGCTCCTGTCCGAGCTGAACAAAAAGCTTGCCGCTGAAGGAAAGCAGAGCAGCGGGGACGACTGGCAGCCGCTCAGCCCGGAGGACAAGGTGACACCGTCGCCAAAGCCTGAGAAGAAAGGCTGCGGCTCGTTCGGCGCTGCCGGTTCTGCGGCACTCGCCGCAGCCGCCTGCGTTTCAGCTGCAGCCGCCGCGAAAAAGGCCTCTCGGGGCGGAAAAAAAGACAAAAAGACCGGAAAGTGATTCCCTTGGCGTAAAAGCGATGCCGCGCAAGTTGCGAAGGAAGCTTTTTTCGGTTACAATTGCTTTTGCAGAAAAACGCGCAAAATTGCGATGATTCAGTTATTATAAGGAGCTTTTATTATGAAAAAGACGTTCGGAAAGGCCCGCTCAGGGCTGCGAAAGGCATTGGTTATGTCGCTCGCGTTTGTTCTCGCGGCGGCAATGAGTATTGGTTTTGTTTCGTGTCAAAACGGCTCGGGCAGCGGCTCCGTGACAGAACCTACGCAAAAGGCCGGCGAAACACCGACCGGAGCACCGTCAGACACGGGCAATCCTTCAGAGACATCTACACCCGCACCGACTCCGGGAGTTCCGGACACGCTTGTAACCGTTGCCGACAAGGGCGCGAGCAGCTACAAGTTTGTCATTGGCGATGTCGCGGGATTCGTCGACGAGGAGGTTGAACTCCTGTCGCAGAAACTTGCGAAAAAATCGGTGAATATCGGCGTTGCGGAAGAGGGTGAAACACCGCAGAAGAGCATCGTTGTGGAGACCTCCGCCGACTGTTACGATGACGAGGGCGGCATACTCTCTTTTGAGGGTTACAGGATTTTTGTCGACGGCAGCGAAAACGTTCACATCATCGGCGGAAACCTGAACAGCACCTGCGCGGCTATGAACTGCTTTGAGAGCATGTTTGAGGCCGACGGGACGCTGAAGCTTGCCGGAAACTACGAGTACAACTACCACCCGTTCAAGACGATTGACGGCTTCAAAGTTGACGGCGTTTCGGTTGAGCAGTTCAAAATCGTGTCAACGGACGACCTCACGGCGATTGCCGCAAAATACATAAAGAAGCTTCTTTTCACAAAGACCGGCTCGTACCTTGGCGATGAGAGCGCCGCAACGCATACGATCACGTTTGTTTACGGTTCGGAAGACGCCAAGGCAGGCAAGGTTGAGATCAAGGACGGAAACATTGTGGTAACCGGCAATAAAACGATCGGTTTCTACAGGGTTTTCAGGGACTTCCTGCTCGACGGAGAGGGCCGCGCGGAGGCTTCGAGCGGTCTCAGTTTTGACGCAGATTACGGCGATTTTATCACTTACGAGGAGTTCGGCGCTGCGGGCGACGGAAAGACCGACGACAGCAAGGCTATCAGCAGCGCTCACACAAGCCAGAAGAACAGCGGCAGCGCGATATTGGCGAGAGAGGACGCAGTCTACTACTTCGGAAAATCCGCCAAGACCTCCAAAATCACCGCCGACGTCGACTGGTCGACAGCTCATTTCATCATCGACGACAGCGAACTGAAGGGCGCGGGCTCGAACATTTTCTCAATCCCCGCAGCCGGCAAGTCAAGCTCAATCAAATCTTCAATCGGCAAGGTCCTGAAAGGACAGGAGAACATCGGAACAACGCTTTCCGCCAAGTCGCTCGTGACGCTCACAAACGACAGTGTTAAACAGTATATAAGAAAAGGCGCCAACCAGGACGCGGGCGCTTCGCAGAAGGAAATCATCCTCGTTGACAAAGACGGCAGCGTTGACCCCTCCACACCGGTCATCTGGGACTTCAAGACGGTCTCAAGCGCGAGCGCGATACCCGTTGACGATCCGGTTCTTACCGTAAAAGGCGGCATCTTCACGACAATCGCCAACCGCGCCGACAGCAACTACACCTACTACAACCGCGGCATCGAGATTCAGCGCTCGAATGCGGTGATCGACGGCACTGCGCACTACGTCATTGGCGAGGGCGATTCGGGAGCTCCCTACAACGGCTTCCTCATGATCTCTAACACGTACAACCTGACTGTCCGCGACACCGTCCTCACAGGCCACATGACCTACTACACGATGGGCTCCGGCGGCTCGATAACGCCAATGGGTACCTACGATTGCCAGGTCACGACCAGCATTGGCCTCAACTTCATCCGCGTAATCCAGTCCCGCGACATCACGGACCTGCTCTTCTGGGGCACGTTTGCATCCAACTACTCAAGGGACATCACGTTTGACGGCTGCGTGATCTCGCGTTTCGATGCGCACAAGAGCGTCTGCAACGTTACACTTAAGAATTCGACCTTCGGCCACCAGGGCATCAACCTCATCGGTCACGGCACGGCTCTCATCGAAAACTGCAACATCTACGCCAGAAACATCATCAACCTCAGGGACGACTACGGCTCAACCTGGGACGGCGACGTTGTGATCAAGAACTGCTGCTACTACCCCTACGGAGGCGCTTCAAGCTGCGACCCGGCACTCATTGGCGGCACCAACACATATGACTGGAACTTCGGCTACACGTGCTACCTGCCGAAGAACATCACAATCGACGGTCTTTATGTGAATGACGCCAAGACGCTCACCGGCGAGGCTCCCATGCTTTACGCCAATATAAACACAAACTACAACTCGGACAGCTACAAGGGCAAGTTCCCGATGGTGATGACCGAGAGCGTCAGGGTGAAAGGCTTCGAGTCATTCTCCGGCAAAACCTTAGGCGTTTCGACAAATATGTTTATGTTTAAAGATCTTTCGATTACCTTCGAATAAGGTTTCAACGGTCAAATAAAACGAGCGGAGGCCGGTTTTCCTGATTGATTACCGGCCTCCGCGTTTTTTGTGCCTTTTAAAGCGCTGATTCTTAAACCGTAAGGGAAAGTACCAGGAGCGCCGCGGCAAGTGTCGGAACCGCGACCGCGGCGCCGTACTTGACAAACTTCACGAACGAGAATTTAACGCCGTGGCTCTTAAGAATTGACGACCACATCATGCCGGCAAGGGCTCCTATCGGAGTCAGAAAGGCACCTATGTTCGAGCCGACGACGGAAGCGAATATCGCGCCCGTCCTTGCGGAGCCTTCGAGCGTCCCCGTGACGGAGCTGAAAAGCACGCTCATCGGTATGTTGTTAATCACGTTTGACGAGAGGAAGGATGCGGCGCCGTACTTGAAGACGGTGTGATCCGTACCTAAAAATCCGGCAATATTGCCGACAACGCTGTTCTCCTCAAGCGCAAGTATGATGACAAACATCGAAAGCACAAAAGGTATAAGCTGCCAGGGCGCCCGCTTCAGGCACGCACCGAGCTCAACCGGTTTCTTTTTTCTTGCCGCGGAAAAGATCAGCGTGCAGACAAAGAGGCTGAGGGCAAATCCGAGCGCCACGTACCACATCTCAAAACCGATGTACGAGCTGACGGCAAGGAGCACCGTGCAGAGACCCAAATGGATGAGACCCGTGATGAGAAGAGGCTTGTCCTTGATGGAAGCCTCGCACTCGGAGACGGTTATCTTTTCGGAGAGCTTCTTTCTGAAGAGAAGGAGCAGGGTGAGGTATGAGACGACGCCCGCGGCGATTGTGGGAAGAATCATGACCTTGACGTATTCCGCGAAGCCGATGCCTCCTGCCGTGGAGAGGTAGATGTTAGTGGGGTTGCCGATGATGAGGGCCATGCTCCACGTATTGGCGGCAATGAATTCCGCGAAAAGATAGGGCACGGGGCTGATTCCGGCGTTTTTTGCAAAGTAGCAGATGAAAGGAGTGAACGTGAGGATGATTATGTCGTTCGAAGTGAAAACCGTGAGTATCGAGACCGCGATGTAAAGAGCCGAGAAGAGCGTGAACTGGCTGCTTTTTGCGGCCCGGAGCGTCTTGGCGGCAATGAAAGAGAAGAACCCGACCTCGTCAAGGAAAACCGACAGCACGGTCATCGAGATGAAGAGGACAAGTATTTTCAGCGGATTTATAGGTGTATTTGCGGTGAGCTCACGGGCGACGTCGCCAATGCGTGCCGTGCCTGTAAGAAGCACGAGGGCCGCTCCGATGAGGGTTATGATCCAGTACGAATCCGTCTTCAGCTTGCCGACATGGATTCTCGGGAAGAACAGTATTGAGATTATCATCGATGCGCATGTTGACGCGCCAAGGATCCAAGCGGCTGCCATAGCCAATCCTTCTTCTGTGCACTGATTCCCGCGCGGCATGGCGCCCCGCAGGTTGGGGGTTTTGAAAACCCGCGGAATAATAGCACAAAATCTATCTTCATGCAATAGAGAAAACAGTTGTTTTCAGGCTGATTTTATACTATAATTTGGACAATTCAATCGGTTCAGCCGAATATTATAAAACATGGGAGGATTATTATGAAAAAAAGAATTGTATTGTGCCTGGTTCTGACTCTTGCTATGCTCCTTACGGTGCTGGCGGGATGCTCCGGAGGAGGCGGCGGAAGGTTCAGCGGAAACTTCAAGAAAGCAACAGAAGAGCAGAAAGCGACAGCGGTAAAGAAAATCGAAAAACTGGTAGCCGCGGAGACTGCAGTTAAGAACAATGTAACTCTTGACGGAGAAGCCGTAAATAAGAAAAACATGCTTTTCCAGGCAACCGTAAAAGGTTCTGTTACTCAGGATATATCGTCAAGCTCCTCTATGACTGTACGCATGGACTCCAAAACTGTTGAAAAATATGACTTTACAACAGCGGGAGCTATCAAAATGTATGCCAAAATCGACAGCAACGTGGAGTACTCCTACAAGGGACTCAGCAAGGACGAGATTAAGATGCTCAAAGAGGCCGGCATCTATGGCGGAGGTCAGAAGAGTTCAATAGAAATGTTTGCCGACACCGGCAACGGCGAAATATATCTTTCAACCAAGGTACCGAATTCGGAAGGTAAAGACGATGTGGTAAAACTGTGTTCCGAAGGGTTCCCGAAGGATCAGATAGAAGCCTATTTCCAGCAGGACGGAGACACCATGCTTTCAATTGAGGAGATTCTTGATGTAATAAATGACTCGGTCTGCCTGGTATCCGTTGACAGCAAGGGCAACGTTAAGGTTTCTAATATAGAAGATTCCGACCTTGAAGATTTGACATACGTAGTTAAGTTCGAAAGCGACTATGACTACAGCGTACAGAAAAAATTCAAGATGAAGCAGAGCGGAATGTCTCTCGACTGCGAAATCACTATCATCCCCACATCCGACAAGGTGGCTTCCCCGTCGGATAAGGGAAACTACGAGAAAACCAGCATTACCGAACTCGGAACGGCACTGATTCAGGCTTTAACAGGATTAAACCGATAAAGGCAGTCGCGGCCGGATTCAACGGAACGTGATACCGATATACACCCCCCGGGGCAGGACGCTGAAAAAACTGCCCCGGGGTTTTATATACCGGAAGACGGAAAATATCCGGTTATCCGGCAGGCTAATGAAGACTGCAGGTTCCCGCCCGGGCCTGACATCGGCTTCAGTTCTGCGAGCCCTTGAATTACGCTCCGGAATGTGGCATAATTTAGCAGTCAAAACCGCCTTGGAGGTAGACTTTCGATGAACAATATCAAGGAGACAGTTTCCGGAAACATCCTGGCGCTGAGGCAGGCCGCGGGCATGACTCAGGCTGAGCTTGCGGAAAAACTGAATTACTCCGATAAAGCAGTGTCAAAGTGGGAACACGGCGAGGCGCTGCCGGACATAGGCACATTGGCGGAAATCTGCAGTATTTTCGGCATTACGATGGATTCTCTCGTCTATGAGCCGCTGTCGGATTTTGATAAGAAAAGAGAGGAAGAGGCTGCTGTCGCGCGTGCATCCGAGAAAAAACAGAGGGTCCGCACACGCATTGTAATCACGCTCATGAGCCTTGTCCTTGTCTGGTTCATTGCCGTCATCACCTTTGTTGTCTGGCAGTTTTTCGATCACACAAATCACAACGCATGGCTCGCATTCGTATATGCCGTGCCTATTTCTTCGATAGTTTCGCTTGTCCTTGTCAGCGTTTGGTTCGGCAGGTCACTGAGATTCGTCTCCATCACGGTGCTTTTGTGGTCGCTTCTTGCGGCAATCTACACCTCGATGCTTGCCTTTTTCGCCGAAAGCTTCTGGTACGTGTTCCTGCTCGGAATTCCCGGTCAGGTGATCATATTCCTTTGGTGGAGCATGAAAGGAGTCAGCAGAAAATGAAGGAAGTGCCTCTTTTTCCCGGAAACGGACGTTTTTACAAGGCCAATCTCCACTGCCATTCGACTTTTTCGGACGGCAGATTTACCGTCGAAACCATTAAAGAGGCATACAAATCGCATGGCTACAGCGCTGTCGCGTTCAGCGACCACAACACGCTGACACCCCACAACGAGCTCTCTGACGACGAATTTATTGCCATCAACTCGATCGAAATCGATTTCAACCAGCCCTCGGATTTGAGCATCAGAGGCTGGGGCGGCGTCTCCGTCTACCACCTGAACTTTTTCTCAAAGGACAAAAACAGGACCGAATTCATTCCTTTTGACCGCGTCTACGGCGTAAAAGAGGTTCAAAAGACGATAGATGACGCCAATGCAAACGGTTTCCTCGTATCATACAACCACCCCCGCTGGTCCTTCCAGAGCGCAAAGGATTTTGTGCCCCTAAAGGGCCTTTTCGGTTTTGAAGTGTTTAACACCGGCTGCGAGGTCGAAATGTCCGACGGCTACGGTGACTACGAGTTTGAGGAGTACTGCAGAAGAGGCGGCTTTGTCTGCCCGGTCGCGACCGACGACAACCACAACGCATCGATGGACCTTGACTCACCTTACTCCGATTCTTTTGGCGGCTGGACCATGATCAGGGCTGACGAGCTCTCATACGACGCTCTTCTTACGGCAATGGAACAGAAAAACTGCTACGCTTCCACGGGCGCGGCGTTCACCGGCGGCTCGTTTTACATCGGCGAAAACGGCAACCTTGTCGTCAAGGGAACCTGCGAGCCCTGCTGTGCGGTTTATGCCCTGACAGATGCGCGCGCAACGGCAAACCTCCACTCGCTGAAGGACGACTTGACTTCGTTTGAACTTGAACTTCCGGGCGACACGGTATGGTTCAGACTTGAACTTCGCAACAAAAACGGCGGACGGGCCTTCACGAGGAACTATTCGCTGAAAGAACTAAGCTGACTTTGAAGAACCCGCCAATGCCCTTCGCTTTGTAAAGGGGGAGGCATTGGCGGCATACATAAAAAAACAAAAATTTTCCGCGCACAAAGCGCTACGGAGGATTTTCAGATGGACTGGCTTTTATTTTTGAAGATCGTGCTCATTTGCATTGGCGGTGTGGTGGGGCTCGTGCTCTTTTTCGTCATTCTGGGCTTTGTTCTCGGTCTTTTCACCGGGCACAAGGAGGAATATAACACCGACAGCAAGTTCTACAGATTCGTGCTCAACAGCATGACGGGTCTGGTTCTTTTCTTCACAAGAGCAAAGATCAAAGTGAAAGGGCTTGAGCTTCCGAAAGAAGGGCGCTTTCTGATTGTCGGCAACCACCGCTCTAACTGGGACCCGATCATCGCATGGTTCAAGTTCAGAAAGCACAACATTTCATACGTTTCAAAACCTTCGAATTTCAAGGTGCCCTGCTACGGCAGAGTGGTCAGGCGCTGCTGCTTCCTTCCGATTGACAGGAACAGCGCGAGAAATTCGGTCAAGACTTTTGATAAGGTCGCAGAGCTTATAAAGAATGACGTTGTAAGCTTCGGAATCTATCCGGAGGGCACAAGAAGCAAGACTCTGAAGCTTCTTCGCTTCCACAACGGCGTTTTCAAGATTGCCCAGAAGGCGAACGTGCCGATCGTTGTCGTGTGTACGACGGGCACCGAGAACATCAAAAAGAACTTCCCTCTGAGAAGGACGAAAGTTACCCTTGACGTTATCGAAATAATCCCCGCAGAGAGAGTGGCGGCAATGACAACCGCCCAGATCGGCGAAGAGGTGAGACAGAAGCTCGGTGAGGCTCTGATTGGCTACGGCGAGCAGCCTTTCGACGGCGAAGAGTCGTGAAAGAGCGTTTAAAACGTACCGAAAACACACCGAAACCACGCTGAAAGAGCTTTAAAAGCGCGGAATCTTTCGGAAAAGCCTCAAAAACGCCCGAAATGAGCGGAAAATGAGCAAAAAAAGCTCCCGGATAGTTATATTGCGGGAGCGCGTGTGTTATAATAAAAGCGTATAGCCGCGGGATGACTGCGGCAGACCGCCGGAAAGGCGGTATTTTGACTTTCAGAATAATGCGGAAAACTGAATGGTTGTAACAACAACGCATCCCTGTTAATGAAAGGAGAGATAGTTTTGGGTTTTGAAATTCCGGAAGAGTTATTGGGTGAACTTGGCGGTGCCATGGTGGATAGTGACCCGGCGCCGAAGGCGTCGACTTTTGTCAACGGGCCCCTTATCGGTCTCATCGTGACAGCCGTGCTTGTCATCATCTCAATCGCGGTAATCGTAATTGCCTTTTTCAGGTCCAAATCAAGAGGTCTTTTCTCAACGCTCGTTCACGTCGTCAATGTGGCATGCGCGGTTGTGTGGGCGGGCCTCATAATGGCAATAATAATGCCTGCCGTCGGAGCGGCTGTTTCGGGCGTAATGAACAGTTTTCTTTCAGGAAAGCTCGGCTCGCTTGAGACAAACCAGGGCGTCAAGGATCTTATGGCGCAGCTGCCCGGGGCATTGGCGGCACCGTTCGTTTTCGTGGTGCTGTTCTTCATCTTCAAGATTATCGGCGATATCGTGATTTTTGCGGTAATTCGCGGAAAAAGAAAAGAAGTCATCAATTTCAAAGGACAGAAGTGGGTCGCGGGCGGCGTCGGCATTCTTCTTGCAATCGTCTGCCTCACAGTTTGGTTCATGCCTCTTGCAGGTACGGTCAGAACTACCGGCGAGGTTATGAGAGCTGTCAAGGACTCAGGCCTTATGAAGGGCAACGACAACGGGGAGATTCCCGACTCGTTCATGATCCCTTACAACATCATCACAAGTGTGGACAACTCGTTCGTCCTTAAGGTTGTTGATAAAGGTCTCGGCGGCGGACTCATGTACAACCAGCTCTCGTCGGTTTCGCTTAACGGCAAGGGCATGTCTCTCGCACAGGAGCTCAGCGCTATCTCAAGCATCGCAAGAAGCTTCGCAAAGCTCGAACTCTTTGACGACAAGGGAAAACTCAGAGACGACATTAAGCCGCAGGATATTTCCGAAGCATTAAGAAACATCTCGAAGGAAGTCGGAAGCGCCGAAATCACAACGACCATCATCGGTGAAGAACTCGGCAACGCGGTCGATAAGTGGAAGGGCGGCGAAAGCGCTCTCGGTATGAAGCTTATGACCGGAAACGACAAGGTCGACGAACTCATTGGCGGCATGCTCGCATGCTTTGACGACACGTCATCCGCCAAGGGCATCAGCGACGTCCTCACGTTCTCCGCAGACGTTATAGAGGTGCTCCCCGAAAAGGCTCTCTCGACATCGGACGGAAGCTCATCGTCCTCGAAGGAACTGCTTTCCGGCATCGACGTTAAAGGAACCGTCTCCCTTATCGGCAAGACGTACGAGAACGACACGATGAGAGAGTTCACGGACACGCTCGTCAAGTGGGTCCTCAGAAGAGCCGCAGAGGCTGTTGAAGTCAACGCCGACGAAGTCATCGACAAGATTGACCTCAGCAAGTACACGTCAGCCGATATAATCGAGCTCGAGGATATGCTCGCAGAGATGATCGGCGCTGCGGAACAGTTCCAGGAGAAGCTCCTGTCGAACGAGAAACTCACGCAGGAAGAGAACGACATCCTCATGGATGCACTCGCCAAGCTCAAAGCCAACAAGATCATCGGCGAAGCTGTTGAGTTCATCTACAACGCAGCAAAAGAGAAGCACGCATTCACGGAGCCCGCAGTCTGAGCCTGCTGATAACGTTTCAGACCAAAGAACCGCTTTGCGGAGGTGTTCAACGGAGGAATTATGAAGATCGCTTTTTCAACATTGGGTTGCCCTGACTGGAGTTTCAGCGAGATTTTTGCAACCGCAAAAGATCTCGGCTATGACGGCGTTGAAATACGCGGAGTCAAGAAGGAGCTCTTTGCCCCCGACATCCCTGAGTTTACGCCTCAGAAGAAGGATGAGACTCTCGTCTCGCTTGCAAGGCTTGGTATTTCGATCCCGTGCCTTACGTCCGGAATCTGCGTCAGGGATTACGGCAGCGACAGCGCGGCCGACGAAAAGATGAGAAGCGACGCCGCAATGTACGTCAAGACTGCCGGGGAGTTCGGTATCAAATATATCAGAATCCTCGGCGACAAGGACGTCATGCCTCAGGGCGAGGTTGACGATAAAAAGGTCGCGGCCGCGCTGAAGGACTTCATCGCGTGCTCGAAAGACATTGGCGATGCGGTTTTCCTCCTCGAAACAAACGGTGTCTACGGCGACACCAAGAGACTCGCCAATGTGCTCGAAAGCGTAGGCGACCCGCGCCTTGCTGCCCTCTGGGACATCCACCATCCGTTCAGATTCTTCGGCGAGAAGATTGAGGACTCGTACAAAAACATCGCGCCTTACATCAGGCACGTCCACGTCAAGGACTCCGTGGTTCTTGAGGACACGAGGGCGGTGCGCTACAAGATGACCGGCAAGGGTGACATCCCCGTTGAAGAGGCGGTCGAAGTCCTTCGCAGAAATGCATACGACGGATACATCTCGCTCGAGTGGGTCAAGCGCTGGTGCGCGGACCTTGAGGCCCCCGGCATCGTTTTCGTCCAGTACATCAACTACATGAGGCGCCTGCTCAGAAAGAACGCCTGAAAGGCCGATGGTACAGGTTACCGCCAATGAATCTTGAAACGAAGCTTAAAACTTTACTGAAATCACAGGACAAAAAGAGCCGCCTCATAAGAACCGGTCTTTCGGTGGCGGCGCTTCTTGTGTTTAACGCGATCATGTCGGTACCGTTTGCCGTGACGGGACAGCTTGCCGACGGAACGCCGATCGGCCTTGCCCTCAGAATCGTGGGATTCACGGTTTCGGCGGTCTGGTTTGTATCTGTCATAGCCGCAAGGTTTCTGAAGCTTGAGGCAGTTCTCAGGGGCTTTTTCTTCTACGGCTTATTAGGTATAGCGTTTTTTGCGGTCACTTGGGTCGCAAAACTTGCCGGCGGCGCGTCGGCGGGATACGCCGTTCAGATAGTGTTTGACTGGTTCTCCGTGGGCCAGCGTCCGCTCGTCTACGTGCTCCAGCCGCTCATCGGTATGACCGAGTTTTTCGCCAAGGCGATAGTCTTCGGCATCTTCACGGTGGAGGCCGGAATCGCCGCAAGGAGCCTTGTCAGGCAGAAGATTTTTGAAGAAAAAATGGCTGAGAGGGAAAAATTCGAGCAGGAAAGTAAAAAAAGTACTTGAAATGCCGTGAATTTGTGATACAATGGCTTGGCTGATTAACCGGAGGTGTCAGAGAAAATGGGAATTGAAACAGTTGTAACCATAGTTTTAGGAATCATATATCTGCTGATCTGCGTAGCAATCGTCATTTTGACTCTTCTTCAGGATTCGAAGGAGAGCGGCGTTTCCGCGCTCGGCGGTGCAGAGACTTCTATCTTCGGAAGCAAAGGAAGTTCCAAAGAGACTTTCCTTGCGAAGATGACAGTTGTTTTCGGCATCATTTTTGCCGTTGTTGCGGTTGCGATGACCGCGATCATAGTAAACCTTATAAAGGGCTGAAAGCGCTTAAACGGACGGCGGTCTTCAGGGACCGGCTGCTCCAAGGTTATAGGAACTGCGGCTTGGACAAAATCCTTGCCGGCAGTTCTTTTTTGCGCCTTTTTGTGACCGCCCGGAGGGCGGGTATCGGCGGCTTACGGGGGATTGCTCCCTTGACTTTCGGAGTATTATTTTATAAAATAAAACAGAATGTGCTCTTGCTGATTTCGGGAGGAAATGCGGCTTTTTGCATTGGCGGTTTCCGTTTGAAACGCAGGGTATGCGCAGTCAAAAATTCATAATATCGGAGATGATAATATATGTTTGAACTGGATCAATACAGCCTTCAGCTGCCTTCAATGCAGAAAAACCTATATGATTTGAGGGATTCACTTTGACACGGAGGGCATGTCAAACAGAGTCGAAGAACTTGAAAACAAAGCCACGGAGCCCGGTTTCTGGAACGACGCGGCAAAATCACAGGAGGTTCTTAAGGAGATAAAGCTTCTTAAGGAAAAACTGGCTAAAATCCAAAAGCTTTCGGATCTTTACGACGAGATTGAGCTCATGATCGTGCTCGGAAACGAGGAGAACGACGAGAATGCGCCTGAGGCAGTCGCGAAGGATATCGAGAAATTCAACGCGGAACTTGAAGTGCTCCGTCTCGAGACGCTTCTTACGGGTCAGTATGACGCCAATAACGCCATCATCGCAATCCACCCCGGCGCGGGCGGCACGGAGGCTCAGGACTGGGCCCAGATGCTCATGAGGATGTACATCAGATGGGGCGAGGCGCACGACTACGAGGTCAAAGTGCTTGATCTCCTTGACGGCGACGAAGCGGGCATCAAGAGCTGCTCCATACAGTTTAACGGAATAAACGCATACGGCTTTCTGAAGAGCGAGCACGGCGTGCACAGACTGGTGAGATTCTCGCCTTACAACGCGGCCGGAAAGAGACAGACGTCGTTTGCCTCCGTCGAGGTCATGCCTGAGATTGATGATACGATACAGGTTGATTTGAGACCGGAAGACATGGACATCAGCTACTTCAGATCGAGCGGCGCCGGCGGACAGCACATCAACAAGACCGATACGGCCTGCCGTATTGTCCACAAACCGACCGGGATAATGGTTTCGTGCCAGACCGAGCGTTCTCAGACCCAGAACCGCGAGACCGCAATGAAGATGCTCACCTCGAAGCTCTTTGACATCAAGCGCAGGGAGAACGAGGAGCGCACGTCCGAGCTCAAGGGCGAGCAGAGCGACATCGACTTCGGCAGTGCCATCCGTTCATACGTTTTCTGCCCTTACACACTTGTCAAGGACAGGCGTACAAGCTATGAGGACTCAAACGTTCAGAGAGTTGTTGACGGGGGAATCGACGGCTTCATAAACGCTTACCTCGCTGACGAGTTCAACAAACGCACCGGCGGCTCGCAGGACTTCTGATACCGCCAATACAACCCAAACCAACCCATAATGCCCGTGCGCGGGCATTTGGTTTAGTGACAGAAAAGCATCAGTGACACAACAACAGGAGGAAACATGAAAATCGGAATAATCAGCGTTCTTTTAGGCGACCTTTCAACTGCCGACGCGATGAAATATCTTTCTGAAGCGGGAGCGGAGATGGTTGAAATCGGCTGCGGCGGCTACCCCGGCAATGCCCATTGCAAACCCGAGATACTTCTCCACGACGAGAAGGCTCTCTCTGAATTCAAAAAAGCAGTCTACGGAAACGGCCTTGAGATAAGCGCTTTCAGCTGCCACGGAAACCCCGTGCACCCCAACAAGCAAATCGCCAAGAAGTTCCACGACGAATTCATCAACACGATTCTCATGTGCGAGAAGATGGGCGTCGACACCATCATCGGTTTCTCGGGCTGCCCCGGAGACTCACCGACGTCCCAATACCCCAACTGGGTTACGTGCGCATGGCCTGACGACTACCTCACGATACTCGACTATCAGTGGAACGAGGTGCTCATCCCTTACTGGAAAGAAGTTGCCGCGTTCGCGGAGGCCCACGGCGTTAAGAAAATCGCTTTTGAGATGCACCCCGGCTTCTGCGTCTACAACCCCGAGACTCTCCTCCGCCTGAGAAAGGCAGTAGGACCCGTCATCGGCGCGAACCTCGACCCCTCGCACCTTGTGTGGCAGGGCATTGACGTCCCCGAGGCGATCAGATACCTTGGCGATGCGGTTTACTACGTGCACGGAAAGGACGTCAGAGTCGACAAAACCAATGTGGCCAGAAACGGTGTGCTCGACACGAAGCACTACAGCGACGTTCTCAACCGTTCATGGGTGTTCAGAACGCTCGGCTACGGAAACGACTACACGTACTGGAAGGACATCATCAGTATGCTCAGGACGGTCGGCTACGACGGAGTCATTTCGATTGAGCACGAGGACAGCCTCATGAGCCCGAAGGAAGGCCTTAAGAAGGCAATCGACTTCCTCCGCGAGGTTCTCATCAAGGAGACTGCGGGCGAGATGTTCTGGGCCTGATATTCCGGAGGGAAGATGGCAGACTTTTTTGCACTCATCAACAGAATGAAGTACATCAACCGCTGGGGTCTGATGAGAAACACGGTGCCTGACGATCTTCAGGAGCACTGTTTCCAGACCGCGGCGGTTGCACATGCGATCGCGCTGATCGACAGGAAGCTTTTTGGCGGCAGTCTCGTGCCCGAAAAGGCGGCTCTCTACGCGCTCTACCACGACGCGCCTGAGACTATAACGGGGGACATGCCCACGCCGGTTAAGTACTATAATGAGAGCATACGCGACAGCTACAAGGAGTTTGAGGCGGTTGCGAGGGAACGGCTCATCGGCATGGTGCCTGAGGAACTGCGCGACGATTACAGGGCGATAATCAACTTCGAGGAAGAGGACAAGGCCTACGCGCCCGTTGTGAAGGCTGCCGACAAGATCACCGCCTACATCAAATGCGTTGAAGAGGAGCACTCGGGAAACGCGGACTTTAGAAGCGCGAGGGAATCGCTCAGGAATACCATTGGCGGCATGAAAATACCGGCCGTTGACTATTTCATGGAGCATTTCGAGGGAAGCTTCGGCAAGACTCTTGACGAGCTCGGGAAGGACTGAAACCGCCAAGGGCAAACGCCTTGAAAGCTTAAAACGCGGCGGCAGACCGCCGCAAAAATGCACTGAAGCATTCATCACAAAAACAATTGTTACAGGAGAAAACGCCAAATGGGCCTTTTTGAAAAAATTTTCGGTACATACAGTGAAAAAGTTATAAAGCAGATCAAGCCAATCATCGAGCAGATCAACGCGCTCGAGCCGTCAATGAAGAAGCTGTCTGACGCGGAGCTTGCCGGCCTTACGGTTAAGTACAGGGAGAGGCTCGCGGCGGGTGAGACGCTTGACGATCTGCTGCCGGAGGCTTTTGCGACCGTCAGGGAGGCGGCTGTGAGAGTTCTCAAACAGAGGCATTATGACGTGCAGCTCATTGGCGGTGTGGTTCTCCACAGAAACATGATTGCCGAGATGAAGACGGGTGAAGGAAAGACGCTCGTTTCGACACTTCCGGCATACCTCAACGCGCTCGAGGGAAAGGGCGTGCATATCGTAACGGTCAACGACTACCTCGCCAAGAGAGACAGCGAGTGGATGGGCAAGGTTTTCAGGTTCCTGGGACTGTCCGTCGGCGTCATCCTGCACGACCTGAAGTCGGCTGAGAGGCGCGCGGCTTACAACTGCGACATCACCTACGGAACGAACAACGAGCTCGGATTCGACTACCTCAGAGACAACATGATCACCTACAAGGAGAACCTCGTGCAGAGGGACCTCCACTACGCGATCATCGACGAGGTCGACTCGATCCTCATAGACGAGGCAAGAACGCCTCTCATCATTTCGGGCGCGGGAGAAAAATCGAGCGAGCTTTACGAGAAGGCGGACAAATTCGCCGCGACGCTCAAGGCGCTCACCGTTAAAGAAACAGACTCAAAGGACCTTCTTGAAGACGTCAAGGAGGACTACATCATAGACGAAAAGGCGCGTTCTGCGTCACTCACAGAAAACGGCGTCAAAAAGGCGGAGGCGTGGTTCAACCTTGAGAACCTTGCCGATCCCGGAAACGCAGAGCTCCGCCACCACATCAACCAGGCGATCAAGGCCAGGGGCATCATGAAGCGCGACATTGACTACGTTGTCAAGGACAACAGCGTCATCATCGTTGACGAGTTCACGGGCCGTCTGATGTTCGGAAGGCGCTACAACGAGGGCCTCCACCAGGCCATCGAGGCGAAAGAGGGCGTTAAGGTGGAGCAGGAGTCCATGACCCAGGCGACCATCACGTTCCAGAATTTCTTCAGGCTCTACGACAAGCTCGCGGGCATGACAGGTACCGCAAGCACCGAGTCGGAGGAGTTCAGGGACATTTATAACCTTGGCGTTGTCGAAATTCCGACCAACAAGCCCGTCATCAGAATCGACTACCACGACAGCGTTTACAAAACCGCCAAGGGCAAATACGAGGCTCTCATAAGAGACGTTATTGAGGCTCACGAGAAGGGCCAGCCGGTGCTCATCGGTACTGTTTCAATCGAAAAGTCGGAGCATCTTGCGAGACTCGTTGCCGCCAAGGGCATCAAAGCCAATGTGCTCAACGCCAAAAACCACGAGCGCGAGGCCGAAATCGTCGCCCAGGCAGGTAAATTCGGCGCCGTTACAATCGCTACGAACATGGCGGGCCGCGGTACGGACATCATCCCCGGCGGTAACAGCGAGTTCATGGCAAAGCAGGAACTGAGGCGTCAGGGCATGACGGAGGAGCTTATCGCGCTTGCCGACAGCTTCTCGGAAACCGACGATCCGGTGATTCTTGAGGCGAGGGCAAGGTACAGGGAGCTCGTTGGCAGCTTCAGCGCGCAGCTTGCCGAGGAAAAGAAAAAAGTTCTCGAGGCCGGCGGTCTCTTCATTATGGGCACGGAGCGCCACGAGTCAAGGCGTATCGACAACCAGCTCCGCGGACGTTCCGGACGTCAGGGCGACCCCGGTATGTCAAGGTTCTACCTCTCGCTCGAGGACGACCTCATGCGCCTGTTCGGTTCCGAGAGGATGGAGGGCATCTTCAACGCGCTCAGAATCCCCGAGAACCAGCCAATCGAGCACAGAATGCTCACGAGCGTCATCGAAAGCTCGCAGCGCAGGGTCGAATCGAGAAACTACGAAATCAGAAAGAACGTCCTCAAGTACGACGACGTAATGAACCAGCAGCGCGAGATCATCTATGCGCAGCGCCGCAGAGTGCTTGACGGTGAGGACTTAAGAAGCTTCTACCTCGGCCTCATCGCGTCGCGAATTGACGAGCTCGGCTCGGCTGTTTTCAGCGATACAAAAGCTGATGAGAGAACCCTCGGCGATTCCGAGGACGCGCTCTCACTGCTCCTCTCACCCGAAGATTTCAGGGAAATAAAGGAAAATCTCAGGAATTACAAGGACAAGCGCAGCTTCGTGGAAGACGCCAATGCAAGGTCGGTCAGATACTACGAGGCCCGCGAGAAACTCTTTGGCGACAGGGCAAGAGAAATCGAGCGCGTGTTCCTGCTCTACGCGGTTGACAGGAACTGGATGGGCCACATCGACACACTCGACCAGCTCAGAAACAGTATCGGCCTGAGAGCCGTCGCACAGCACGACCCCGTAATGGAGTACCAGAACGAGGCGTTTGAGCTCTTTGACGAGATGAACGAGACCATCAAGCGTGACGCGCTGATTGGCCTTTTCAGCATCAGAATCCAGAACTCCGAAAACGTTGAGAGACGCACAGTCGCAAGATCCAGCAAGGAGGGCGCTTCCCAGAGGCGTTCGTCACCCGCCGCAGCCGTTAAATCAGGCGCGCGCAGGGATACCGCCAACGGCGACCGCGACGCCGCGAACAGCACGGTGCCTCTCAGAAAAGAAAAAGCAAAAGTGGGCAGAAACGACCCGTGCCCGTGCGGGAGCGGCAAAAAATACAAGAACTGCTGCGGCAAGGACGAGGAATAAGCTCACATAACCAATGACACATGGCGGTGCTCCGGCAAAAAGCCGCTTATCGCATCAGCAAAGAGGTGGCGTAATGACTCTTCAGGACATAATCAAATATTTCCGGAAAATAAGCATTGACGGCGAGAATGCGGGCTCCCAGGCGGACACCGCGTACAGACTTTACAACAACGCCATCCTGCTCATCAAAGTCGGACGCTTCGAAGAGGCGCGGCGCGACCTTAAGGACGCCGCCAAGAGGGTGCCGGGCTTTGACGACGCCAATATGCTCCTCGGCCTCACGCACCTCCAGCTCGGAAACCGCATCGAAGCCATCAAGAACATAAACCAGATTGTCGACGAGGCCAAGCACACCCGTGCCATGAACTTCTACGACCTTCTCTCAAACGAATCGGAAGATTCTTCCGGGGGCTCGCAGGACGCGGTCGGAGACGTTGCCTTCTCAGCAGGCTCCGGACGCGAGTTTGCGATAAAAGATGCGGGAGACGGCCAATACGCTAATATAATCTTCGACCTCGAAGAAGAGTCAAAAGCTTCAGAGAACGCGGCCGCATACCGCGGCGCCGGAAAATCCGACTTCAAAAAGCGCTTTGAAATGGCTCAGAAAAACGCCGAGCAGGGCAGAGTCGAGATGGAAAGACAAGGCGCCTACACGCCTTTAAGAAGGTCCGCCGGCAGCCAAAACAAGGTTCAGAACACCGGCGTGCACGGCGGCCAAAGACCGCAAAACCGCGAGAATCCTCAGAGCATAGGCTCCGAGACGAGGATTCTCAGAAACGACAGCGAAAAGACACAGGCGGAAAGGCCCGACGTCAGTACAAACGAGAAGCTCGTGAGAACGCGCGCCCCTGAGGAACCGGCCAAAACGGGGCGCGCGGCTGTCCGCGAGGATGTCATTGGCGATGACGACGACGCAGGCGAAAGCGCCGCATACGAGTCGGCTGAAAAGACCGCCAAAACCGGCAAGGGGAGCAAAACCGTGCTTCTCGTGCTCATCATTGTGATAAGCATTGCCCTCATCGCGGCGCTCTCTGCTGCGGCAATAAAGCTTTTCCACAAGTTTAAAGGCGGAAAGCCGTCAAGCCCGAACCCGACTCCGGCAGGAACGTCCGAAGCGTCAACCCCGACCGCTGAGCCTGACGCAACTCCGGGCGGCGAAACCGCGACACCGGAAGGAAACGACCCGACGGAAACGCCCGAAACCGCAACGGAAACCCCTGCGCCCACCGCAACCGAGGCTCCGACCGAGGCACCGAAGACCCCGGAGCAGCTCAGGGCAGAGCAGAAGGAAAAACTTGCAGCCGCAAAGGCTCTCTATAACGCCGGCGACTACGTGAAGTGCTACGAAACGATAATCTCGTCCGACTGGAGCTACCTTGAAGGCAGCGACAAGACAGATCTTTCCGAGCTGAAGGGCCTCTCGCTTGACAATCTCTCCCGCCAGGGCAAGACCAAAATGTACGAAGCCGTCAAGGCCGAGAACTGGGCCGACGTCCTCAAATACGCCGAAACCGTCATCACCTACAACCCGGATTACTCCGAAGGCTCCGCAATTTACTTCCATGCCGCCAAGGGCGCCGAGCTCACAGGCGACTACGCCAAGGCCGAGCGTTACTACAACGAGACCATGACAAGGTTCCCCGACTCAAAAGACGCCAAGGACGCAAAGTACAGGCTGGACCGGATGAAAAAGCGCTAAAGTATCAAAAAGCAAACAGTTCCACGCGCCGCGCTTCGGAAAAGGGCGCGGCGCGAGGCTTTTTGAGGCTCTATTATATAGAATAAAATAAGTTTTATGGCATTGGCGGCACATTGGCGGTTTCGCAGGCTGAAAGACAGTATTTTTGGCGCAATTTCGAGATTTTCGACATTTCTTAAAAATACAAAAAAACTGTTGACACAGAAATTTTAAATGTGGTATAATCGCCGTTGCCCAAATTTTTTGGAGGTGTTTAACTATGCGAGTTAGAATCACTATGGCATGCACAGAGTGCAAAAGCAGAAACTACACAACGATGAAAAATAAGAAGAACACAGCTGACAGACTTGAGATGAACAAGTTCTGCAAGTTCTGCAACAAGCATACTGTACACAGAGAATCTAAGTAATTGGCGGGGTTTATCATGGCGACCGAAACTAAGACCAAAAAGAAAGGTAATATCTTTGCAAGAATAGGCCGCGGACTGGCCGGATTCTTCAAGGGAATTATAGCCGAACTTAAAAAAGCTACCTGGCCGACGAAGAAAGAGCTCTTTAAGAGCACTGTTTCCGTGCTTGCCGTTTGTATTGTTATTGGCGTTTTGATTTTCGGTATCGATGCGGTTCTGAGATTCCTTGTAGGTTTTCTCCGCGGAAATACACCGAGCTGAGACGTTAGTTGTTTGATGTAATGCATGGAGGTCAGTAATGGCTGGTTCAAGAAAGTTCAATTTTCTTCACGACGATAGTCAGGACAAAAGAGTTTCCGACACTGATAAGCGTTGGTACGTTGTCCATACCTATTCGACCTATGAAAATAAGGTAAAGCAATATCTGGAAAAGAAAATTGAGAATTCCGACCTCGGAAAGACTGTCGAAAAGATTGTCGTTCCTATGGTTGAAGAGACTGATGCCAGAACAGGCGACGTAGATCTGCGCAAGGCGTTCCCCGGATATATCCTCGTTAAGATGATATACACCAAGGAGACCTGGTATGCGGTAAGAAACGCGCCCGGTGTCACAGGCTTTGTAGGCCCCGACCCCATGAACCCCACACCCCTCACACCCGAGGAGGTAAGGGCACTTAACGTTGACATTGACGAGATCTCAGACGAGATATTCATCGACGCCTTTAAGATTGGCGATAAGATCAATGTCATTTCCGGTCCTCTTGCCGGAAACGAAGGCACTGTCGAGGCTGTATTGCCTGAGAAGAAGTGCATCAAAGCTATGGTATCAATGTTCGGCAGAAGAATTTCGGCTGAACTCGAGTACATACAGGTCGAGAAGGCAGACGACTGATCGGATGCTTTAAAACGCCTTGGCGAAGCCATAAGTCAACGGCGCTTGACCGCACATTATTTGGGAGGTGGAATTTATGGCAAAGAAAATCGTTGCATTTGTAAAACTACAAATTCCGGCGGGAAAAGCCACACCGACTCCACCGGTTGGACCAGCTTTAGGTCAGCATGGCCTGAACATCATGGGATTCTGCAAAGAATTCAATGAGAGAACGAAAAATGACGCGGGACTTATCATCCCTGTAGTTATCACCGTTTACGCTGATAGAACGTTCACTTTCGTTACTAAGACTCCGCCGGCAGCAGTGTTGCTTAAGAAAGCTTGCAAAATTGAGCATGGATCGGGCAAACCGAACCGCGACAAGGTTGCAACAATCACAAAGGCAGAGGTCTTAAAGATCGCTGAGCAGAAAATGCCTGATCTTAACGCCGCAGACGTTGAAGCGGCTGCAAGAATGGTAGCCGGCACCGCCAGATCCATGGGCATTGTCGTTGTTGACTGATCGGGGAGGTAGCGAAGATGTTTAGAGGTAAGAAATATCAGGACAGTCTCAAGGCTGTTGATACATCAAAGCTTTATGACCCCTCGGAAGCTATTAAAGCGGTTGTTGATAACGCAAAAGCTAAGTTTGATGAGACAGTCGAGCTCCACCTGAGACTCGGTGTTGACGGCAGACAGGCAGATCAGCAGGTCAGAGGCAGCGTGGTTCTTCCTAACGGAACCGGTAAGACAAAGAGAGTTCTCGTATTCGCAAAGGGCGAAAAGGCAACTGAGGCTGAGCAGGCCGGTGCTGAGTTCGTCGGCGGCGAGGAGCTCGTTAACAAAATCAAGAATGAGAACTGGTTTGACTTCGACGTTGTAGTCGCAACACCTGACATGATGGGCGTTGTCGGCCGCATCGGTAAGGTCCTCGGTCCTAAGGGACTCATGCCTAACCCGAAGTCCGGTACGGTTTCGATGGACGTTAAGAAAGTCATCGCCGAAATCAAAGCCGGTAAAGTTGAGTACAGACTCGACAAAACCAATATCATTCACTGCCCCATCGGCAAGGTTTCTTTCGGCTCAGAGAAACTCGAAGAGAACTTCAGAACTCTCTACGATGCAGTCATCAAAGCTAAACCGGCCGCTGCAAAGGGTCAGTACATCAAGAGTGCAGTCGTGACTTCCACGATGGGCATTGGCGTCAAGATCAATCCTACAAAGATTTAATTGAAGCCGCACACTAACAAAATATATACTGCCAAAGACGCCGGCGGTGCTTTTAAAGCACGGTAAGTCCTGCCGAGGTAAAGAAAGAACGCATCTACGCAAGCAATTGCGCATTGGCTTGTTCATGGAAAACCTTCGGTCTGTCTTTAGCAAATCGAAGGTTTTTGATTTGGAAGGAGGTGCAATCAATAAATGCCAAGTCAGAAAATATTAGAACAGAAGAAAGCTCTGGTCGCTGATATCAAAAACGATCTTGAGAATTCTAAAGGTACAGTTCTGGTTGAAAGCAGAGGTCTTACCGTTGAGGAAGATACCGCGCTCCGCGTCGCTCTCAGAAAGCAGGGCGTAAAGTTCGTAGTTCACAAGAACACTCTCATCACCAAGGCTGTAGAGGGAACTGATATGGAGGGGTTAACAAAATACCTCCAGGGACCTACCGCACTCGCAACTTGCTCCGACTACACATCAGCGGCAAAAGTACTCACCGAGTATGCAAAGAAATATAAGCCGCTCAACGTTAAAGGCGGTTTCTGCGACGGAACAGTGCTCGATCCCGCAGGTGTAGAGAGACTCGCAAACGTACCGTCAAGGGAAGGTCTGCTCTCAATGCTGCTTTCAGCTCTTACAGGAAACGTCAGAGGATTCGCGGTTGCAGTCAAAGCTGTTGCCGAGAAGAAGGAGCAGCAGGGCGCATAATCGCCAATGCAGTTCCCTCAAACAAGCCGTCCAAAGTTCTTTTGGATGCCTTTGATAACTTGATTAAATCGCAGCGGCGTGGCTGTAGGCATAGGGCCCGGCGCGAAGTAATGCGGCAAAGCCGCAACAAAGTTGCCTAAAACTATTTGGAGGAAATTTAAAATGTCTGAGAAAATTCAACAGATCATCGATACAATCGATGCAATGACAGTTCTTGAACTTTTCGATCTCGTTAAAGCTATCGAAGAGAAGTACGGTGTAACAGCTGCAGCAGCAGTTGCAGTAGCTCCCGCAGGCGCAGCAGAAGCAGCTCCGGCAGCTGAAGAGCAGACCGAATTCACAGTCGTTCTTAAGAACGCAGGCGGAAACAAGATGAACGTTATCAAGGTCGTTAAGGACGCTTGCGGCGTTGCTCTTATGGACGCTAAGAAGCTCGTTGACGGTGCTCCCGCAACTCTCAAAGAGAAAGTATCCAAAGAGGATGCTGACGCTCTCGCTGAGAAGCTGAAGGAAGCAGGCGCAGAAGTCGAGATCAAGTAATTGATGTTCCTTACCGAACAATCAATCTTAGAAATGCGGAGGTCAAAAGCTTCCGCTTTTTTGTTATTTGTTTTAAGAACCTGCTGGATGGCTGAGGGAACATTCTATGGGGAAAAGCACGATAATATGAATTATTTGATTATGATACACTTGTTGATTTTTAATGTGCACTTTTTAAAACCCGTAAATGAATAGCTGAAAGAACTTGTTGTAATTATTATACCATTTCCATATTGACAAATACTTGTGTTTCTATTGTCAAAAAACGTTTTTATGCTATAATGATTTCATGCTCTTACAGCAAAGTTTTTGATTTGGAAAAGATTTAGAAACGACCCATGCGGTCGGGTGGAGGGACTATATATGTCACAGATATGTGAAGTATTAAAATATGAAGGGGATAACTCTACATTTATTTGGAAACATCCCCGCGAAGATTTTAACAGTATGACACAGCTGGTTGTGCATGAGTCACAGGAAGCATTGTTCTTTATGAACGGTCAAGCTCTTGATTTATTCGGGCCTGGAAGATACACTCTTGAGACACAAAATATACCTAAAATTGGGAAAATATTAAATCGTTTGACAGGTGATACTTCACCTTTTCATTGCGAAGTCTATTTCATCAATAAGACCGAACAAATGTCAATTAAATGGGGTACTGACAGTAAAGTGACGTATATTGAACCGACCTACGGGTTCCCAATTTCTATTGGCGCCAGCGGTGAAATGAGCATTCGGGCTGATGACAGCCGCAAACTTCTTCTTAAGCTTGTGGGAACCGAGAACTATCTCGGACAGCAGAAACTGGTTTCTTTTTTCAGAGCATTTCTAATGACAAGGGTGAAAACATACATTGCCCAGTACATGAAAAACAATGCCGTAAATGTCTTTGAAATTGATGAACACTTGACTGCATTTTCGGAGGCACTTAAATCACAACTTGCTCCTGATTTTGCAGATTATGGTGTTTCTCTTGAAAGATTTTTTGTGACCAACGTAGTTAAACCGGATGGTGACAGACAATACGAGAAATTCAAAGAGTTACATTTTCGCCAATACGCTGATATCGCTGAAGCACGGCTTCGTCAGCAAACAGATATTATTTATGCACAGACTGAAGCTCAGAAGGTTGTAATCGACTCACAAGCACAAGCAACAAAACGCGCTCAGGAAGGATATACATATGCACAAGAGCGCGGGTTTGATGTTGCTGAGAAGGTTGCGCAGAATGAAGCAGTTGGCCAATTCACAAATATGGGAGTTGGCCTTGGAACAATGGCAGGTGTCGGCGGAGCAGTCGGCGGTATGGTTGGCGGTGCGGTTAACAACGCTATGAACTCGGCAACCCAGCCTGTGCAACCGGCACAACCCGCACAGCCCACGGATGATATGGCTGCTTTCAAAGCAAAGGTCGAAAAACTGACTGTGATGAAAGAAGCGGGTGTCATCACTGAAGAAGAATTCAACCAGATGAAAGCAAAACTGCTTTCTGACATAATGGGTTAACGGAGGAACGGAACGATGAAAAAGAATTTCAAATTTTACGCTCTGATATGGGCAATCTTACTCGCAGTATGGTGCGCCGTCGTATTTCTCGTTCGTCCGATTATTCCCGGCTACGTTATCAATTATGACGCGCGTTTCTGGATTGCGTTCGTATTTATCGTTGCCGCGTTTATCGGCAACCTCGCGTGCGCTTATTTCGCGTTCAAGGCGGAAAACCTCAAAAAGATGTTTCTGAATCTCCCGCTGATCACTGTTAGCTGGTCGGCGCTGATTGCTATGCTTGTCGTCGGTTCTGCACTTATGCTGATTCCGAACTGCCCGGCGTGGATCGCTGCGATCGTCTGCATTGTTGTCCTCGCTTTCAACGCTATTGCCGTTATCAAAGCGGTGTGGGCGGCGGATACGGTGAACAGGGTCGATGAAAAGGTCAAAGCGCAGACTTCTTATATCAAGAATCTAACGGTCGATGCCGAGGGCATCCTCGCCCGCGCAAAAAGCGAACCGGTCAAGGCTGAATGCAAAAAGGTGTACGAGGCCGTTCGCTATTCCGATCCGATGTCAAACGATGCCCTTTCCGTAATTGAGGCGAAAATCACCGTGAAGATGGAAGAACTGGCAACGGCAGTTGGAACTGACGATGCGATGAAAGTAAAAGAAATCGCAGACGAACTGGTCATTCTTGCTGGTGACAGGAATAAAAAGTGCAAATTGCTAAAATGAGGTGTTTGAATGACGATCGTTCAGTTTTCTGAAAAGCATGACAAGAAAATCGAAATTGTCCTAAAATGGATTTACGATGGTTTAATTCCACAAGCGAGTGTTGATAACGATTATATTCCTGATTCAGCACGAATACCGTATAGATCGAATGCCAAAAAGGCAGACTCAATCTATGAGAGCATTGTGAAAGCTAGTTCCGAACAAAAACACGTTTGTGCAAAAACATACGGCCTTTGCGAACAGGAGTTTTTAGGGTATATAGAAAGACTTGTTGAAGCGGGTTTGATTGTCAAACGCGATACAGATAACGTGACATATTATGATGCCACAATAGGCGTCAGTGAAATCAAAAGAAAAAGAGTTCTTGATGCTCTTCAAGCAGTTTCCACTGGAATAGCATATGGTATATCATCAGCATTGATGAATCCGTGATTCAAGATGGAGGTTCATTATGTCTATCTTCAAGTGTAAAATGTGCGGTGGCACGATAGAGCTTGAACAGGGAGCGACAGTCGGCGTTTGCGATTCGTGCGGAACGAAACAGACTCTCCCAAAATTGGATGACGACCGGAGAGCAAATCTCTACGACCGTGCGAACCATTTCCGCCGGAATAATGAATTTGATAAAGCAACTGTGATATACGAGCAGATTCTAACCGAAGACACGACCGACGCGGAGGCGTACTGGTCGCTCGTTCTGTGTCAGTACGGTATCGAATACGTAGAGGATCCCGCGACACGCAAACGCGTGCCGACGGTCAACCGCGCTCAGTTCACGTCGATCTTCGACGACGATAACTACAAATCCGCTATTCAGTACGCGGACGGTTATCAGCGCGAGCTCTACGAAAAAGAAGCGAAAACGATCAATGATATTCAAAAAGGCATTCTCGCCATTTCGCAGAAAGAAGAACCGTTCGACGTCTTCATCTGCTACAAGGAAACGGACAATAACGGTCGCAGAACGCCCGATAGCGTTCTTGCCAACGATCTGTATTACCAACTGAAGCAAGAGGGCTTCAAGGTCTTCTTTGCCCGTATCACGCTGGAAGACAAACTCGGTAGCGCATACGAGCCGCACATATTTGCCGCGCTGAACGGCGCGAAGGTCATGGTCGTGCTCGGCACCAAACCGGAACACTTCAACGCCGTCTGGGTCAAAAACGAATGGAGCCGTTATCTTGCTCTCGTTAAGAAAAGCGGCGGCAAGAAGGTGCTCATTCCCGCCTACCGCGATATGGACCCCTACGACCTTCCGGAAGAATTCTCCCATCTTCAGGCGCAGGATATGTCAAAGCTCGGCTTCATGCAGGATCTGATCAGAGGCATTAAAAAAATCGTAAAAGTCGACGAACCGAAGGCGACTGTGAAGGAAACGGTCGTAGTTGGTACGAGCAACGCCAACGTAGCGCCTTTGCTGGAGAGAGCATTTCTGTTCCTCGAGGACGGCAAATGGCAGGACGCGAATATTTATTGCGAAAAGGTGCTCGATATCGCCCCCAAGAACGCGGAGGCGTATCTCGGCAAGCTGATGGCTGACCTTCAGGTCAGAAGCCGCAAGCAGTTGGCAGACTGCGCGGATCCCTTCGACAACAGAGAAAACTACAGCAAAGTCCTTCGCTTCGGTGATGATAAGCTTGAAACCGAAATGCGCGGTTATATTGCGCATATCAACGAGCGCAACGAAAACGCGCGGCTGACCGGCATCTATAACGGCGCAGTCTCCGCCATGAACGCGGCAAACACGGAATCGGCGTACAAAGCGGCTGCGGACACGTTCAG
>Ga0310696_10001510_pt1 | contig 33497 bp, 59 predicted proteins | sample AusTroGonzalo_MG_4_FD_203885 | JGI IMG/M metagenome (GOLD analysis project Ga0310696, IMG submission 203885) | Bovine rumen microbial communities from tropical cattle in Woodstock, Queensland, Australia - Gonzalo_02 (v2) (version 2) | ecosystem: Host-associated > Mammals > Digestive system >... | reverse complement strand
AAACATTTATGGGGTTTTGTAACATTGCTATTACATACTAATCATAGCACATTTTGATTTATTTTTCAACTACTAAATTTGCTAAATATTTTTTTGCTTGTTCAGTTGTTTTACCACTATCTTTAACATAAAACTCAAATAAGAATGTTTTAATATTCTTATAATCTATGCTATTAATAACTCTTTTTTGAGCAGATTTATTATCTCCCCATTTCTTGTAAAAATAAGCAAATAGGAACCCAATTTCTTTATCAAACTTATCTTCTTTGTGTCTTTTACTTATTGTTTTAGTACCATCACTCCAAAAGATAATAGTTGCTCCATCATTTATAATGTATCTTTCTATTTTTGCTTTTGTAGTTTCAGTTGTAAAACTCCAGTTATCTTTGATGAAAACTGGTATTCCAAAATACGTTGGTCTTTCCATATAAGCCATTCTATATTCCCACCTTTCTTCTATAATCTTCTAATATTTTATCAATGTAAGTTGTCATATCAAACTTATTTTCTAACAATTTAAGCATTTGTATATTATAACCGCTTACATATATATTTCCATATTCATCAAACTCTGGTACAGTTTTATTCCTATCATTTAAGTTCCACCAAATTATTTTTGTATTTGCTTCGTGTTCTTTAAACATTTCCATTGTTTCTTTCTTGCCCATATTTGACCCTCTATCAAACTCCATATCACTCAATACTATTAAATATTCAGGATATTTATTTAACCCTTGTAATAGTTTCATAACTGCTCCAAAATCGGTTTTAGAACAATCGCCTGTATACATTGATTGATATTTTTCTTTCATTGTACTACCTTTAATTGTCATCAATTGTGGTCTTGAACTAAATGATATTAATTGGTTTGGTGAATATGTTGATTTAATTGACAAAGCATAAGCCAAAGACATTGCTTTTTCTAGTAATGAACATTGTACTGCCGTTCCAAAAGCCATCCCACCCATAGAACCACTTGTATCAAGTATTACAATAGCATCCATTTCTACGCCTTCAACAGCATTATCAACTATTTTCTTACTTACAACTTCTCTTGCTTCTTCTTCAATGCTTTGTGTAGTCCAACCACCACGAGTAGCAGTCTTCATACCATCATAAACATTTGCGGTTGTAGTATTTAATTTTGCTTTGTTTTCTTTAACTGCCTTTATATATTCACTAAATCTATCTTTTAAATCTAATCTTGTACTAAATGCAGTCATATATTTAGTCATTGCTAAACTTGGTACTTTTTCAAAATCAATGTCATCTACTAATGGGTGTTTATAATTTTCTTTGCCAAATAACTCATTTAAAGGGCTATTTTCATTGCTTTTAATAGCATAAGATAACTTGTATTCAGTTGTGCTATCAGTTTTTATTAATGCTCTATATTCTTTCTCAGTTAATTTCCACATCTTGCATAATGCTTTGGCTACTTTCTTATCTTTACCAGTTAATCTAGGCATCCACTTTTTAGCAAGGTCTTTATCATCACCATTTAATGCACTTTTTAAATATTCAATATTTTCGTTTGTAGGTATATGCCATAAGTCATCATATCTACCACACTTTACTATATTTAAAGGTGCTACATTTGATAATTGCATTAATTTTCTTCCTAAATCCCTACGACCTAGTCCAAATCTTGGGTCACGAATATACATTGAAAATATTTTTTCTTTTTCGCTATCACCAATTTTTGCTTGGTCTAGGTTTTTCTCAAAGTATGGTGTCATAAAGAATAAGTCAGTTAAGTTGCTTCCTGTTGTCTTATATGCAACATCTCCGTTTTCAGTTTTCTTTTCATTAAATATTTTTTCTAATTCATTCATTTTTTCTTCCTCCTATAAATAATTTTTTTTAATCAATTTAATAAATTCTTCTCTTGTATGTGTTTTTTCATATTCTTGTTGGCATTTCGTTTTATATATTAACATTTTTTCTTCATTATTTTGTATTTCATTATGACATTTTCTGCATATAGGAATGCAAAATCCATTCTTCATAGATATTTGTTTTTTTGCACCCGCATATATTTCGTGCATATCATCTTTCTTCCTTATTTTGCATACATAACACTTATTAAGATTATTTGTTAATATTGAATATCTATTTTCTTCAAGTTTCTTTTGTTTGCTTGTTGACTTTTTCATTGACTTATATTCTTTATACTTTTTATCATTACAAGAATAACACATATTATCATTTAAGAAGCATTGTATTTTTTTGATAACACAATATTTATATACAATACCCTTTTTATGTCTAATTCTTAAATATTTGCATTTGTTATTCATCTTTTATCTTTACTATTGTGTATATTACTATTATTAGTACAAATATTATAGCATAAATCCATATAGGGCTTAATACCCAAACCCAAGACCAATCAATTACACTACATAGTTTTAAAGCAATAAATAACAATGTTAATAAACCTATAAATCCTACTTTCATATTTTACTCCTTATTTTATATTAAATATTGATAGAATATCATTACCTTATAATCTCTAATTGATATTCTATGTCGTTTGGAATGTTGCCAGCAAAAACAAAACTATTTTTTAACATATATTCGTTATAAATATTTGCAGTTTTGTTTGCTCTGATTTTTGCTTGTTTAGCCCAACTTTGTTCTTCTTCATTTTTGCTGTTTTTATATGTTTCATAAGTTGTTCTATCAATCTTATATGAAGTTATACTTGCCCTTGCTGTATCTTCTACTTTTTTTCTTGTTTCGTAATTAGTTCTATCTTCTATTTTCTTATCTACAAATTGTACTTCATTTTTTATAAATGTACTAATCCATCTTATTCCTATTCCTGCTACAACTATAAATATTGTGCCAAATACAATTCCAATTCCTATTAAAAATCCTTTCATATTACTCTCCTATCTTGATTATTGGTTCTTTTACTATAAATGGTATATCACTATATAAATAATCTCCTGTCCATTCTATGTACTTACCATCAGTTGTAAAAAAGAATATTCCATTATCGTTTGCTCCATAACTACCATCAACATCAGGTAGCCATTCATTATGAGCACACGAATTTCCACAACTATATTCATAATATTCACTATCAGGTGTTAAATAACTATTTAAACTTGATATTTTACCATCTACAATAAATCTTCCAATTATAGTTCCATTTTGTGATATTAATACAACATATCCTAATGGCATATCAGCAATAGGGCTAGGCAAAGAATTTGCTCTATCTCTCATTCCATTTACCCAATATGCTCTTTTTATAAGATTATATCTTTCTAAACTATAATCTATGTCCGTTGGTGTAGGTTGGTTGTTTACTAATTTATCTCCAATGTTTAATGTATTTTTTATATCTTTTTTTGTTTCAGTATTATCATACAATAAATCACAACCTGTTAATAATATCGTACTTATTACTGCTATTAAAATTAATATTTTCTTTTTCATATTCTCTCCTATTCATAATTATTATATTCTTTATTTATTTGTTCTTGTATTATTTTAATTTGTAATTTATAAACATTTATTGTTTCTTGATTTGCTTTGTAAACTGCTTCTTTTGCAATTTCTTCAAACTTTAATTTTGCTATTTCAGGTTTTCCTCTTGCTATATCTCCTGCAAGTGTTATTGCATACCCTTCATCTTTTAACTTAACAAGTTCTTTTGCAAGTGCTACACGATAATTCGTATAGGCACTAGCATATTCTTTTCCAGTCTTTGACAATTCTTTTACACTTGCATCTAATATTCTTAACTTTCTTTCAAGTTCTTCCATCAAGTTCATAACTTACTCCTAATAAAATGGTAGCATATCATCATCTATTTCTACATTTTTTCCTGCATCCCAATTATCTACGCTTTTTTGTTGCTTTGCTTCTTCCTTGCTTTCTACTTTCTCAAAATCATTAATAAATATATATGGTATTGTTCTTTTTTCTATTTTTAAGAAATCTAACCACGCATTTTTAATTTTAATTTTTGTTTGATTGTCAAGTTCAATATCTTTTCTAAATCTCGCTAACATATAGCCACTTTCGTATGTTCCATCTTCTTTTTTTCTTGACAGACCTATTTGATATGATATTTTACCATCTTTTTCATTTTTAAATATCATTTCTTCCCTATTACTTATTATATCCATTATTCTTTCTCCTTTTCTTGTATTAAATCTTTTAATTTAAAAAGTAATATACTTGCTTTATTCATTTCTTTGCTTTTAGTCCTTAATCTTGTAATGTTTATAGAATTTTTAATTTTTTTAGGAACTGCAACCAAATTGTTTAAATCATAATTTTCTATATTTCCATCTAAAAACATAATCGTATAACCATTAGGTATTTCACCAATGTACTTTTTGTATAAGTATCTTTCTTTTTGTTCCCATTGACAATTTGCGTTTTTTATAAGTATTTCGTTTTGTTTATAATGCCTAACTACACGCTCACTTTCTACTGGAACATACAATGGATGTAATTCACCTTTTTTGTATTTACAATCAACACCACTAATTATTTTTTGGTTTTTCTTGAAAATTCTTATTTGTTTTACTAACACATTTCTATCAAACTCTTTATTAAACATTTCAGTCAATTCAGTCGCTAATTTTCCTTGACTATTATTTCTTAAAAATTCTCTTTCCTCGCTATTAAATAATGTTTTCATTATTCAATTGCACCAATTTCTATTAAAACTTCTTTTTCTGTTGCTGGGTTCATTTTTGTCATTTCTTTAACTCTTAACCCAATTGACATTGATTTAAGATATGCTTGTGCGTTTTGGCTTAATGCTCCACTTCTACCTACTTCTAATTGTATCTCACTTTTAGCAGTACAACTATCAAGTCTTTTCATTTGTTTAAGCATTAGGTTTTGTACTTCTCTTAAATTGTTTGTCTCTTTTACTTCATTTTTCATCTTATTCACCTCCAATAATTTCTTTTAATTGTTCTATTGATAATTCCCTTAAATCATCAATTTCGTACTTTTCTTTTATTACATCAATATCTATAACTGATTGCATTATTTTTGCAAGTAATTCAGTTTTTTCTTTTTGTTCCTCTATTGTTGGTATAGCAAGTCCTGTCGCTAACCTTATGATTTGCAAAAAGTTTTCATCTTTTGTTTGCGACACTAACCAATCAATATATTGAGCATCATTTTCATAAACTTCTTTTAATGTTTTTCCTTTATATTTTCCTCTATTTAATTTGTAATTGTTAGCATCTTCCTGTGATATTTCTTTTGCTTGTGACAAACTTTGTGCATCATCATCTTCCGTTGCTAATCCAAAAGCCATTAGCAATGAATATCTACGAGCATAAGTTAAAGCACTTCCTTGTTCTTGGGCTGGATTTTTAACACCAATTAATGTTGCATCTACTACCTTACATCCTTGTAGCCATTCACTTTCCCATTTGTTGTCAAAGCATCTTTTTGTCATTACATAATCATCGTTTTCTATTCTTTGTATTTGTTGTATGTATCTTGCATTTATACTCTCTAAATAATCGTGTATTTGTGCAATATCTACATACTTGTAAGAGTATTTATCTCCTACCTTTGCAGTTTGATTTTTTACTACTTTTGTTTTAATTTCTTTTTCCATTTTCTACTCCTCCATTAATGTTTTTTTTAAGAAATCAATTAATTCTTTTTGTTCTAAATTAATTTTTAATGTTCTAAATTTTCCAACTTTCCCTACGATAAATAATTCAGGATACTTATTTGCTAGTTCACTCATTCTAGCACTTGCTTCATAACCTACAAAATATTTACCACTTTGAAAGTCTTTTGCAGTCCATTCCCTGTTGTCATTTTCTAACATTGCTTGTAATATTACATTACATTGTGTCTTATTAACTTTATCTACCTCCTTACAATATAATTATATAACATTTTTTTATAAAAGTAAATAATTATTTTACTTTTTTAACTTTTCTTTCATTCTTGCTTTGAACTCATCCTTATCATAAAAGTAGTTCATTCTCTTACACCAATGGCATAATGTTTGCGGATGTTTTTCATTTAAGTACACAGTATGTCCACATTTACATTTGTGTTTAAATCTAGACATATTATCTACATATTTTTCTATGTCAGTTTTAAATTTTCTTGCCATTGTTATTTACCACCTTTCAATTGCTTAATCATTAATTTTATTACTATTTTTTAACTTTATCTAATATTTCTAAAATTCTTTTTTCGTGTTTTATTATTGCTTTACTATCATCAATGCTTATATGTTTTGCATTTTCCATTTCTTTTCTTACTTCTTTTATGATGTTTTCTTTTTGTTGTAATTCTCTATCTTGTTTCTTTAATAATTCTTCAAATTCCCATAAATCTTCATTTTGTATTGAAAAAGTTGCTGTTCCACTATTTACACTATAATAAATATTATCTTCAAACCATTTTAATACTTCACTCATTACTACTATCTCCTTTTAGTTCTTTTATTTTATCCCTATATTTTTTTACAATTTCTTTCTTACCATAATCTTGCCAAAACTTGTTTACCTGTTCTTCATCATCAAATTCGGCACGTGAATTATATACAAAGCTTCCATAATAGCCCCAGTCTTGTTCAATAAGTTTATGTAATTCATTTATGATATTATTTAGTCTTTCTATTTCATCACAAGCATATCTTATAGCACCAACAAAATAATATACTTCTTCATTGTCTGAAAATCCTTCAAGACTATCTCTTGTTCTTTTTAATTCTTCTAGTGAATAAAAGTTTTTATTATGTTCTATCACTCTTTATCACTTCCACCTAATATTCTAAGCAAGTCTATTTCTCTCCTAAACATATTCTTTTCTATATCAAAATAATTGCTTGTAGCATTGTATTTCATATATTCTATTGCTCTATCTACTTTTGTCTTATAATCTTTTTCTATTCTTTTTGCATATTCTAAACCTTTTTCTAATGTTTCTATCTTTTTATCTTTTTCTTCAAATAATGGTCTTATCTTTTCTAAATATATGCAATCTTGACATACACCCTCTAAATCATATTTCATTCTTTATCACTTCCTTGTAATATGTCTAATAGTTCTTTTTTATTAAACACTTCATATTCATCATCTTCTAAAAACGCACTATTTTCTTTTATGTACTCTATTGCTTTATCTATTCTTTGTTGTAAACTATCAAATTTTTTACTATTTTTTATTCTCCCACTACAATCAGTTCTATTACAATAGCATTTTTCTAAATCAGTTATGTACTCTTGCAAGAACATAATATCTTCAATACTTAATTTCTTATAATCAATATCTTCTTGTATTTCTAATATTTCTTTTATTTTTTTATTCATATCAAACCTTCCCCCTCTGTTAGTTCTTCAACTGCTTCCATTTCTAGTGGTGTAAGGTTGCAAAGATTATAACCATTAATAATTATAATTTTTGATTTAACTACTAATTTTTTTGTTTTTTTGTAAATAACAATTGTTTTATAGCCTTTTTTTTTATAAACTATTTTATGTTTATTATTTTTCTTGCAAGTAAAGCCAAGTTTTTCTAGTTTATTCATACCAAGCACCATAAGACCATAAGCCTACCCTTTCATTACATTTATCACATAATAATTCGTATTCATCTGCATAATAATCACTATAATATACAAATCCTTTATGAAAACTTTTACATTTACATTTATGACATTTTCTAGGTGAAAAGTCCAAGTTTTTGTAGCCTTTTAATATAAGCACTTTAATACCAAAAGGTATTTTTTTATTAAATACATTTTTAACAAACCACAATATCTTTAACATATCTATTCTCTTTTGCTTTCTAAATCTTTCATTACTGTTAGCATTTTGTCATAAAGTTGTATATCGTTTTCAATTATTGGTTCTAAACATTTATCAAGTTTTACTAACCTCCATTTTTCTTTTCTTTCATTATCTCTGCTTTCAATACACCATAGTTTTAATTTATTCCAATTATCTTCTAATTTTTCATAGTCTTCTTGCAATTTATAGTAATCTTTTGCTAAATCATTAAAATTATCATTTATTATGTGTATCATCTTTTATTCATCTCCTTTGCTTTTAAGATAATCACAAATCTCATTTATTTTATTTTGATTTTTTATTGTTTGTGTCCATATTTTATCCATATTTTCATCTACTGGTGGTGTTAAATCATCAATTTTTAATATATCTTTTAATTTTTCAGGTATTTTCTTTTCTTCTTCTAGGATTTCTACTTCACTATTTAAGAAATCTATTGTAGCATTATCATCCCAATATTGTCTACCATCTTTAAGTTTATATGAACTAAAAGTAAATAACGACTTCTCTCTATCTGCTGGACTAGTATCACTAGAATTATAAATATAATTAAAATCATATCCTTTATGATAATAATATATCTTATCTTTATATTTAATTTTCTTTGGTGCTTTATCATCTTTAACTAACCCTAATAATTCATACATTGTTATTTTCATTTATTATTCACTCTCCTAATCACATATTCGTTTGTAATTTTATCTTCACAAATTTCTATTTTATCTCCATATATCTCTTTTAGCTTGTTTGAAATATTTGGCAATAATTTATAATCTTCTTCATAAGTAATTCTCCAAGAATTATTTTTTTTTATTACTTTAGGGGTATAATCAACTAGTACATTTAATTTGCTTATCTCTAAAATGTCTTTTAATTCTAATCTTACTTCATCAATTTCATTTTTTATAAGTTTTTCAAGTAATTCTTCCATTTTACTTATGCCCCCTTGATTTAACATAACTAATTAACAATATTGTTAATATTACTAATACTCCTATTTCGTTCATATTTTACTCCTTTTAAAAATTTTTTAATAAATTATCTAATTCTTGTTGTTCCTGTTCTGTCATTTGCTGTTGTTCTATACGTTGATTAAACCATTGTGGTAATTCTTGTTGTTCTCCTTCTATATTTCTTTCATCGTTCCAACATTCTTGATTAAACCAAGTAGAACCATCTTTAACATATTGTAAAGAAGTTTTTGTCCTTTGTATAAAATCTATATATTTTTCAATTCCTAATTTAATGGTTTCAAACTCTACTCCTTTTTTTCTAGCCCTTATATAATAATCAAATGATTTTTTCTTCCCATTCTTTTTAGGATATAGTTTCCATAACTCTTCAAACTCTTCTTCAAAATTTTTTTTATTTTCTACTATTCGTGTACGATACGTTGACGTATCTTCATTATCATTGTTATTTAATATATTATTATATTTATTTATTATATTATTTACTGTAATATTTATATTACTATAATTAATTATATTATTAAATATATAAACTAATAATGATTTGTCTTTTACTTGCTTTATTTCTTTTTCTAAACAATCCTCAACAGGTTTACCACCTTTTATTATGCTATATTTAAGATAATTTTTAATTGCTATTTCTCTTGTTTCATTAGAATACTTTATCATTTGATATTTATTTTCAAATCTATCTATTAATACATTAATTGTATCAGGTGAAAATCCTAATTCAAAAGCCATAATTTTTTTATTAATTGCATACACTCCTAATTGTGTTGTATGTGGATTAGTAAGTAAATATAGCATAAACAATTTATCTTCTGGTGTAAATTGCTCCATCACTTTTTCATCATTCCAAAAGTTAATATCTACTACTCTTTTTACAGCCATATTATTTCTCCATAAAGTAATCTTCAACTTTTGCGTTTGGTTGCATCTTGCTTACTATATCTCTTGCTAAATATTTAGAACAAGAACTTTTGCCATTTAATATATTGCATATATGTACATAAGTACACTCTAATTCTAAACTTAAATATTTAATACTTCTCCCTTGTAATAATTCTTCTTTTTTCTCAACTTTAAACTTCATATAATCCTCCTTTATTTAATTGTAAACTATTTTTAATCTTTTGTAAATATTTTTTATTCTACTATTTTTTCAATGTTTTGTATTAGTTCAATTTCATCAACATTATAGTTGTTATAAAAATCTATGCTTTCTTTTACTTGTTTTAGTTTATCTTTATTTTCTTCATTTTCCTTTTTTAAATTTTCCAACCAATCTATGAAATCATCAGTTATTGTTATGTTATCGCCTACATCAAAATTATATTTCATATTAATTAATCTCCTTATAATAATTTTTTATTTGTTTTTGGTCGCCTTTATAAAACACCAAAACATTTTGATGAACTTTAACAACCTTTCTACTAGCGACAAATTGTCCTTCTGCTCTTAAACTTGCACTTGCTAACGAATTGAGTAAAATAATATCGTTATAAAATCCTATATTTTCATCGCATATTGCTTGTTTTGTTAGGTCAATTAGATTTCTATAAAATCCTTTTTTGTCCCTAACATCACCTATTACTACAATACCAAATCTATTGTTTCTTAATTTTTTAAAACATTCTTTTAGTATTGCAGTATAAATCATTTTGAATTTATCAAAATCCATATTTGATAAATCGTTTGGTTTATCACTATATACCTCTAAATCATAATAAGGTGGGCAAGTAAATATCATATCAACACTTTCATCATCAACATATTCATTAACATTTAAACTATCATCATTAATCCATTTTAATTTGTTCATATCACAAACAAGTTCATTAGCGTTGTCATAGTTCGCTTGTATTTGCCTTTCACTTAAATCTATACCCGTATAATCATAACCTAATACATTGGCAACTATTCCTCTAACACTACCACCTGCAAATGGGTCAAGTATTACCCCCCCATCTATGTTAAACCACTTATAACATATTTCGCATAGCACTGGGTCAAATATACTTGTATCGCTTGGTAGATTGTTTCCTTTTAGTTCCCCACTTTCACCTTTTTTATCAGCCCAATCTTTCATATGAAATGTTTGTGCATCCCTACCTAATTCACTTTTGATACCTAAACCTTTCCACTTATCTTTCCTTTCTTGCCAATAACCTTGCCTTGTGTCAAATGTACTAAAAGGTGGTATTAAAAACTTATCATTTAAACTTTTCTTTGCATTATCTAAAAATAAATATTTGTATTCCTCACCATCAAATAAACTTTCCATTTCATTCATTTTTTATCATTCCTTTCTTTTTAGCCCTATATACGCACTTTTTATCTTTTGCGATAATTTGTATTACTTTTATCTTAATCGTTGTATATGGGGTGTTTTTGTTAGTTTTAAAGATATATTTAATGTTATTAATCAATTAGTTCTTCTTTTAATGATTTAGTTATAACATCCATAACCCAGTTATTTAACTCATTGATTGAATTGCCATTTATATATTCTTTGTTTGTAATATATTCATCACATATCTCTTTTGTATCTTTATCAAAATCTAACGCATAAGTTCTAGCAGTATCTAAATCATATTTACCCTTTTTAACTTCTATTAATAATTCTGGTTGTCTACTCCAATAACAATCTTCTAATTTTTCTTTATGTATTAAATATCTTTTAACAAACTCATTTAAACGCATAATGTGATGTAATTGTTTTGGGTCATAGCCAAACTTTTCAATTTTATCAATTAATGTTGGATAAGGGTGTTCTAACGCTTTATACTTTTCCATTGACATACCTTTGATACATCTTATAAATTGATTTTTATTTATACTGCTAATATCATCTCGTATATACATTAAACTTTTTACATAACTTTCATAATTTGTATTTGCTATATAATAATTTGTATATAGTAATTCAATATATGATATATTTTGCTTAATAAACATATCTTTCATAATTCTTATATCTTTTACTTCAATATGCTCATTATTTGGTAATACTATTGTTGTTGATACAGGTGTTTCATTTAAAACTATATTTCTTAATGTAGGTAATACTATTGCTTTTGCATCTATATCACTTTTATAATCATCATCATATACATCTAAACCATAATTTTGGCTACCTTGAAGAAATAGTGCCAATACTTTATAGCCATTTGCAATTAAGTAATCGTATTTATATTGTAGATTATCCATTATATATTTATACTTGTTTTTCATTTTCTTTCTCCTTATAATACATCTTTCTTAAAGTTATTATATCTTTGTTTAATGTATCTTCATCTTGTTTTTTTAACCAAGCATAGAAATAATTTGCATCAGCATTGTATAGAGTAGATAACTTTATTGTTCTATTACCATTTACACTATCTTTTAATGTTCTCATAAATTTCCAAAACTTGTAATAAGGAAATTTTAATTTTGTCATTAAGTTATCACATTCAATTACTACACCCTCTATATCTGTGTGTGATAAATTATCTTCATCAGTATTTTCTAAATACCATCTATGAAAATCTCTAATATTATCAAATTCACAATAAATTGTTTTACATTCACAATTAAATGTCTTTGCTAACGCACATAATTCATTGTAAGGTTTTCTTTTAAAATCAAAACTATTGTCAATAACATCTAACATTACTAATTTTGATTTATCATATTCAATAATATGTGGGTCATTATCTATGTCTATTACTTCAAATACTATTGATACATTATTATTTTTTAAATAATCTTCAACAACTTCTTTGTTTATATTGCTGTTCTCATAAATATCTTTAAAATATTTAGCAAACTCACCATCGTTTGTTGATTTACTTGCTATGAATAATTTGTCATTTACCCAAGACATTATTCCTAGAAAACCATTTTCTTTTTTATAACAAGTAATATGCTTGTCTTTAAACTTAACTAGCAAGTGTTCTAATTCAGTTTCTTTTACTTCGTTTATATTAAAGAACTTCTCATATCCTCTAGCAACAACTTGTTTTGTTTCAGTATTAATAAATAAACCTCTTGCCTTACAAGTTAAATCATTCCATCTTCTATTAAAGAATGCTCTGCTTGTAAAATTAAATGAACTAATATTATCGCCTAAATCATTTTCTTTGATATAATCATTTTCTTTTAATTGTTGTACTATATCAATATCGTTATTTACAACACTTCTACATTCTCTAAACTCGTTTGCCTCTTCTTGTGGTGCAAAGATTTCGTTTTTGACTGCTATCATCATTGGCTCTTGCCCTTTTTCAAGTCTTAAAACTCTTAAAGCACCACCGAACTCAATCTTTCCTTCAAGATTATACGATTTGTCAGTACCTACGATTTCATAAGTGTTTCTATGTCCGTGTACTTGTATAATATTGTTGTCTTTTTCATTATTTGCAAACACTTCATCAATATTAATGTTGTAATCACCAACACCATTTATTAATTGTTCAGTTGCAATTAATTGTAATTGTTCAGGAACATAACTTATTCCTCCGTGTGATACAATATATTTTTTATTATCAAACTCAAAATATGCCATTTGTCCTAGTTTTCTATATAAGTTTCTAAATAAAGATTTATCTAAATCTATTATTTGAGGTATTGTCTTGTGCATAAATGTTTGTGATTTAATATTTTCTATTTCATCGTTTGCATAATAGTTAAACCATTTTTCGTGGTTACCCTCTAATAGCAATACATTTTTCTTATCATAAATTGTATTTAAAAATAATGCTACTTCTTTGTTTTGTATTCCTCTATCAAAGTAATCACCTACAAAAATGTAGAAATCATTTTCGTTATAAGGTTCAGTTTCAAAATATACTTTTAATGGTTCATAACACCCGTGAATATCACCAAAGATATGTATTCTATTATAATTGTTCATATCAAACAATTTTGTTCCTACACTATCCCAAAAATTATTTTTATCAACTTCAATCCAGCCACTTGTTTTGCCTTGTGTTGCTAATCTTGAATACATCTTTTCTATAACACTTTCAGGTACTCTCTTATAATCTTCTCTTTGTGCATTTCTTTTCTTACACTCTTCAATAGGTACATCAGCAAAACTTACATAATATTTTCTATATCTATATTTTTCACATAGTTTGTTATATCTACTAAAATCACTTGAACGGCTATGTGTTGCATCAACAATAACAAATTCCCCTCTTTTCATTCTTTCTTCTAATAATTCAAATAATAGTTGCCATACATAACTATCATTCTTTTGACTTATTGTTCTATGCTTTTCAGTATCGCACATTATTGGACTTTGAACTAATAATCTAATACTATCAGCACTTAAACAATAATTTTCTAATCCCATATTTTTAACCCAAGTAGATTTACCACTTGCAGGGCTACCTCTTAATATAATTAAACTTCTCATAATTTTCTCCTATTCTAATCCAAATGTTTTTGCAAAACCTTTTTCTTTCTTAAAAGGTTGCATTGCCTCATCTAATATATAAACTATTTGTGCATCATATAATCCTATTCTATATGTTGCATTATATAAGTTCTCTACCATTTGTTGTACTTCTATATCGTACTCTTTATAATGTTTACATAAATGGTCTTTCTTAACCTTTTTAATTAACTTGTCTAGTGTTTCATTTTTATTCACTAACATATTAACCCTCCAACAATTTCATTAATTCTTTTAGTTTCTCGTTTCTTAATTCAAGTACATTTTCTTTTGTTTGTTTCTTTCCTGTTGTTGTAGTTATTGAATAAGTATATTGTCTTGCTAACAATGATGCTTTGCTTAATCTTTCTTTTAAGTCTTTTATTTCTTCACTTTGTTCTACTATTTTTTCCATATTCTACCCTCCTAAAAAGTCATCAATTTTATCATAGATAGCACCTACTTTATAAAATATATCAGTTAGTTCTTCTTCACCTTTTCTTACTCTTTCAAATAAATAACTATGATAACTTAATAATGCCTTTCTTATTAATTCTAATTCTTCCCTATCATCAATATTCACTTTAAATCACCCTTTCTATGATAACTGTTGCTACTTCAAGTATTACACATACAATACCTGTTATTAGTATTCTACGACACCATTTTTTGCCGTATTCTTGTTCTTCTTCGTATTGCTCTTTTGCAATTCTTCTTTCTTGTTCTTTTTTACAATTTTTGTGTATTATTTCCCACATTTTGTTTTCTTCTTTTTCCATATTCTATCTCCTTCTCCATCACTATTTCTAATCAAGACTTTGGACTTGCATCGGTTAGTTTAAGAAGAGAAACTAAATGATTATTTCATTTATCTCATCTAGTTCTTGTAAGTATTCTTCTAGGTTTTTTCTTATATCTTCTTTAATTCTATCTTCGTTCCAATCGTTTGGTACTTCGGTATCAAAGTTATAAGTTAAAACTATACTTCCTTTTATTGTCTTTGTATTCTCTTGTGGTGTTGGGTAGTCATCTACCATTAAACTTGTTTCAATATCCATATTACTTTCCCCTTGTTTATAAACCTTTTATTATTTCTCTGATTTTCTTAACAATTTCTTTTTCTCTATCACATAAATCATTCTTATCTTCAACATTTTCTAGTGCTTTGTTTAATAATACATATACATCTTCTAAATATATTGTATTTCTTTTTTCTAAAAATTCCTTGCAATTATTAATTACTACTCCTATTGTTTCATTTTCATATCTACATTCTCTTTTCATTTTTTTATCTCCTTTTCTTTTTTACACCCTTATTATATAAAATTATTTTATATTTGTCAATACTTTTTTTATATTTTTTTAACTTTTTTGTAAATCATTGAAAAATAAGCATAAAAAAAGAAGTAATTTCTTACTTCTCTATTAAGTTTTCTAAAAACTTTGGTATGTTTTCAAGTATTCTATTCATATATTCTTGTTGTATTTCTTCTTTTGTCTCTTCGTGCTTGTATATGTTTTCCCAATTTTTGCTATATGCTATCCACATATCTTGTACTTTATACCAGTCGTAGTTATCTGCATTTACTTTGTCTTGTATATCATAAAAGCCTTTATTGATATAACCTAATATAGCACCATTTAAACTTGGCTCTTTTCTTGCTCTTAAACTATCTACGATAACTTCTATTTGGTCTACCTTTGTGTTTCTTTCAACAGGCGTTCCTACATATTGACTTGGCACTTCTTTAAAAGCATATCCTTTGCTATCTAGTATCTTAACACTACTATCAACATAAAAGGCTTCGTTTGGTGTTAATGACTTTTCATAGCAAAATACCCAAACTTCTTTTACCTTTGTGCTATTGCTATTCTTGATAAACCCATAATACTTTCCTATGTTAGCGGTACAATGTAAATGATTTCCTGATGCATTTCCACTCGTACCCTCTCGTAGTATCTTTTCATTCTTATGTATTATTTGCCCTACTTTAACCTTTTTAAAGTCATCTTCGTTTATATGCGTTAATGTTATTTCAAGAATTGTAGGTTCATCTCTATAAGGAATATATACTTTGTTACAAGTTTCAAGCCTTATATTATAGCCTGTGCTTTGTTTCCCTGACTTTTCGATTATTTTATAATCGTTCTTTGGTACAAAGTATCCTCTGCCACCATCTTGTGTTGCCTCATCAAAAGGCTTATCACTATAATTTGGTGTTGGTTGCCAATGTGCTAAATGATTACCCTCATCGTGTCTTTGTGTTATGCGCATATATTCAAAGGGATATATTGCATATTCTTTCATTAGTCATTCTCCTTGTTATAGTTATAATTAGATATTCCTAATATTGTTCCTAGCATTGTTATGAATGCAGTTCCAATAGTTAGCACAATGTTTGTATATTCGTAATTAAGTGTATTCATAACTACACCTACGAATGTCAAAATTGCAGGTAGTACAATCGCTACCACCCATTTAAGCACATCATATACTTTGTTATTAAGTTTCATATTTTACCCTCCTTTACTAACCTTTCAAAATCATTATGTATATTCGAGTTGCCACCTAATTTAATGTACTCATCATATTCATCGTGAGCCCTTATCTTTTGCCCCTCCGAAATTATATCTCTATCGGCAAGGCAAATAAATGAAGTTAAATCTGTTTTAAGTCGTTCCATCTTTTCTTCACGCAACGCAGTTGTTAATACATCTTTTAATTTTGTAAGTTCTTCTTTGAGTTCTTTCTTATCATCACTCATTTGCTCTGTCAAAGGTTTCACAAACTTATTTGTTGTTGCTTTAACAAGAAATGCGTATATTGTTCCAACAGCAATGCCGAAAGCAACTATCCAAGCCACTATTTCTTTAATTTGTCCTAATGTTATATTGTCCATAGTTTATCGTTTCTCCTTTGTTGTCTTTTATATTTCCATTTATACCATAGATATTTTATTTTCTTGTGGCTATATAATGCCATTACCATTTTCCTATGTAAGTATATTTCTTTTATTTCATCTTCCATAAATTAATCCGTTGTTTTTGTGTATTCCATAACAACATATATACCATCTGCACTTTGCATATTACTTAAAACATCACTACCTAATTCAAATTTAATATATGTATTATCATAATATGCTTGTCCATTCCAATTTGATGAACCAAAATAAATTGTTGGGAATATTCTTATAGTGTTATTTTTTATATAATAACTTTTTGTATCTAGCGTTATTGTATCTATATTACTTATTCCGTGTTCAATATTGGTATAAGCACCTGTTATTTGTGAACTACTAATTGAGATTACTTTTCTATATATTGGTTTATTGTCTATCCATATTTTATTTGTTTTTATTTCGCTTGTTGAATAAATATCTTTTACCATATTGTTAGAATAATCTGCACTATAAGGAATTGCTATGCTTTCACTATATTCATTTGCTACTTGGCTTCCACCTATTCTTGTTAATGTAGTTCCATCATACATATAAGTAGAACCATCAGTTGTTAATACATAAGTCTTATCACTTATAGGTGTTTCTCCTGTTTCACTCCAAGTATCTGTATCAGTTGCAGTATAAATTAAATTGTCATCAGTATTAAAGTATTTATCTCCCTCATTGCACTCGCTAGGTTGTATATTTGTTATTGCTATTAAAGATACATTGTAAGCATTTTTAATTCCTGACTCCATATGGTTAAATCTTTCTGCATTTGCTTGGCTTTCTCCATTTACCCAAGTTTGTTCATCATAACCATTCATTATATATCACTCTCCTCTTCTATATTTGTATTCATAGGTTCTCCTACATTTAATGGTTCTTCATTATCTTGATTTAATTCTCCACCTAATAAGCCACCACCTAATAATGGCGTTTGTAATGTTTGTGGTGTTTCGGTAATCTTCATATAACCTATTATATTTAATACTGCGTGTGCTAGACCTGTTCTTTGACAAGCCTGTGCATCTGTTGTTGGTGGTGAGGCTCCATTATCTCTTGGTCTTATAACTAGCAAGAAATCACCAGTAGGTAGATTAGATTTGTCTATTGATACTGTCATTACATCTTTTTTCCCATATTCAGTTGTATTTGGTGGTGTACCAACTACTGCTATTGGTGTTCCTAATGTACTATTTGATATTGGAGTATATGACATTTCCACGTGACCCCACAAATAATAACTATTGTTTGTATTTGGTGGTGCTTTATATACACAAATATCGTGTGCATAACCTTTTTGCTCGTTGCCATCAAAGTCAAGTTGACCAAATACACTATGTGATACCACTAAATTAGCACTTATTACTTCAAAATCTTCAGGTATGTACCCCTCAATAAACATATCTGCATAACTATATGTTATTGGTGTCATACCATCCCATAAATACCCTAATGTATAGAAACCACCAAAGTTAGACATTATACCACCAGCAACATATTGTAAGTTTGTCATAATTCCCCTTGATGTTGTTATATAACCACCTGCATCAATATTACCTTCTGCATCTAGTTTAAAATTATCACTATCTATTATTACACTATTACCCTTTAATTCTACTACTCCTTGCCCCTCTTCTATTGCAAGATTTAAACTTGCCACTACTTCGCTATTATCTACTTTTTCACGAACCCTTGCATTGATTTGATTTGCCGTTTGTGTAATCTTACTATCGACTTCATAACTCGTTGCAAATGACCTTGTGTATTCATTAACTATCATACCTTTTGCGTAAATATAAGCAGTAGGACAAGTTGATACATATATATTGTAGTTTCCTTCTTCTAATTGTATATCTTTATATTCAAAGTCTATTACTATTGGTGTGCTTAATATTGATTTATTACCTTGACTATCAACTGATACTCTTTGTATTTTATATACTCTTTCTTCTACTGTATCATATACAAACTCATCATATATATCACTATTGTAATAATAAAGTGCAGGTAAGTCAAATTGTGTTTCAAAGTCGCCATTTCTAAACACTATTTCACGATTATCAATAATTAAATCATCACTTATTATTAAATCATCACTAACTAATAGCCCTAATATATCTTGATTAGTTGGATGCACTATAAAGCCTATTAACTTAACACTAGCCAAATCTTGTAATTGTATTTGCCCTGTTCCTTCATTTTCTGCTGTTATGTCAGGCATATTAGATATTTCGCTTTCTATCTTTTGTAATCGCTTATCTACGATAAATGAAGTTCTATTTTCTTTCCTGTCATCTTTACTTGTTCGTGAATATTCAGTTTTACTATCTTCTGGCATTTCAGTATAAATATTCTCAACAATACCATTTCTTATAATAATCTCATTGTTTAGCATTACACAACTATAAGTGTTTTCACCTATAATTACACTATATCTATCGCATAACTCATAATACAAAATACCTGTGCTTGAATAATCATTTATATAATAAGATAAACCATATAACTCATTTAGTATTTCATCTATATAATCACTTCTATTGTTTCCATTAAATATTTGCGTGTCTGCAATTTTAATCTCAATTTTGTTGTCATCTTGTATATTTTCAGGTATCGACCTAGATATAATGTCTGTGTCATTACTTCTTGAAAACGATATTGTATTAACTCCGCCATATTGTTGACCAAAATTAACATTAATATTTTTAAGGAACTCTTCATCTATCGTGTCATTAGTTTCAGTTATATATCTTATTTCTAATTCATCATCATCGTTTATACATATTGTACTTGAAGTCGCTTTTGCCATTTCATCAAGTACATCTCTAAATGTATAGTCTAAACTATTGCCATCAATATCTAAATAAAGTTCGCTTAATATTTGTTTGTTATAATTCACAAATGTTTCATTTTCATTTTTAAAAGTTAGCCCCAATTTGTTGCATATCGCACTTATATAATCTCTTATTGTAATAGGATATGCAATATTTAAACTCTCATAAGGAACTTTCGCATATAACAACATATCATAGCAAGTTAATAAATAACTACTTGTATTTTCTTGTTTTTCACTCTTATTTACGATAAAAGTGCCATAGTTAAGGTATTCATACTCGCCATTAACTAATAAGCCTATTTCAAGGCTTATTTGTTCATTTAAAGGTATATCTATATTGCTGTCTACTTCTAGTTGCTTCATTACTGATTTCAATATGTTACCTTTATAATTTAATACTATACTATTTATTTGTTCATTTCCTAGTGTTGTATTACCGTAAGTTATTTTGACTGCTACTTGTCTGCCCAAACTCTTAATAGCATTCTTAAATCCTGTTGTATGTGTTTTCATATTACACCCTCTTGTTTGTTGCTATAAATGATATTGAAAACCCCTCGTTTTTGGCATTCTCATTTATTATTCTATCATTTATTATTTCATAATCATTTGTATAAGTTGTTATTGTTGTATATGCTCTTTTATTTGGGTCATAGTATTTAAGACTTTGTGTAGCACTATCTAATATAGGTGCAATAGTTTCTAGTTCACTTTTTGTTAATTTCCTAAATTGCAAAGTTATTTTAGGGAATATTCCAATTAATGTTCCTGACATCTTACCAGCCAAGTTTCTACCTGTATCACTAGCCCATAGTTTATTATAAGCATACTTTACTTCTACTAAATATTGCCCAAATGATACATTATTTATTTCTATACTATTTTTATCAATAAACATATTGTTGCCCCTCTCTATTGATTATATGCGAAATCATCTTCCGCCTCTATCTTTCTTATTTCTTTTGCAATTTGTCTATTTCCCATATAAATAGGTACAGTTGCGTTGATACTTATATATCTACCTATTGCTTGTCCTAATGTTTCCATTGCTTGGCTATCAGTCAAAGGAATTATACCTTCACGACCAGCCTCTCCCATATAAGCACTTGCTACTGGTACGCCTTTATTTGGTCTACTTACAATTCCACCTGTTGCTAATTTTGTTACAATTCCACCCTTTGCATAACCTACACCACCAGTTGAAAAGTTTATTTTTATACCAGTAAACTTCTCTATTAGGTTTTTAATACTACTAAACTTATTAAATAATTCTCCGACTTTTGTCGTTGACTTTGCTAATGAATTAGGTAAATCAGTTTCAAATGTCTTTTTAGTCGCTTTCACAATGTCTTTATATGCAATCTCAGTTCCATCTGCTAATACTCTAATAATATTCTTTGGTGTTTCAAATGCTTTTGTTATGCTAGGTGGTAAACTTTCTATAAATACTTTTCTTGTTTCTTTATCCATATTGCTTAACATTGCAAAAATATAGTCTCTTGTTCTTTCTGCACTCTCTTGTGTTCCATCAAAGCCATTAATAATTGTTTTAAAATTATTATCAAATTGGTTTGTTTCTTCATATAAAGCACCACTAACTTTTGCTGTGCTATCTCTCAATTTGTTTTGGCTATCGTTTAAGTCTATTGTTGTCTTTTTCAAATTGTCTTGTGCATCAACATTATCTAAATACGCTTTATATACAGCATATTCTTCATCACTCAAATCTGACACACTCTTTATTCTTAATCTAACTAAATCGTAAATGCTCTTACCTGTTATTCCATATTTATCCTCTGCATCTTTTAAGTTTTGAGTTGATGTTCTTGCATTTTCAACAGCGTTTGTATATTCACTTGATTTCTTGTTCAAATCTTGTTGTGCTTTCTTCAAGTTTTTCGTTGCAGTTGTGCTATCTTCTAATGCTTTCTTTTCTTTAAATAGTTCTCCTACAAGATTTCCAATAATTCCTATACCAACACTAGCCCAAGACCACCAAGCAGTAGGGTTTATTCCAAGTAAAACAAAACCAAATCCCATTATAATATCACTTGCATCCTGTATTACTTTTCCTAAATCTCCACCCCAATCTTTTATAATATTGGTAAATCCTTGAAATATTGATGCAAGACCAAGACCAATTAAAATTGTTCTAAGTAGTTTAAAACTGCCACCTAATTGTTCTAACTTTGTTGTTAGTTCTAATATTTTCCAACTTGCTAACGCAATTCCAATTCCTAATATTATATTCTTAATAATTTCACCGTTGTCTGCTATCCATTGCACCCAACTAGGTATTTCCCCTGCGCCTAGCATTTGTGATAAATCACTTTGTGGTGTAGCACCTACATTAGCAACACTTCCATCTTTTTGTAAAACATTCATATCATCAAATGCAGTTTGTAATCTTTGTGCCTCTTTTCTTGTGCCTTTTAAAGTTTTATTTACTTTTTCAAATTGCTTTGTACTCGCTTTTGCGAATAGATTAACTCCAAACCAAGCATTTGCTACATAATTAACATATTGTAATAGTTTATATACTAATTTTATTATTGTTTCTATTATCGGTTGCAATGTACTTGCTAATGCCCATCTTATATATTGTATATCAGCACCTATTTGTTCGTTTGATTGGCTCAACATACTTACTGAGCCTCTAATGAAGTTATAAGCACTTCTTATACTAAATAAAGCCAACCCCCATTTTAAAACTTTTCTAACAACATTATTTGTGGATTTTCCAATGTTACTCATTGCATTTTGAACATTTTGTAAATCTGCTCTATCTATCTTGTCTTGTTGATATTTCAAGGATATTAGTTTATTATTTGTTTTTTCTATTTGGTTTTGCAATTTTAGAAAAGAATTGCTATTTCCAATGTCTTTGATAGATATGCCTAATTTTTCCATTACTTTTCTTTCTTTCTCTGTTGCATACCATACTTTTCCACTGGGAACATTTCTTCTTTCTTCATTTAATCTTATTAATTCTTGCTCTTTCTTTTGCAATTGATTTAATTCTCTTTCAACATCGTTGATTTGCCTTTCAAATGTTTTAGTATTTAACCTAGTATCAATTACTACATAGTTGTCTTCCATAAAACCCTCCTTTCTATATTCCTATTATTTGATTTAATCTCTCCATACTTTCTATTTGTTCTTTTGTTAATTCTTTTTCATTTTTCTTTAACGCAAGAACTTCTTTTGCTTTTCGCATTTTTTCTCGTTCTTTTGCATCATTTATTGTTTTTAAATCATAATTTCTTATATTTCGTACTCTATTTAATACGCAACCATTATCACCAGCACTTAAATTGTTTAAATCGTTAAAGAACTTCCACCAATGACAATGCTTTTGTTCATAAGGGTCATATTTGTAATCAAATTGAAAACTACTTCTTATGTATCCCTCATCTTCAATATAGTCCATATCAGGCTCTTCATTATTGCTTGGCAAGTCTTTTCCACAAGACAAATATTTAATTGCTATTTCTTGTAATTTTTCGTGATTTTCAAAATCATTTAATCCCTCATCACCAAACAATTTATATATTATTGCTAATGACCTTTCAAAATCATTTATTGATTTATCTAATGCTATTTCATTACATTGTATTGCTATTCTGAAATCTGTGTTTATTTTGTATTTCTTTTCACCAATTTTAGCATATTCAGGATATTTCATTATTCTAACACATCAGTTTCTTCGTTAGAATATTTTGCTCTTATCTTATCTTTAATACTATCTACACTAATTTTTAATTTTGGTAGTATAGGTTCTAATAATTTTCCAATATCATCATACATTGTAAAGTATGGTCTTCTTCCCATTAAATCAAGTATCATTTGAGTTTTACCTTTTCCTATGAATAAGTCCAGAGCATCCATTTCATCTTTGTATACTTTTTGTAAGACTTTTAATTTTTCTTCCTCTTTCCAACTTAATAATTTCTTGCCTTTATGGTCTTCTTTCTTGTCTATTATTAAGAATTGGTCTTTTAAATATTTCATATTTCTTTTGTGCGCTTCTTCACACTCGCATAATCTTAAAGGTAGTTCGATGTCTTCTATATCAAACTCTAAATAGCATCCTGTGTCGTTCCCCTTTATATCTCTTATTGCTACCTTAAATACATTATTTTCTTCTAATTGAATAAAACTTTCCTTTTCAGTCATCATTTTAATTCCTCTCTTTCTAAAAAAATAAGGCAGGTGATTTATTTCACCCACCTTTATAAGTTTTTATAAACTTGCTGTTGGTGTAAATGTTGGTACATTTCCAGCAAATGAAACAGTTCCTTCAACTGCATCACCATCATAATATAAATCGTAAGATAGAACTGCATTTTCTCCTAATTCCTCAGTAATAATTAGTTTACCAGCAGTCATTTTTGCTGGATAATTTGTTCCATTTCCGTGTAATCTATCTATGTCTAATATGTTAGTAACATAGTTAAGTTTATCTCTACCAGCACTTGCAAACTCATAGCAAGGGTCTCCTTTGTAGATTTTTTGTTCAACACTACCTTGTTTTTGGTTTGATGTGTGGTCGTTTCTTGCGTTGTCTTCGATTATCCATTTTTCTGTGTCAACTTGTGGATTGTATGCAATAGCATAATCGGTGATACCTACACCTAATACTGCCCAAGTTGGTGAACCATTTGGTGTTGTATCAATATAAGTTAAGAACTGACTACGATTTCCTTTTTCAATTCCACTTGGTACATAATTTGCCATTATAATTCCTCCTTTTTAACTATTTTTTTCTCTTTTAATTCTCGTTCTAAAAGAACTAAATCTTTATAATCAAGGGGTTTTATAAAGCCCATTTCATTTAATCTTACTATTTGTTCATAAGTTAAATCGTTAATTTCATCACCAGCAATATATTTTTTATTGTTAGCAACAAAATCAATTTTTGCTACTATTTTCATAGACTCAAACCTCCTTCAACTTCATTTTCTCTATATGTAATTTGTATTTGAATATCAAAAATTGCACTATTCCCGTTGTCATTCATAATCATTGCTCCACAATTTAAGCATTCAATACTTTCTATATTTTCTATATCAGGCAATATGCCTCTATCATTATTAGATTTGATTATATTTTCGAATTGCTCAAAAAAACCTATATTTAATAAATTATCTATTGTGTCTTGCGAATATGATTTGCGGTTTCTAAATGAGTACACATCTTTTCTTTTTGCAGTTCCAATTATCCATTGCTCTACTTCCGTATTCGTTGGTATTTTATTTAAACTAAAATCATCTATCTCACCTAACATATCTGCATTTATTTGATAATCCCTGTTGTCAGTTAGTGTGTTTATTATTCCAAACAAGTATTCTCTTAATTTTGATATTCTTAAATCCTCGTAATTCATCGTTTGCCTCCAAAAAATTCACTTTGTATTTCATCAACAATATCACTCATATTTGCAGATACCATTGCTCTATCCCAATAACTTGTTGCTAGTTCGTGTTTTGTTTTGCTATAATTTAAAGACTTACCGCTCTTGCTTATCCCATAATATTGATATTTAGCATAAGGTTGTTGATATATTATTTTGTTGCCATCAATACGATAATCTGCAAGATTTCCCTCATCATACGGAACAAACTTATCCATATAATCAGCACATCGTTTTGTAAAATACTTTTGCACTTTTCCATTAGGGTCAATTCCTAAATGCTTAATTATAGCACTTGTTGGTTGCATTTTAACTTTCATTACTTGCCCCCAATATGTATATGTGGGTTATTACCAAAATTATTATTCTTTATACTTGTTATATTATAGATGTCATAATTTTTTAAATCTTTTTGTTGGTTTATGTTAAAGTCAAGTGTTCCTTTTACGATAATGTCGCCAATTGCAAACTTTGTTATGTCTAGTTCGCTATTGTAAGGTATTCTTATTTCAACATCGTTTGCATTATCATAACCTTTGTTTATACTTGCACCTCTACCACCAAAATACCATACTTTGTCATAATTGTATCTAGTCCATATTTCAAGATGTGTTGCTACATCTAAACCATCTTTGTGATATATCGTTAAACTTGAATTAGTTATCATTTAACACCACAGTACATTAGATGCTCATTGTTATATACGATACCTAATAGATAGGTTCTTATTATGTTTGTCAATTCGGTTTCCCTAGACTTTACTACATCACTAATTTTATCACTTGTTATATAACTAATTGAGTATCCATCTGTACTTTCACTCGCTACATTTCCGTTAGTAGCATTAGTATTATTATCACCAATATACCCCTTGATTGTATTTATTAATTCATATTCACATATTTTGACTTCTTGTGGTATATCATTACCACCTACTAATCTATTAAATGTTTCATTGTCAATTCTTCTTCTTGCTTCAAATTCTAATAAGTTAAAAGGCATATCTTGAATTGCAGAACCACCTAAATCAAGGTATTCTTGTTTAGTTAAATATTGTCCTTCAAATGTCATAATATGCCTCCTTTAATTTTATAAACTTACTGGGTTTGTTGGTTTTAAACTTGCGAATGGGAAACGTGTTTCAGTTTCATCTTCTGCGTTAACAGGGTTTGGTATTTCCCAACCTAAACGCATTACGCATCTTAAAGCAACCATATCTTCTTGCCCAAGATTGTAAAGAATTTCGCCATTATCAGGGTCTTGTATAATACCCTCTGTTAATAGTTTAAAAGTTAAATCTTGTCTAATTGAGTAAACTGCTTGTGAGAAGTCTCCTGCAATTAAAGTTGATTTAGTTTTATCCCAAGTTCCATTATTTACAAATGTTCTTGATAATGAACCAATTTCAGTTGTATTTAGTGGTTGTCCTGTTGTATCAGTCATTAAACGGAATTTAGATTTTAACCCAACTCCACCTACTAAACCAGATACATCATAACCGCTTTCCTCAACTTTTGCCATTACGCTATCAATATCTTTGTATAGGTTTCCTGTTTCATTAACTTCTTTTCCAACTTCAATAATTGAAGGAATTAAACCTTTTCTCCATCCTGTTGGTTTTCCTACACCTGTAAGCATTGCACCATCAATTTTTCTTGCAAATGCTTCGCTTATTCTAGGTCTAATTTGAGCCCATAAATCAACATCGCTATCTGCTAAATCGTTTTCCTTAATTGGAACAATTACAGCGATTTCTTCTGCTACTATGAACTTATTTTCCCACGCTTGTTTTGTAATATTTTTTCTACCATTATTTTGTGTTTCATCAACGAAGTAAGCAATTGGTAGACTATCTAATATTCTTAATTTAGATTGCTTACTTGACATATTTGGTAGTCTTTTAAATAATTGAAGTGCTTTACTATCACGAATAGTACCTTCAAAAATCTCATTAACTACTTGCACTTCTTCTAGTGCTTTTACATCATCATTTGTAATTCCTACTGCCATTTTATTTCTTCCTTTCTTTTTTTATCTTCCTATTGCTCCCCTTAAAACATTATTAACTATGTCATTAACTGTTTGGGTTTTTGTTCCACCATTATTTAATGTTGGTGAACTTTGCACTTTCTTAACTACAACCTCACCAAAATATTGTGAATTTTCTTTTTTGTAATTTTTTAGTGCAGTATCAAAATCAGTAGTATCGTTAACTAATGCCATAACTTCACTTGTCACAAACTTTAAAAACTCTGGTTTAACATCACTTTTAGCAACTTCGCTTGTTGCTTTTAGTAATTTGTTTTCCTTTGCTAATTGTTCGTTTTGCGTAGTTAATTCATTAATTTTTTCACTATCATTTTGATTTGATTTTTTCCACTCAAGAAATTCTTTATATTTTTCATCTTTTTGCCAGTCACTATTTGCTTTTTTAACGCCAGCATTAAACGAATTATCTAAATCTTCCTTTGTGTATGTTTTTGTAGTTTCTTCTTTTTGAGTTTCTACTACATTGTCCACTTGCGTGTCTTTGTTATCTTCCATATAACATTTTCTCCTTTACTTTAAAGACTTTAAGTTTGTCTTTTCCACTTATTATGTGTCGTGTGCAACTAGGTTTTGCCTATATAAATTATAGCATTAGTATTAATTTTAGTCAAAGACCCCCCCACTTTGATAAAAAAAGCAAGATTATTTCTTGCCTTTCTTTTTAGGTTTTAATTCCACTTCTTTTTTAATTTTTTCAAATTCTTTTTTTGATAGTGGTTTTTCAAGGTCTAATTTTCTTAATTCTTCAATTTTCTTTTCTGCTTTTGACTTTTCTTCCCTAATTGACTCTTCTTTTTTAGGTTTTTCAATTATAGGATTTATTTGTTCAATTAAATTTACTACACGTTTATTTAAAGGGTTTTTGCCATTTAGATATTCAAATTGGCTTTCTTTACAAATAAATGTATCACCTTTAAAAATATAATATTCTCGTTCTGCATCCTTTCTTACTAGATTTTCAATGTCATAAAAACCACCATAAGAAAAGTCCTCAATTGCTTCAACTTTCATTTTCATTTCTTTTTCCTCCTCTTCAAAGTTTTCTGTCAATTTATTTTTATCTATTTTCTTTCCATTATAATTCAAGAACTTTAACCAATCATCTAACGCGTTATTATCATATTCTTTGCATTTAGGTATGTTTAATAATTTAGTTACATCAAAATTCATATCTAGTGGTACTACATAACCATTTACTCCATCTTTGATTAGTTCCGTGCATCCACCTACATCAGTTACTATACAAGGCACTTGATATTGTAGACTTTCTTGAACAGTATAAGGTAATCCTTCACTATCACTTAATAACACAGTATAGTCTGCATCTTTTAAATAATCCCATATATCTTCCCTTTGTTTCCAAAAGTGTATTTCTTCAAAATTGTTTTTTGATTTGTAATTCGTTGAGTTTGTAAATATATTCCATTCAAACTTAATATTAGCGTTTCTTAACATTTGTGCTAATATTAACATTCTTTCCCATCCTTTTTGTGGGTCTAAACGCATACAACTTATTAGATGCAACACTTTATTTGTTTTTCTTAACGGCATCAAGATATTCTTAATTGTTGTTGGATTATCGTGTAAAACCTCATCACTCATTTTTGATACAAAGTCGCCACAACCTACTATTTCTTTTATTCCCATAGGTGCATATTGTTGATATAGCAACCCCTTTTCTAATAAAAACTTGTAATTTGCGTGTCGCATTTCTATCATTCGTTTTGCTTTTATTCCTTTTGGTATCTTTCCCCATACACTATTACGAATGAATATATCACATTCATAAGTTTTCCCCTCTTCATACTTTTCTAACTTGCAAAGTTTTTCCATTCGTTTAAGCCTTTGTAAATCGCCCGTACAATATAGTATTGTTATATCAAAATAGTTTCGAAGCCACCAACACCAGTTGTAAGCCATTGTTTCTACTCCGCCCATTTGACAAAAATTACTTTGATAAAATATTATTTTCTTCATTAATTTGCTCCCCAACTACCAAACATACAATGCTTTGTATATACCTTTTCATCAAATACATCGTGCCAACAAAATGTTTCCCTAGGATAAATTGCTATATCGTTTGTTTCTTGGTATTCCATTCTATCTCTATCTATATATTTTCCTATAATATCACTCATAATAGCCGTGTTAGTTTCGTATTCGTGCCAATTCTCGTGTGTTTCAAATTTCTTAATGTCATAGATGTCTAGCAATTCTTTCACAAGCCTGTTGCCTTTTTTTGCCCCCATAGTAGCGGTCACGGGGTAATGTGGTTGTTCAAATCCCGTAAAGAACTCGTGCTTTAAGAATTTGTCTAATGGTTGATAGACCAAGACATCCGTGTCCATATAAATTCCGCCGTATTCGTGTAATGCCCATAACCTTGCTACATCACTAACAAATGCCCATTTCTTGTTTTCGTACGCATCCTTAACATATTGATTATAATTAATATCAAAATTGCTTTCGTTGATTTCTAGGTATTCCCAATCAGGCATAAATTGTTTCCAAGTGTTCATACAATTGATAACACCTTGTGGTTTTTCTTTACCACCAAACCAACAATAAATTATTCTTTTTGGTATCATAAACTCACCTAACAGGATTATAGCACATAATAAAAGAGTAGTCAAAACTACTCTTTTACATTAAATTTCTTCCCATTCACTAACTTGTCTTTTTCTTATTCTAGTATTTATTATTAAGTCTTTTTCGTTAGGCTCACTATAAAGACTAAATGGTGGTTTTCCTAAATGGCTACCATACATTGCACTCTTTTGACCTCTTCTTACTGCCCTATCAATATATTGTTGTGCTTCTTCTTTTGTTTTGCAATATCTTGAGCTAACACCACTTTTCATTTCTTCATCAGTTAGTGTCATCATTTTGGCATTCCACCATTCTCCTTCTTTACAGTATCCATTTTGAACCTCTGCTAAATATTGTTCTTTCACAAACATTCTAATCATTCCTCCTCAATTGTCAAAGACCATATTTGATAAAGGTATTCTTTCCCTTTATCTACTTATATTATATCACAAATAACTATACACTTCAAATGTAAACCTATTGACATTACACTTTACACCATTGATTTTATTGGGTGAAATTATTACAAAACCCCTAAAAAATTTTTTTATTTTATGATTTTTGGTTTACTTTACACTTTTGCTAAAACTTTACTTAATTTTACACAAAAAAAGAGTGTTTAAGGCACTCTTCTTATTCATTTTCAATTGTTAATTTTCCAAGCGCATCTCATAACTCTGTTGCTTGGGTCAAATGTGTCATATAATGTCCCATTTATAAGTGCTGTTATATGTCCATTAGTTGTTATAGCATATTTCCCATAAGGGTATTCTCTCGCAAATTCACCAATAGTCTTTGAATAATGACATTCTCTTGGGTATCTATCATCTAAATAATCTTCTATAAAGACAACACTATCCATCATTAAACTATCCTTGTTTGCTAATGTGCTTAATTCTTCATATACATCGTTCCAAGTTCTATTGGTTAGCAAACTTATTGCCCTTAAAGTACAATCATCTATATGTCTATTGTGTGGGTTATTGTTATAGTATCTATACACCTTACATCATACTTCTTTGTAATGCTTCGTTTAACATTTGGTGTTGTTGTGGTGTTTCTGCTTCTTCGTGTAATACTTTAATAAAATCTTCTAATGCTTTTACCATATAGTGAAATGATTTGTCAGTTTCATCTTTTGCACCATATCTTTTATTTTCTTGGTATCTTCCATATTCGCCTGATATTCTATCAAGTTCGTTTTCACCACGATATTTCATATCATACCCTCTACGACCATAACTATCTCTACCATAGTTTCCGTATTCTTCTCTACCATAACTATCGTATCTTCTTGCCCCGTAGTTTCCATAATTTCCGTAATTCATTTCTTTGTCCTCCTTTGTATAGTGCTTAATTTTACTTAATTTGTATAAGTGGTCTAAATTATTTGTATTAATATCTTCATCAATTATGTGTTGTATTTTTTCATCTAATTTCTCTAATAGTTTATCTTCCATTTTGTTCTCCTTTCTTTAAAAGGTTTATAATTTCTTCATTTTGCTTAATTATCTTTTCTAAATATTCTTTGTCTTGCCTTTGTAGTTCTTGCATTAAATCATTATTGTTGCAGTCTTGAAATAACAACTCTAAACTTAATGCTTGTAATATTAAACTTAACTTATTTGCAAAGTCATTATTATTCATTAATTATTACTTCTTGACAAACTAAATGTAGCATTTGTGATAATTGGTATTTGTGTTGCTATTGGTGTAGTTGGTGTCGCAGGTGTAATTACACTTGGTACACTTTGAATTGTTATAGAAGTATCTCCTCTTGGGCATACTCTAATTTTTCTATTAAAAGAAATCGTTTCATAATCATTTGGTGCATCTATTGTCACTGCTCTAATAGTATCAGGAAGTAATACACCATCTTCATAAAGTCCAACTGCAATAACACCAGCAGTTGCAGAACTTATTGAAGCACTAAAATTAGCATTGTAATAGCCATTGTAATTATTTCCAAATACTTTGAAATTAGGATTACCATTTTCATAGTCTAACCACCCACCATTGCAACAATAAGCACATCTTGTTCTTATATTTGTTGCATCAAATACTACTGGGCTTGAATTACTTGTTAAAACTAATGGTTCATTTATAATTGTTTGTATCATATTATTTCTCCTTTCATATAATAAAATTGTCGCTAAAAAATAGATTTATTTTTTAATTAAAAAGAGATAGAACTATGCCTATCTCAAAGTTAGCAAGTTCTCGTAATCGAGTTAGTAGTAATCTACTTTATGCTTAAATTAAGTTGTTATATCCGTTGCATCCACAACCATTGTTGTTGCAAGTGAATATAGGTGTTCTTCCGTAAACTGGTGTACTTGGTACAGGGCAGTTTGAAAGTCTGTTATATAGAGCATCTACTTCATCACTAAATCCTTGTGAAATGAAAGCATTTTGTGATATTTGACTTGCTCTTAAATCAGCCATTGTTAATTGTCTTTCTAAATCTCTAATCTTGTCGTTCTTACCATCTAACTCTAATTGACATAACTTATCAAGAATTGCTTGTGTGTTAGAAGTTGCATTTGTGATAATATCTCTTGTGTTGTTAGCATCTGCAAATCTTGTAGCATTTCCTTCGTTTTGTACAATGTTTTGAGTTTGACAAGTAGCAAGTCTATTGTCGGCACTTGCATTGCATAATTGAGTGCTTATGTCAAATAATTGGTTCATATTATTCATTGCTCTATTGTTAGCACTTATTTCTGCATTAAAGAAACCATTGCTTACTGTTTGTTGCATATCTGCGCAACAATTACATAATTGGTTAGATAGTGAATAAATACCACTGTTTACTGTATCTAATTGGTTGCTTAAATGTAATGTATCAAATCCTTGATTTGTGTTGCTCATTATTTCTTTTTGCCCATTTGAAAGCCAAGCATATCCATTATCAAAACTGTTTCCACCGAAGAAACCACCATTTCCGTTATTTCCCCAATTTCCGCCGAATAATGCAAGTAATAAAATTACCCATACCCAATCAGAACCATATCCATTACCAAATCCACCATTACCACCGTTAATCATAGGATAAACAGGATATGGATAAGCAAATCCGTTTCCGTTGTTAGTAGCAAGTTCTACTGTTGGTTGAATACCACCATTCATAAATCATTGTCTCCTTTCTACAATATTTAAACCGCTAGAAAGTTTATAGGAAGATACCATATCTAGCATAGTGTCCTCCTATAAGGTTTCTAACCTTATTTTTGTTGAAACATATTCATCATATTATCCCATTGTTGTCTTTGTTGGGGGTTAAATCCATTTATTGTTTCATTTAGCAATTCGTTGGGGTTGTTATTTTTCCTTGCCTCTTGATACTTTTTGAATGCTTGTGGGTTCTTCCTTTTTAACTGCTGTTCCAACTGTGTCATTGCTTGTTGAGGTACTTGTTGCATCTTGCTCTGCATCATCATTTGTAATAATTTCATCATTTTTTCT
>Ga0310696_10001509_pt1 | contig 33514 bp, 20 predicted proteins | sample AusTroGonzalo_MG_4_FD_203885 | JGI IMG/M metagenome (GOLD analysis project Ga0310696, IMG submission 203885) | Bovine rumen microbial communities from tropical cattle in Woodstock, Queensland, Australia - Gonzalo_02 (v2) (version 2) | ecosystem: Host-associated > Mammals > Digestive system >... | reverse complement strand
GCTAATTTTCCCGCCAATTACGCTACCCAGATCAAATACGATGACAGACGTTACGAGGTGGATATGAATAATGACCTAGAACTTCGGTTTGACAAAAACGGCAAATATATCGGTTTTGACGACTAAAAACCTGATGTGACGTAAAAATTGTATCGGCCTCTTGTCAAGAGGCCGTTTTTTTGTATTTTTGCCGTCCTAAAACGAAGACGTATGGCGAAAAGCAAATCGATGTACTATTGCAAGAACTGCGGGGCGCAGTCGGCGAAATGGCTGGGCCGCTGCCCCGAATGTAACGAGTGGAACACCTTCGAGGAGGAGGTAATCCTGCAGGAATCCGCAACGGCCCAAAAAGGTCGTTTTTCGCCCGTTTTGACGCAGAGTAGCCCCAAGATTATTGATGACATTGAACTCACGAAATTCCCGCGTACAGAGACCGGATATGCGGAGTTCGACCGTGTGTTGGGTGGCGGTATTGTGCGTGGCAGCATCGTCCTGTTGGGCGGCGAACCGGGCATCGGCAAATCCACCTTGCTGCTCCAGATGGCGCTGAAGCTGCGCGGTCAGAAAGTGCTCTACGTCTCCGGCGAGGAGAGCGAGGCCCAGCTCAAAATGCGTGCCGCCCGTCTTTCTAGCGACCCCGCGCCACACTGCTACGTGCTCACAGAGACCAGTACCCAGCAGATTTTCAAGCATATAGACGCATTGCAACCCGACATTCTCATTGTCGATTCCATTCAAACAATGCAGAGCGATTTGTTGGAGTCTGCAGCGGGCTCGATTTCGCAGCTTAAGGAGTGTGCGGCTGAGTTTCAGCACTTTGCCAAGCGCACTGCCTGTCCTGTTTTCCTCATCGGCCACATCACCAAGGACGGTTCCCTTGCCGGCCCGAAGTTGTTGGAACACATTGTCGATACGGTGTTGCAGTTTGAGGGCGACCAGCACTACGGGTACCGTATGGTGCGCTGCATCAAGAACCGGTTCGGCTCCACGTCGGAGCTGGGTATCTTCGAAATGCTGCAGGACGGTTTGCGCGAGGTACAGAACCCGTCGGAAATTTTGGTCTCCCAGCACGACGAGGACTACAGCGGCAATGCAATCGCCTGCATTCTGGAGGGCAACCGCCCCATGATGATTGAGACGCAGGCATTGGTGAGCAGTGCGGTCTATGGCACGCCGCAGCGTTCCGCCACAGGCTACGACATTCGTCGCATGAACATGCTGTTGGCGGTGTTGGAGAAGCGTTGTCGGTTCAAGCTCGGCGCAAAGGATGTCTTCCTCAATATTGCTGGCGGGCTGCGCGTCGAAGATCCTGCCATCAACGTGGCTATTGTGGCCGCCATCTTGTCGTCGGCGACGGACATCGCATTGGACAACAAGACCTGCTTCGCGGGTGAGATGGGCCTGAGTGGTGAGGTGCGCCCCGTGACCCGCATCGCCCAGCGCATTGCCGAGGCCGACAAGCTGGGTTTCACCCGCATGTTCGTCTCCAAATACAACCTCAAAGGCATCCGCTCCTCCGATTACAACCTGCAGATCGTACCGATCACCAAGGTGGAGGAGATGGCGAAACTATTGTTTAGTTAGCAGTTAGCAGTTAGCAGTTAGTAGTTAGCAGTTATTATCGATAACCTTTCATATTATGAAATATAATTCCTTGAACAGCCCCGCAGGGGCAAGAGCTTGGTAGCCCCGTACAAGCGAAGCGCAGTGCGGGGTGGGCCATAACAAAAGCGAAGCCGCAATGTGGGGTCGTCACGATAAACGAAACAATTATGAACAACGAAGAACATAACATCTGCCGCGAAGGCATTGTCCGCGCCATCAATGGCGACGACATCAGCGTGGAAGTCATCGTAAGCTCCGCATGTAGCGGCTGCCACGCCAAGAGCATCTGCATCCCATCCGACCATCGGAAGGAGGTCATCACCGTGAAGAACACCTATCACGAAGATTTCCAGATAGGGGAGACCGTAGAGCTACTGTTGGAAACCTCCGCCGGCAACAAGGCGGTGGTGCTGGCCTACGTGCTGCCGCTCGTGGTGCTCCTCGCATTGCTTTTCGGTTGCTATGCCCTCACTGGCAAGGAGTTGCTGAGCGTCGGGGTCGGAGTGCTGGGCGTTATTGTCTATTATCTTGTGCTGAAGTCATTCAGCAAAGGGGTGGAGAAAGGGATTGAGTTTGGGATAAGGAAAGTTAGTTAAAAGAAGGGAGAAAATTTTTTATTACTTTTGCCATTGAGTTGAATAAGAAAGATATACTTATGAATAAGAAAGTTATCGCATTCGTTTTTGTTTTTTTGGGCACATTCACGTTTGCCTATGCCCAGCACTTCGATGACTATTTTGTTGACAAAACATTGAGAATCAACTATCTGCATATTGGAAACAAAAATGTGGAACAGTTGCAGATTGACCACTTCACAGTGGTGGAACATTGGAACGGCACGCGGTCTCAGCTTGTGGAGCCTTACCACTATGGCGACATTCTCATTGAGGTACTCGACCAAGCTACGCAGAAGCTGATTTATAGCCGGAGTTATTCCTGCCTTTTCACGGAATATCGCACCACGGAACGCGGCGAGACCGAAATTGCCCGTATGGAGGAGTGCGTCAACATGCCACTGCCGCAAGACCCCGTGCGGGTGCGTTTCACCTCTTTTAACCGGAAACGGGAAGCTACTGTGCTGAAAGACACCGTTTTGGATCCGGTGAACTTACCTGCCCTGCAAGCGAAAAAGGAGTACGACGTGATGACCCTTCATCGCGGCAACTCGCCCAAGAAGGCCATCGACATCCTCTTTATTCCCGACGGCTACGCCAAGAGCGATGCCAAAACCCTCGAATACGACATGAAGCGGTTTGCCAAATATGTGATGAACTGTACGCCGTATAAGGAAAACCGCCGTCATGTGAACATCCGCGCTATCAAGGGCTATTCTGAACAGTCGGGCATCACGCAGCCACAGAACAACTTGTTTGTCAAGACGTTGCTGAATTGTACCTACAATGCCCTCGACCTTGACCGCTACCTGATGTGTCCGGGTGTGTGGAATCTCCACGAGGTGGCCGACGATGCACCCTACGATGCCATCATCATTATCTGCAACAGCGAGAAATACGGCGGCGGAGGCATCTACAACTTCTACTGCACCGTCTATAACCATGGTGAATATCCTGACTACGTGGTGGTTCATGAAATGGGACACCTCATTGGCGGTTTGGCTGACGAGTACTACACCTCCGAGGTTTCCGTGCAGGATTTCTATCCGCCGGGTATTGAACCTACCGAACCCAACCTTACCACGCTGGTGGATTTCGATAGCAAATGGGCCGACAAGGTGCCGAGCGGTACGCCCGTACCCACACCGCCTGTGAGCAAGGGTCATCCCGACTACGACCGCGTAGGTGTCTATGAAGGTGGCGGTTATGTGGCCAAAGGCGTTTACCGCCCGACACTCCATTGTACGATGAACAGCATCATCTACAATGACTTCTGTCCCGTCTGCCGCGAAACGTTGGAGAAGGTGATACGGTATTACAGCAAGTAGAGACGCACAATTAACGCGTCTCTATTCCGCATTCCTCACCAGTCGCACGGAGAAGCCCAAACGACGTATGGCAAGTTCATCGGGCTCAACATATTGAGAATCGAACTTGAGGACATACGCATTTAACGTACTATTATTCGAGGCATTGTTTGTCCAATAGTAGCCCCATGAATTGATACCTTCAACCCTCGTGCAATCATTAATGGTTTCGTTTATTGCGCGCCAGCCGGTGGCAGGCAGGAAGAGGCAGTTGGCGGACTCCAGGGCATTCCAGCCGGCTGTAGTGCAGGTGGTGGTGTAGTTGCTGGCTGCATTGATGGTACCCCACGAGACACCCTCGGTATTATTACCCGTAAATCCATCGGGGAAGATAATCATCCCTTTCACCATAGAAGTGCCAGTGTTGATGGTCGCCAGTGTGTAGCGGGCATTGTTCGTGCTGTTCACCGTCACGCCCGTTGCGCGGGTGTTGAGCAGGTACGTCCATTCATCTTTAGTCAGCGTGCGCCAGTCGCTATAGCCGCCAAGTGCGCCGCTGAAATCGGTGCTCCAAGTGTAGTTGACGTTACTCGTGGAAGTGAGGTTCGGTGTCTTGCCTTCGCCCCAGGTTCCCCAGCCAAAGAGACCCACGGCGGTCTTGTCGCCGTAGTTTTCGGTGCAGTAGGGATTGGCTGCCGTCTCCACGGAGCTGTACTGATGCGCCAGGAAACTCCATGTGCCGGTGCTCCAGTCCACAGAAGTGCTGGTTCTGGTATACTGCAGATTGGCGGGCGAGAAGTAAACCTTTTGGGTACTGCTGACGGAGAATTTGCCGATAAGATGGACCGGCTGGGGACTATTCCCGTAGTCAATGAACTCACCATGCTCCGTAATACGCGGACTGCCGACAATCTGGCCGTGCTCGTCCACGAACTTGTTGCCCAAGACCGTGACCTCGCCTTCCGGGGTAAGACCCGGGGTGGTCGGAGTCGTTGAGTTGTAGTTGGCGCTGATGACGGTGCTGGTATCGGGCATGGTCAGGGTAGTGCCGTTGATGATACCGCCATTGCTGGCACTGTATGTGTTGAACGAGAAACCATCGGCAGTGCGGTCGGCATGAGAGAGAGAGAGTTCCACCACATCCCCGTTGCCTGCATATAATATGTCACCGTACTTCAAGCCCATGTTGTTGGCGTAGGCGGTGATGCCGCTGACAGTATATACGGTGTCAACTCCGGCAAAATCCAGTGAGGTCACAAACTCACCGGCAGTGATGCTGTCCATTTGCTTGCCTTGCTCCGTACCGTATGCCTGCGTGTAATAGCAGTTCGTGAAATGGAGAGAGGTGTCTTTTCTTGCACGTGAAAAAGTGCAACTCAAACTATCGCCCATGCTTACGATTTCAGGAGCGAAAATACAATCTTTGAAATGAACGGACGCAGAAGTATCTGTCCACCCAATGAAACCGCCGTTGCTTCTGCAGTATGGTCCATATTGTCCAACAAATTTGCCGTCGAAAACACAACCGATAAAGTTAATAGATGCTCTCGTTACACCGACAAATCCACCATGGGTGCCATCGATGTCTTGTTGATAAGTGCTTCGGATTTCAATGCTACTGCGACAGTTAATAATGTTTGTCGTTTTATCGCTTTGATTGAGTCTGTAAATCAAGCCTGATGCAAACTGTGAGCGATAATTATTTCCTTTTATGTGTAAGTTCTTGATGGTTGCTCCGTTCACATAATAAAACGGCCAGTCTGATGATATTCTAATTGAATGTCCTTGACCATCGTATGTGCCGCAGAATGGGTGATCTCCAGTTCCAACACGATGTAAGTTGGTTTGGTTTATGTCGGCAGTTTGCCTGAAATATTTCCCTTCGTAGCTGTTTCCTGCCCCCACTCTTGTAGCCATGAGGTTCCATTTTTCTATGGATGGAATAAGATAGGGGTCATCCTCGGTGCCGGTGCCTTCGAAATCCCTGCCGAAGTTGCCTTGGACGGTAGTGTCACCGGTGATGGTGAGCGTGATTTGGGCGTCCGTGCCCATCACGTTGCTGTTCTCATCGGTCCAATTCACGAGATGGAAGTTCTCAGCAGGAGTGGCGGTGACGGTGGCGGAGACTGTCACCTGGGTGCCGTCAATCACCGTGTAAGTGCCGTCGTTGTTGTCGGTCACACCTGCGGGTGTGCCTACGAGTGTTACCGTTCCCATCGTGTTGTCGTTGGTGGCCAGCGTCAACGTGTATGTGGTGGCACTGTTAGACTGGAAATTCGCCATCGCCGTGGTGTCGCCCGTGATGGTGAGCGTCAGTTGGACGTCGGTGCCCATCACGTTGCTGTTCTCATCGGTCCAGTTTACGAGATGGTAGTCCGTTTCGGGCGTGGCCGTGACCGTAACCTCGTTCCCCGGAATGATATAGTAACCGCCATTGGGGTTCACTTTCACGCCGGAGGGTTGATAGGTGAACGTACACTGGGGAAGGAAGTCTTGCTGTTGGAAATTACCACTATGGCCGCTCATGGATGCGCCGGGGGCATCTTCACCCAAGAACTGAATGCCACAATAATATTGGCCGGCGCTCGTGTTCTCTAAACCCACCAACAGGTTACCGCCGTTGTAGGTATAGGGATTGGTGAAAGTGATGGTTACTCCACCGTTTTCAAAAGTGAGCTGGCCGGTATAAACAACGGTGCAGGTGCCCTTGTCCTCTATACTGCTGAGCGTGGAATAGGTCACCTCCTTCAAGTAAACATCCACAGCACCTGAAGTCCATGATACCGGATCTTGCGTGTAGTATTGGATGCTGCTGATTGTGCCGCCCTTCGCGTCGGCCATTTTTGAGGCGGGGATAATATACTGGCTTTTAGTCAAAGCATCAAACCAACACGTGAAGGCGGGAACCATGTGATTTGAGGTGCTCTCGCTTTCGTCGTAAAGCGTCATCTTATGGTCGGTGTTTCCTGCGCCCACCTGGGGTTCTCCCACGGTGCCCCATGCGGTGTTGTTGCTGGCAACCTGCAGGGTGGCGTATGCGGCGAAGTTGGCGGTGAAAGTTGTGTCGGACGTTGCCTGATAGTTGAGGGTGACGGAAGTGCTGACAGTATCCCCATGTATGTTCGTCCAGTTCACAAAGTAGTGGCCGGGCTCAGGAATGGCGGTGACATCGATATGCTGGCGGTCGGTCATGACCGTGTCTTTGTATTCAGAGGTATATACGGTCTCCCCGATACCGACATGTCCCATGCTGATGCTGTTGGGCTTAACCCTCAGCGTGTAGGTGTCGATCTTGAAGTTGCCCCTGACGGTGGTGTCGCCGGTGACCGTAAAGGTCAGCAAGCTGGTGGCGGGTTTGGCGCCCGACGGGGTAACAACACCAGAGCCGCTGTACACCTCGTCTGCCTCGTTGGTCCAATTGTCGAAGTAGTAATGCTCGGCAGTGTTGGCGATGGCCTCAATGGTCACCTCGGTGCCAGGAGTGACGCTGTAGGTGCCGTTGCCGTTGTCAACCACGCCGTCGGGAAGGGAGGGCGTGGCAGCCACGGCAAAGTCATGCATACCTGTACTCAAGTCCTCATCGAAAGAGATGTTCAAATTTTGAGAATGTTGGTTGTTGGACAAAAAGCATCCCCAGTGTCCTTCAGCCACAAAGAGGAGGGTATGATCGTCGCCATGCGTGTTGTTCAATTTGGAGTAGGCGCATGCCACGCCGTAAACAACAGGTTCGTATTGGTTGGTGGTATTGCTCCATTGATAGAGGAGGAAAATGGGGACATCCTCATCACTGTTCAAGCCGTAGGTGTGGCGAACGCCTGACACACTGAAGTTGTACTCACTATGTGAATATTTTCCCACATATTCCAACTTCCACGGGCCGTTTGGATTGTTTGTGACTCCGACGCCGTTTAACCCCACGTTGGGATTTGTGAAACCGGACAGGTAGTTATTGCCGTTATTGGCTACCGTGGGGTAAGCGGGGCTCCGTTGGCAGTCGTAGCAGTATTGGAATGCGTTTTCAGCATTGCCAACTGTGGCGGAACTGCCGGGACGGAGTAGCTCCACCGTGCCGTGTCCGGCATTATGGGAGAGTGTCAGCGTCCAAGGCTCGTACTCCACCTCCAACAGCTGGTTCGCGTAGGGCATGGTGAACTGCCAGGTGCCGTCGGACTGGCGGGCGGGAATATAGTCGTAAGTCATCGTGAGGGTGACGGTGCCGCTGGTGAATCCATAATAGTACAAATCCTTGTCGTTAGCCAACTCCACATCACCCGAGAACAAATGCAGGTAGCGATAGTCGTAAAGTCCATTAGACCATGACTCAACATAGGTCTTGATTGTTTCGATACTTTCCGTTGGTTCGACTTCTCTTGACATCGTTTGACCATTGGGTGCATCGATCTTGAGAGTCAATGCCCACACCTGTCCCGCTGTCAGTAACATGGCCATCGCCGTTAATATGATATGTTTGATATATTTCATTGTTCCTAATTTTATCGTTCGTTATTTACAATGGGGTATCGTTGGTTACTGAGCGTCCTTCACCAGGCGGACGGAAAGGCCGTAATTGCGATAATCAGAGTACTGAGGGCTCACATAGTTGGAGAAAAAATACATGCCGTAAGCATAATACGAGCTGGCGTAGGAACTTGATGACCAATAATGTCCCTCGGAACCTACCATACTGACTGTTCCTACCATTTCACCTTTTCCTGAGGCTGGAAGGAATACGCAGCCTGCGGCTTCGAGCGCTTCCCAACCGGCAGTGGTGCACTGGGTACCCCATGCGCTGGAGGCGTTGATGGCACCCCATGTCACACCAGCTGGTGTAGTACCTATACTTCCGTCAGGGAATAGGATGACACCGTTTACAGCCGTGCCGTCGGTGTTGATGGTGGCTTGGGTGTAGCGTGCGTCGGAAGTGGAGTTGATTTCGTTTGCGGTGGTGCGGCTGTTGAAGATGTACTGCCACTCATTGTCGGTAGGGTTATTCTTCAGCGTGCGCCAGCCCGAATTCTGGGTGTTGCCGCCGTTGCTGATGGCGTTATAGCCCCAGTCAGCCTTGCCCGCATTCTCACCGTCGCCGTCATACAAGTTCGTTGTAAGTGAGCTGTATGGATTAAATTCAGCACCATCAAACGATTTCTCCCACGGTCGGTATAATGTGGCGTGTCCTGTATAGTCTATGCCACTGGTACCCCATCGGTAGAGGTCAATCCATCCCGAATATGTCTCCGACATGGAAGCGTTGTCATTACCTATATAGTCATATTGATGTTCTGCAAAACGCCATGTGCCAGTGGAGGCTTGGTATTGCAAATTGCCCTGTGAGAAATACACTTGGTCGCCGCTGGCATTGATGGTGAACTTGCCGTTGATGGCGCCGGTGGGGACGCTGGGTGCATGCGAAATTGTACGGGTATCGCCTACGGTAACATCGCTCAAACTAGGATCAACGGTCACCGTGCCGCAGGAAGCACCAGTGCCATAACCTGCGCCGATGCTGTTAGGAGCACCTTCACCCTTCGTGGCGGTCACTTGGGTTATACCGCTGGTGATGGTGATGTCGCCGCAAGAGCCGCCCCAACTACCACCGATACCGGCAGCATCACTACCACCAGTGGCCGTGACAGTACCGCCAGAGATGGTAATGTCGCCGCAAGAAGCATTATAATCAGCCCCGATGCCAGCTGCATTTTCGCCACCCTCTGCTGTGATGATGCCACCCTCAATCCTGATATTGCCACAGGTGTTGTTTGTGTTCTTCTTACCTCCGCCGATGCCCGCGTAATAATTTTCGCTCTTGACATTCAGCTTGCCCGTAGAGCCTTGTATGGTCAGGGTCGTGTTGGCGTCGCCGACCCAAAGGGCAGGATTGTCCCAAGTCGTGCAGGTCAGCGTGTTCGTCGTGCCGTCTTCCAGGATGATGGTGGCGTCGCCAGCGCACTTGATGCAGTATTTGCTTGCGCTGATGGTCACGCCATCGAGGATTACCGTGGCTCCGGCGGCAATGGTTACTTTGTGGGATGATGTCTCACCCGTCAGCGTGTCGCAGTTTTGAGCCACAAAGTCAGCTGTGAGAGTGCCAAGGTCAATGCGTCGGCAGGCCGGCGCATCTTTCAGCGTCACTTTCTTCACCTTTGCGGTATTCGTCGGGGTGAGCACCACGGTGGCACCAGCAGGAATGATGGCAGTGCTGTCGGTTACGGTCACCGTAGTGCCATTAGCCTTTACTGTCCAGCCGGCAGGGATTTTGCCCAAGGTGTAGGTCTGGTTGTTCTGCCCCCACGCGGGAACAGCTGCCGCCAACACCGTAACCAACACCAAATACAATATCTTTTTCATAGTATTCTGTATTCGTTTCGATAGAAAAAAGGAATTGCCGGGTACGGCTTAGTACCAATAGACGATGGTCACCTTGTCGTCAGCCTTCAGCGCGTAGTTGCCGTTCTTGGCAGGGACGTAGGTGACAGTGGTCTGGTTGTTGTTGTTCGCAACCGTCACCACGCCGTTGTAGTTGCCACCCACCATCACGCCATTGATATACAGCTTGACCACGCAGTCCGTACGCGCCTTATGCGCCAGCGTGAAGGTGGTCTGTCCGGCCGTCTGCACCGTATCCCGCTGTTCCACCATTCTCGTCGGCAGGTTGTTCATCACATTGATGACCGAGTCGATGCGGGCGTTCAGGGCGTTGAGGGTGGTAGTGAGGGTGCTGGCGAGATTTTGAGCGATGGTAGTCGCATCAGCCGTTGTAATGTAAGTGGAGGCAATGTTATTGCTGAGGGCGGCAATTTCAGCGCGGATGTTGGTTTTTGCGGAATCGACGCTGTTAGCGAGGTTGTTGATTTTCGTGTTCAGGGAGTCGGCGGAGTTGCCGATTTCGCCGCGGATGTTGGCCTTGGCGGAGTCGACGCTGTTAGCGAGGTTGTTGATTTTCGTGTTCAGGGAGTCGGCGGAGTTGCCGATTTCGCCGCGGATGTTGGCCTTGGCGGAGTCGACGCTGTTAGCGAGGTTGTTGATTTTCGTGTTCAGGGAGTCGGCGGAGTTGCCGATTTCGCCACGGATGTTGGCCTTGGCGGAGTCGACGCTGTTAGCGAGGTTGCCGATTTTCGTGTTTAGGGAGTCGGCGGAGTTGCCGATTTCGCCACGGATGTTGGCCTTGGCGGAGTCCACACTGTTAGAGAGGTTCACCAGTCTGTTGCTGTCGGCGGCGATGCGGTCGGACAGTGCGGCAGTCTTGTTGTCCACGCTGTTGGAAAGGGCCGTGATCTGACCCGCCAACGCGAGGCTGTCGGCGTTCTCTTTGGCTTTGAAGTACACTAAGTTGTTGCTGTCGGCGGCGATGCGCTGGCTGAGGTTGGCATCCGCGTTTTGGAGGTTGTTGATGGCTGCAACGTTGGCCTCAATCAGTGCGCCCAAAGCGACACTGTCGGCATGAACTTTCTCCTTGAAAAGGATGAGGCTGTTGCTGTCGGCCACAATGCGGTTGGCGAGGGCGGTGTCAGCATGCATGAGGTCTTTGATAAGCGCCGCGTCGGGGCTGATTTCCTTTGCATACATGGCGTAGGGAACCGCCGTGAGGGGCATCGCCAACGTGCCGAGCTGGGTGCCGTTCAGTTTCACCGTGGTCTCGATGCGGGCTTTGTTCCATTCAATGCTGTTCCAACTGGCGTTAGTTCCGTTGGGACCGATCTGCAGGGAGATGAGACCGTTGAGGTTGGTTGTCACCGTCTGCGTCTCGGTGTAGGCGGCCGTCGTGGCCGTGCCGTTATAGATATTCACCGTGACTTGCACGGATTTGTTGGCCACCAGCCGGTTCGCGGTGTCGCGCACCACGGCTTGGTAACTGATTTTGTCGTTTTGCGCGAACATCGTCATCGCGCAGCATAGCATCATGGCTACGAAGAGTAAGGTTTTTTTCATATTGTTATTGATTTTTATTATTTTTCTTGATGATCCCAGCGCTCGCTTCGCTCACACTGGGTTAGCATAGGTCGGGCTTTCAGCCCTTTTTGGAATCCCAGGGCTCACTGCGTTCACCCTGGGTTGGCATACTTCAGGCCTTCGGCCCTTATGGAAAAGTCTTAAGTCTCAAGTCTTAAGTCTCCCTATTCGGGCCATTCGTTCTTCATCACGCAGCGGACGCTGATGGCGTCGTTGGGGTCGCGGGTGACGAGCAGGGTGGAGTAGCAGTGGCAGGGAAGTTCCAGGGAGGTTTTGTGCGTTGACCCGCCGCCGGAGCCGGGGTCGATCATCGTCCACCAGTCGGTTTGGGTGTAGAGACCTTCGAAGCGGCTGGAGGAGGCGTTGTAGCAGCCTGCGGGGAAGGACGTGAAGTCGGTGGCGTTGGTGTTGACTTCCGGACCGATCCAGTCGTTTTCGCTGCGGAGGGCCACAAGCGGGTTGGAAATCAGGGCGTCGACCTCTTCGGCGTTCGGGAGGTGCCACTTGTTGTTCGGGCAGATGCCCTGCACGTTGCCGTCATTGTCGGCGACAGTGCCGTTGATGGCGGTGTTCCAGGTGTAGAGCAGGCCGTAGTTTTCCGGCACGGTGGGATACATCGCGCAGGTGTAGGACATCGCGTCGCTCATGGGCGAGCGGAGGTTCTGCTTGGTCCAGCAATGGCCGGTCACCGCGAGCACGTCATACTCGATGCCCGGGCTGAAGGCGTCGGTCACCTTCTCCGGACAGACGATCAGGTAGAGCGTCCGGAGCAGGTCGTAGTTGTAGATGCCGCCGTTGACTAAGTAGGCACTGTCTTTGTGTGTCGTGGTCTGCGCGGGCAGGTTGAAACCATTGTTGGTGTAGGGGGTGTTGTAGGTAATCACGTCATACACCGTGTCGCGCACCCATTGTGCCTGCGCCACGCCCAAAGAAAACTCGTAATTTCCCATGGTGTTCTGCGTGAAAAACGGCTGCCCGACGGAGACGCACAAATGTTCGCCGTCCGCGGCACCGGCCAGGGTCGCCTGTGCAGCCTGCATGGTTTGGCTTTGCGCACATAATGGCGCAACCGCCGCCAAAGTGCAACATAACAATACCGTAGTAAGAATATGCTTCATATTGATAAATGTTTGATTTTCAACACGTTTATAAACAAAAAATCCTATTTGACCTTTTAACAAAATAAAGCCCAAATTTGCACAAAAACCGAATGGTTTATAAACGTCTTATTTTAAAGATATGAACAGAGTTGTGAACAGCACAAAAAGCGATTTTTTTGCACAAATCATTTCACATCAAATAAAGTGTATTTTTGCGGCAAAATTTGACCAGACCATTATTGAAACGGACAAGTTATGAGAATCATCGACGGAAAAATATGCGCACAGCAGGTTAAAGACCAGATTGCCAAAGAAGTGGCGGAAATCAAAGCCAAAGGGCAACGCCCCCCGAGACTGGACATCTTCCTCGTGGGCGACCGTCCCGACAGCCTCTCTTACGTTCGCAGCAAGGACAAGACCTGCCGGTCGCTCGGCATGGACTGCGAGCTGCATCTTCTGCCCGACACCACGACCGAGAGCGAACTGATGGTCATGATTGACGAATGCAACCGCGACGAGGCGGTGGATGCCATCCTGATCCAGCTTCCTCTTCCCGACCACTACAACTCCGCGCGGGTGCTCGACTTTATCGACTACCACAAGGATGCCGACGGCTTACACCTGATGAATGTTGGGTTGCTCCATCTCGGCGAACCTTACGTGATGCCCTGTACGCCGAAAGGCATTATGACCTTGCTGGAAACCAACGACATAGAAGTCTCGGGCGAGCATGTGGTGATGATCGGACGCAGCCAGTTGGTGGGCGAGCCTACGGCCAAGTTGCTCATTCATAGCAACGCCACGGTCACGCTGTGCCATTCTCGCACCAAGAACCTGTCGGCCATCGCCCGTTTAGGCGACATTGTCATCACGGCAGCCGGGTGCCCAAACCTTCTGCAACCCACCGACTTCAAAGAGGGAGCTGTCCTCATCGACGTGGCCATGAACCGGGTGGACGGCCAGCTACAGGGTGACGTATACAGCGAGGCGACGCGTCCCGAATTGGAGAAACGGCTCCGTGCCTGCACGCCTGTGCCTGGTGGCGTTGGTCCGATGACCATCGCCATGTTGATGCAGAACGTGCTGGATATCTATAAAATAAGAATTAGGCAAGAGGCGTAAGGCATAAGGCATAAGGCAAGAGGCAAGAGGCAATAAGGCAATAAGGCAAGAGGCAATAAGGGATTAACTGTTGCCTATTGTCTATCGCCTTTTAACTTCTTGACTAAGCCGTAGAAACGTTCGTACAGGTCGCGTAATTTCTGGGCTTTCGACTTGTGGAGGCGCATGGAAATTTGTTCGAAGGTGCGGTGCATCCATTGTCCTTCGTACCAAGCAAACAGCGCCAGCGGAACCCATAGGGCAATCCACAACACCGCCTGCCACCACCAGCCCCAGACAAGTCCAAGGGTGAGCAGCACGGCCAACACATTGAAAGGAATCAAGATGACAATCGAAAGGATAAACTGCATCGCTTGGGTATAAACTTTGTAGTAGGGGTCCTCTTTTCCTGGCATGAACATTGGCGGGATAAAGTACATGATGCCGGCCGGGAAGAGGGAGAAAACCCAAAGCGGAAGCAATAATATTTGTGCTAAAGTACTCAATATAAGTTTGATACCGCTTTGTTTTTTTTGTTCGCCGGCATGTTCGCGCAGGTGAAGCTTCTTCTCCACGGTTTGAATGTCTTTCATCGTTTCCGTCAGCTCGTTGGCGATTTCAGGGTGTGCGGCCACGCCTTTTTCGAGTTCCGCCCAAAGTTGCTGGTCGCTTTCGAGCTGTTCAGGCAGGATGTCGGGATCTTTGCCCATCTCCACTGCATGTTCTTCGCCCACTTTCGACAATCGGATGAAGTCGTAGAGGTCGTGATGTTCCAGATCGTCGGTGTAGAGCATCATGCTTTTCACCTTTTCGCGGATAGGTTCGTTCAGTTCGCGCATCGTTGTGCGGGGCTTCTCCTTATATTGCTCATAATAGGGCATCAGCGAAATTGGCTCGCCGAAGTGCAACATGTAGCTTCCTTGTGCCCCATAATAAGACGAATAGTGATGGGCCATCGGCACGATTTTTATGTCGCGTTCGAAGTTCGATTTCTTGGCGGCCGTAAAGGCGATTTCCAGGTATCCCGGCACCCAGACGCGCATCCAGTGCTCCACATGGTGGTTGGTTTCCGGGAAAAGGAAGACGGGGTTGCCTTCCTCCACCATCTTTCCGGCAGCGAAGTCAATGACGTATTTCGCCCGTGAAACTGCCTCTTCCACACCTTCAAAGTCCATGCGGAAAGCGGGCAGCATACCCAGCCAATCCCAAAACTTGTTGATAAGGCTATGCCAGGTGAACACTCCGCCCATCGCCATTACGTATGGATGCGAGCGATTGTCCTGTGCAAGAATCATTAGAACGGGGTCGATTGCTGTGTTTTGGTGGTTGGCGGGCATGACGAACGGTTCGCCCAATGGGGGAAGATTCTCTCCGCCGATGATGTAATGTTTGCGGTACATGATGCGGTTCATGCAGAAACGCACATAATGCTTGAAAAGCCGGTATCCAATTCTAGAAGACATAAAATAGTTTTTAATGATACAGTCAGTAAAATAACGGCGGCAAAGATACAGTTTTTTTAACTGATTTTAACATTTATAAAATCCTGAAATACAGGTGTATAAAAAATTTTGATACCGTTTAAGGGATTAACGGTAGTGGATTTTGTCGGGTACGATGTAGGCACTGGGGTAGGTCTCGCGAATGGTTTCGAGGTCCTTATATGCCTGCAGGCGGGTGTAGTAGTCGCCGACGCGCACCTTGAAATAAGGCTCGTTGTAGATGAGGTAGGAGCGGGTATAAGGAAACAGAGCGGTAAAAGAGTTGCGGGCGGTTTCAGCCTGGGATTTGGAGTTCACGCCCGAGTAGGCGGCAATTTGGATGCGGTATCCGTTAATCTCGCCCAATCTCCGCCAGTTGTAGATGTAATCTTCCTGAATTTTGACAATTGCTGGGTCTACGTCATAGTGGACATTGCTTTGTGCCAATGCAATGCCGCAAGCAGACAGGAATAACAATATGGTCAAAATCTTTCGCATAAAAAAATCGTGGCAAAGATACAAAAAATCTGAGTTTACCAAATCAGGATTTTCAACCCGATGAGAATCAGCACGATGCCGCCGATGATTTCAGCGTATTTGCTGATTTTCGGATTGCTGAGTTTACGCACGAAAGTGTAGGCCAGGAAGGAGACGAGGAACGAGGTGATGCCGATGGTGAGAAAGGCGCGGGTGACGTGCTGTTCTTGTATCATGGCGAAACTGAACCCGACGGCCAGTGCGTCGATGCTCGTGGCGATGGCAAGGAGGATGACGTTTTTCCAGCGGGTGATGTCAAAATGTTCCGGTTGTTCATCCTCACCTTTCTTGAAACTCTCCATCAGCATTTTGCCACCGATGAAGGCCAGAAGGGCGAACGCGATGTAGGGTCCGATTTTTCCCAGCGGGCCCAGCAATGATTCACCGAACAGCCAGCCGATAAGCGGCATACCGCCTTGGAACACGCCGAATGCGATGGAGAACCGCAGCACGTAACGCCGTTCCAGCGTCGGTTGCAGCATCCCGATGACGCAGCTGACGGCGAAACAATCCATCGCGAGGCTTAATGACAAGAGTATCAGTTCTAACCAGCCCATATTCAACAGCAAATAAGGGCGCAAAAATACCTTTTTTTGGAATACAGGATCTTAACCTTATTATCTTAATTTCCATAACCCTTAATCCTTAACCCATAACCCTTAATCACACCAAGTCCTAAATTGTGTATTTTTGCACCTTGATTCAGAAAGAGAAACACTATGAAGAATTTCGCCGTTTTCGGAGTGGGCGGTTATGTGGCGCCACGGCATTTGAAAGCCATCAAAGAGACTGGGAACCAGATGGTTGCCGCGTATGACAAGTCTGACAGCGTGGGCATCATCGACAGCTATTTTCCCGAGGCGGCGTTCTTCACCGAGATGGAGCTTTTCGACCGCCATGTTTCGAAGCTGAAAGGCACTGAAAACCAGCTTGATATTATTTCCGTTTGCACGCCGAATTATCTTCACGACGCGCACACGCGTTATGCGTTGCGTTTGGGCACAGATGTCATCTGCGAGAAGCCCTTGGTGCTCAATCCCTGGAATGTGGATGTTTTGCAAACCGTTGAGAACGAGACGGGTAGGAGAGTCTACAATATCTTGCAGCTGCGTTTACACCCCGCCATCAAAGCGTTGAAGAAGAAAGTGGAGCAGGCCCATGACAATGTTGTTTATGATGTTGACCTGACCTACATCACTTCGCGCGGCAACTGGTACTTTACCAGCTGGAAGGGTGCGGAGAGCAAAAGCGGCGGCATCGCCACCAACATCGGCATCCATTTCTACGACATGCTGTGTCACATTTTCGGAAAAGTGCAAGAGAACACTGTACACGTCGCCACCCACGATCGTGTGGCCGGGTTCATCCGTTTCGACAAGGCTCGGGTCCGTTACTTCCTGAGTATCAATCGCAATACGCTCCCGAAAGAGGTGGTGGAGAGCGGCAAATCGACTTTTCGGCAGATTGTGATCAACGGGGAACCATTTGAGTTCAGTGATGGGTTCGCCGATTTGCACACGGAGAGCTACCGGCAGATTCTGAACGGCAACGGCTTCGGGCTGGAAGAGGTGCGTCCCTGCATCCAAATTGTCTATGACATCCGAAACGCCACGCCTATCGGGCTCAAGGGGGACTACCATCCGCTGGCCGCGCTCCCGTGTGAGAGCCACCCGTTTACGAGATGATTTTCCTGGATTTCTGCGAAATTCCTCCGAAACCGTTTAAAATTTTAACAAATAATAGTTAAATCGAAACTCTCGATAAGTTAATTTTCGATTGTAACTTGTTTGTATGTAATACGATACAAAAAAGTTTTCAAAACTCTTGATTTTAGTGATTTTTCGTTGTATCTTTGCTTCGACAAATTGAAGGCAAGATGAAACGTATTTGTATCATAGCATTCGGTATAATATGCGGTGTGGTCGGCAGGGCGCAGCCAGACACCGAGCTTCACAGAATCATGTTTTACAATGTGGAGAATCTGTTTCACCCATCGGACGACAGTCTGAAAGCAGACGATGATTTTACTCCGACGGGCAGCTATCACTGGACCTATAAAAAGTATTGTAAGAAGATTTCCATGGTTGGAAAGGTGATAGTGGCGGCGGGAATGGGTGACCCGCCGTGGCTTGTCGGACTTGCGGAGATTGAGAACGAACAGGTGCTCAAGGACTTGTGCTACAAGTCGCCGTTGCGGGCGTATCGGTACCGTTACGTGCATTACGACTCACCCGACCGCAGGGGCGTCGATGTTGCGCTGCTTTACCGTGACAGCTGCGTGCGGATTCTGCGCAGCCGGAAGGTCCCTGTGGTCTTCCCGTTCGACACTTTTGCGCGGAACCGTGACATTCTCTATGTTGTGGTTCAGTTCCCGTGTGGCGACTCGTTGCATGTGTTGGTCAATCACTGGACTTCGCGCTACGGTGGGTACGCGGCCACCGTGCCTAAGCGCAACGGGTATGCCGATGTCGTGCGTGCGTGTGTGGACTCGCTTATGCGGGACAACCCGCGCGCCAAGATCCTGATTACCGGCGATTTCAACGATTATGCCACCGACGAGAGTATGCGCGACCACCTGCGCGTGCGGGAGTACAGTGCCCGGCTGCCGCGTGACACGCTCTACAATCTGATGCTCCCGTTTGCGCGACAGAGTCTGCGCGGCTCCCACAAGCACGAGGACTTCTGGGGTTGTTTGGACCAGTTCATCGTGTCTGATGCCTGGCTGACGGACAGTGTCGGTGTGCGGCAGGTTGGCGGCGCGGAGATCTTCGATGCGGACTTCCTTCTGGTGGATGACGAGAAGTACGGCGGGAAGAAAAATTACCGCACTTTCCTCGGTCCGCGCTACATCGGCGGTTTCGCCGACCATCTGCCGGTGTATGTTGCATTCACGGAATCTATAGGAAAATTGACTGTGGAAAAATAATCGTTGTGCCCAACGGATTGTATATCAAAAAAGTGTATTTTTGCCGCCGATTTTTTTAACCCCTAAAAATTAATGTATTATGGCAACAAGAATCAGATTACAAAGACGCGGTAAGAAGAACCAACCCTTCTACCACCTTGTAATTGCGGATGGTCGAGCACCCCGTGACGGACGATTCATCGAGGACCTGGGCACTTACAACCCACTGACCAATCCCGCAACTCTCAACATCAATTTCGACAGAGCGTTGTACTGGCTGGAAGCGGGTGCCACTCCCTCCGACACTGCCCGTTCGATTCTCAAACGCGAAGGTGTCTATTTGATGAAGCACCTCAGAGGCGGCGTCGCCAAGGGTGCGTTCAGCGAGAACGAAGCCCAGCGCAAATTCGACGCCTGGAAGCAGGAGAAGAACTCCAAGCTGAAAGACGTGGAGAACGCCGAGCGTGAGGCCAAACGCAAAGTCGTGAAGGAGCGCCTTGCCGCCGAGACGAAAGTCCGCGAGGCCATCTCCGCGAAGGTCGCCGCCAAGGCCGCCGAGATTGCTGCTGCGCAGGCTAAAGCCGCGCAGGAAGCCGCTGAAGCCGCAGCCGCCGAGGCCGCTGCTGAAGAAGCTGCTGCAGCTCCCGCCGCCGAGGCCGAACAACCGGCCGCCGAATAGTTTTTTCGCCTTATGGCCGACAAAAACTACTACTATCTGGGCACACTAACAAAACCTTTCGGACTGAAAGGCGAGTTGTGTGCCTTTTTTGATGTCGATGACTGCGAACGCTACCTCGACCTTCCCGCCGTTTTTATCGAAACTGACGGCGAGATGCTGCCCTATATGGTTGAACGACTGCAATACAAGGGCAACAACCAGTTCATCATCAAACTGCAAGAGGTCGACATCGACAATGTCCGAGAGTTTACCCAGACCGAACTCTACCTGCCGCTCAGCAGCCTGCCCAAACTTACCGGCAACCGCTTCTATTTTCACGAAGTGATTGGTTTCAAGGTGATTGACGAGCAGTTGGGCGAGATTGGCACCTGCAAGGATTTCCTCGAACTGGCCAACAACCCGCTCATGCAGGTTGACCACGACGGAGCGGAAATCCTCATCCCCGCCTCGCAGCAGTTCGTCACGCGGGTTGACCGCGAGAACCGGACGCTGTATGTTTCCACACCGGAAGGGCTGGTGGAACTGTACACGGAGCATGCGTAGAAACACGAAGAAGTGTTTCTGAGCGCAAACCTCCTGTTTTATGAGAACCAAGGGAGGGCACACCCGACCAAGCGTGCCCTCCTTACAAAACAAATTATTGATAACCTTTTGAACTATGAAAATTCAGAATTACCCCATTGTAAAAGTACTTTTCCCGTATGTTGTCGGCATACTCATTGCCTACTTCGGGGATTTTTCAGAACCGATTTGCCGGATGCTTTGGTGGATGGCGGTGGTGAGCTTTCTGCTGACCGTCGTGTTGACGTTTATCAAGGCTTACCGCTGGCGCATGTTGCGGACTGTCGGGATGGAGACCGTGTTCGTGCTTGTCGGCATCGCGCTGACCAACAGCCATTTCCATTCGAGAATCCCGGATGAGGTGGTAGCATCGAACACGGATTGGACGGTTCGTGTTTCGGCGGAGCCCACCTCGCGCGAAAAGAGTGTGAAAGTAGAGGCGGAAGTGTTACAATCTTTTGACGGAAAGGCGATTAAGGGGAAAGTGTTGCTCTACCTGCAACCGTCGGCTATGACCGACAGTCTACGCTATGGCGATCTGCTGTTTGTTCACGTCCCGCTCGCCCGCATAGCCCCGCCCTGCAATCCCGACGCCTTCGACAACCGGCAGTACATGCGTCGGCGCGGCATCTACTACTCCGGCTTTGTGCGCGATGGTTCGTGGGAGCGTATTGGGCACCGTCCTGCCAACCGGTTGAAATTCGTGGCGCAAACCGCCCGCAACCGTCTGACGGACATATACATACATGCAGGTATGAGCGGCGATGAACTCGACATCCTCAAGGCCATCCTCCTCGGCGACGATGACACACTCGACCCCGAGTTGAAATCCTCATACTCGTCGGCGGGGGTGAGCCACATTCTCTGTGTGTCGGGCATGCACGTCGGCATTATCTTCATGATTATCAATTTCTTGCTGAAGCCGTTGGACTTGTTTCGTTCCTCACGTATCTTCAAAACCATACTGGTGGCGCTTGTGATATGGCTCTACGCACACATCACCGGACTTGCGCCATCGGTGACGCGTTCCGCCACCATGTTCACTTTCGTGGCCATCGGGCAGTTGTTGCGACGGAATACTAACGTCTTCCACAGTCTGTTTGCATCAGCATTCATCTTGCTGGTTGTCAATCCGTTATTGTTGTTCGAGGTCGGCTTCCAACTCAGCTATCTCGCGGTGGCGGGCATCGTGCTTTTCCAGCCGAAATTGTCCGCCATCTATCATTGTCGAACCCGCGTCGGCAACTATTTCTGGGAGCTGCTGACCGTCTCCGTGGCCGCACAGCTCGGAACTTCGCCCATCTCCATCTACTATTTCGCGCAGTTTCCCAACTACTTCATGCTCTCCAATCTCAGCGTCATCGCCCTCTCTTTTGTCGTCATCATCACCGGTGTCACGTTACTGCCAGTTTCTTTTATCCCGTTCATACCCAAATACTTGACGTGGCTTTTGACGACGGAAATCAGAATAATGAACACCGTGATTACCTTCATTGAGAAGCTACCCCATTCGGTGACGGAGAATATCGACTACCATATTGTTCAAGTGATGCTGTTATACGGTGTTATAGGTTGCTTCTGCTATCTGCTATACCGATGGAGTCGGAAAGTTTTCTGGGCAACGGGTGTGCTGTTCACCCTCTTTTGCGTCTCTTTCGGGGTGAAGAAGATTATGCTGGCCCGCGAGATGACGTTTTTGGTCTATCACGTGCGCAAGAGCAGCGTGTTGGAGTTCAACTGGCACGGGCAGACGGTTTGGTTGTCGGATTCCCTGCGCGATGCGGGCGACAAGCTGTACCAGTACAATATCCGGAACCATGCGCGACGGCATCGGCTTCGTGGGGAGATAGTGCCCATCGACACGGCGGATTTTGACACGCCCTTTCTCTGCAAGCGCGGCAACTTCATTCGTTTCGAGGACAAGACCTACTACCTCCTCACCCGCAAGGAAACGCTTTGGACCGGAGGTTGTCGGGACACTTTGCGGGTCGATTGTCTGTTGTTACGCCAAAACCCGAAGCTGCCGCCCGATGAGGTGATGTCAAGGCTCCCATTTCGGGAGGTCGTTGCGGACGGTTCCAACACCCCGTTTTACATTGAGAAATGGCGTGATTTCTGTTTGGATAAGGGCATTCCGTTCACCTTTACCGGAGACCGAAAATTTTGACTCGGGAAAGCCCCAAATTTTGTATCTTTGCCGCTTGTTTTTTAGAATATGATTAACCATATCAAAGGCACTATAGAAGAAGTGAATCCCGCGTACGTCGTCATTGAGACGTCCGGTGGGGTTGGGTACTGTATCAACATTTCGTTGGTCACTTTTTCCGAAATCAAGGACATGAAGGAGGTTCGGCTGCTCACGCATTTCATCGTGAAAGAGGATGCGCAGGTGCTGTACGGTTTCGCCACCGAAGAGGAGCGCGAGCTCTTCAAGCTGCTGATCACGGTCAACGGCATCGGTCCGAACACCGCGCGGCTCATTCTTTCGTCCATGAGTGTGGGCGAAGTGCTCAACGCCATCGCCACCGAGGATGTCAAGGCTATCCAGTCAGTGAAGGGCATTGGGGCGAAGACGGCGCAGCGTGTGGTCATTGAGTTGAAAGACAAAGCAAAGAAGGCTTCCTGGGCCGATGCAACAAAAATTAACGTCACATACAATAATAACAAGTTTGAAGCGTTATCCGCTCTTGTCGCACTTGGCTTCCCCAAGTCCGGCGCTGAAACTGTTTTGGATAAAATCATCAAAGCTGAAGGAATGCAACTAACTGTAGAAGAACTCATTAAGAAGGCTTTGAAATTATTGTAACAAAAAAAAAGAGACTTGAAAGTAAGACATTATATTCACGCTGTCATCATAGCGCTACTCCTTGTCGGATTCGGACATCTCGGTCTGAAAGCCGCCAACGGGCCGTTTGTCCGCAAGATGCTACCCTCACGGGTGGAGTTGTCGTACCCGATTTGTCCGCCCGACACCAATCCGCCGGTACTTCCCCAGCCTGACATCAACCCGCTTGCTCCCAATCCGAACAACCCGTTCTACCTCAACAACCCTCCAGGAATTGGACAGTCCATTATTTACGACCCGGAGACAAATACCTACAACTTCCAATACATGACTGGCAACTCGACGTTTGGTCCGGGTGCCTACATGAACGTCAACGAGTACATCAATTACGACCTGCAGCAGAGTATCCATGACTATTGGCAGAACCAGAGCCGGAGTATCGGCGGTGGACCCAGCTCCAGAAGGGGCAGCGGTCTGATTCCGCAGTTGCACATCGGCGGTGACATCTTCGAGGGTATTTTCGGCAGCAACACCATTGATATACGGCCTTCGGGTAATGTGGGGTTGAAGTTGGGTGTAAAATACACGCAGACAGATAATTACCTGCTGCCTGTGAAGCAACGTAGACAGTTGCAGCTCGATTTTGACGAGGATATCCAGCTCAATTTGTTGGCTAAGATCGGTGACAAAATCGAGTTCAATCTCAACTATTCGACAGATGAGCTGGCGGTGACGACCAAAACCGACCAGATTAAGCTCAAATATAACGGTAAGGAGGATGACATCTTGCAACTCATTGAGTTCGGTGATGTTACGCTCCCGCTGAACAGTACGTTGATTAACGGTAGCCAAAGTTTGTTCGGTGTGAAGACGCAACTCAAGTTCGGCAACCTGTTCATCACGGCCGTTGCGTCGCGAAAGAAAGGTTCCTCCCAGACCATCACGGTGGAGGGCGGTGCTGAGGAGACCGACTTCTACTTCCGTGCGGACGAATACGAGGAGAACAAGCACTTCTTCATCGGCCATTTCTTTGAGGAACATTATAACCAATACCTCAGCACGTTGCCGTTGGTCAGTTCGCCCATCGTTATCACCAAGATTGAGGTGTGGCGTACAACGGTTGGCGCGGCCACTACGAATAACCGTAACATTGTGGCTTTCACTGATTTGGGTGAATATGACCCGCAGTTCCCTGCTTTGTCGTACAATCCCGCATACCCTGGCGGGCAATTGCCGGACAACTACGCTAACAACCTGATTATGTACGCCGACAGTTCCTTGATTCGCAACATTGCCAATGTGTCGAGTAATATGCAGTCCATCGGCATGAAGTCGGGAACAGATTACGAAAAGGTGGAGAGTGCGCGTTTGCTTTCTCCCAACGAATACACGGTGAATACGAAGTTGGGTTTCATCTCACTGAACTCCGCTCTTGCCTCCGACCAGGTGCTGGCCGTGGCGTTCCAATATACGGTCATCGGTGACGACCATGTGTATCAGGTGGGTGAGTTCTCCAACGAGGTAGCCACTCCTAACTGTATCCGTACCAAGCTGTTGAAGAGTACAAACCTGAATACCAAGTCTCCGTTGTGGAAGTTGATGATGAAGAACGTTTACAGCTTGTCAGCTTATCAGGTCTCTTCCGACAAATTCCGTTTGAACATCCTCTATACGGGCGATGATTCGGGTACGCCGAACGGTTTCTTCACGCAAGGTGCGCAGAAAGGCATTCCGTTGATTCGCTTGATGGGTATGGACCGTTTGAACCAGCAACAGGATCCCACGCCCGATGGTATTTTCGACTTCATCGATGGCGCTCATATCACAGGCGGTACCATCAACTCCACCAACGGTCGTATCTATTTCCCCCATACAGAGCCTTTCGGTAAGGACTTGCGAGCGGTGCTCGACGACCCGGAACTGGCCGACAAATACGCTTTCGACTCGCTCTACACGATGACGAAGACCATGGCGCAGCAGATTACCAACAAGAACAAGTATTACATTGAGGGTAGCTATCGTTCGTCGTATGGTTCAGAGTTCCATTTTACGGGCGGTGGCGCAACCAAGGCCGTGAAAGTGACCGCTGGCGGTATTGCGCTGACGGAAAATGTCGATTACACCGTCAACTATGACATGGGTGTGGTGACGATTATCAACCAGAGCATCTTGGCCTCCGGCACACCGATTCAGATTACTCCGGAGACCGATGACGCTTACCAGACCGACAAGCGCATGTTCGGTGTCAATTTGGATTATGTTTTCTCGCCCGACTTCACGGTGGGAGCGACGTTGCTGAACCTGCGCGAGCGGCCCTTCACCAACAAGGTCAACTATGGCGACGAGCCCATCAACAACCTGATTTGGGGTATGAATTTCGCCTATAAGACCGAACTTCCGTTCGTTACAAAGGCGATTGACCTGTTGAGTTTCCATCATACTACTACAAAGTCGTATTTGAATTTGGACGGTGAGTTTGCCCATTTCATCCCGGGTCACAACCGTCAAATTGGTAAGGAAGGCACCACGTACATTGACAATTTTGAGTCGGCAAAGTCGACTGTTGACCTGATGAACATCAGCAACTGGGTGATGGCCTCCACGCCGCAGGGACAACCCGACCTCTTCCCCGAGGCCAATCCGGTGAGCGTAACTGCTCCGGCACGTCGGCAGCTCGCTTACGGATACAATCGCGCCCGTTTGGCATGGTATCTCATCGACCCGTTGTTCTACAATAGCGGCAGTGCAGTCCCCTCCAACCTGACCAAGGAGGACCTGTCGCAACCCTATGCCCGTGCCGTCTATGAACCCGAACTTTTCCCCTTCAAAGAGCAGGCCACCACGCAGCTTTCCACGCTGATGAATGTATTCAACTTGGCCTTCTATCCTTCTGAGAGAGGTGCCTACAACTATGATGTGGACGGTTCAGAAGGATTATCCAGAGGTTTGAACGAAGACGGTACTTTGAAGGATCCCGAAACCCGTTGGGGTGGTATTATGCGTAAGTTCGACCAGACCGACTTCGAATCCTCTAACTACGAGTACATCGAGTTCTGGATGATGGATCCTTTCATCGATAATCCTGACCATAAGGGCGGTAAGCTCTACTTTAACTTGGGTGACATTTCCGAGGATATTCTTCGCGATGGTGTGAAATTCTTCGAGAGTGGTATGCCTACGGATGATTCGGACAATGATGTGACCTTCACAGTCTGGGGACGCGTGCCTACCAACCAGCTGATCGTGAATTCCTTCGACAATCAGAATGGCACCCGCCAGTACCAAGATATCGGTTACGATGGTTTGCCAACCACTCGTGAGCGGGATTATTTTGGAGAGCTGTACGTCAGCAAGGTGCAAGCCGCTTTCGGACCGGGTTCGATGGCCTATCAGAATGCCGTCAACGACCCGTCAGCCGATAACTATCACTATTTCAGAGGTAGCGACTATGACGCGATGGATCTCAAGGTGGTGGAGCGTTACAAATATTACAATAACCCTGAAGGAAACTCTCCTACCGACGACCAGAGTCCGGAGAACTATCCTACGGCTGCTACCAATATCCCGAACTTGGAGGATATGAACAACGATAACACGTTGAGTGAGGATGAGCGCTATTACCAATATGTGATTGACCTGTCGCCCGACAAGATGGTGGTGGGTGAGAATTACATCAACGATGTCTATGAGGGCCATCCCAACACGCTGCCCAATGGCGAGCGTCCTGCCACCAAGTGGTACCAGTTCCGCATTCCGATTCACAACCCCGACAAGGTGGTGAACAACATGACCGGTTTCAACTCCATCCGTTTCATGCGTATCTTCATGCGGGAATTCGAGGAACCGATCGTCTGTCGTCTGGCCACGTTTGAGCTGGTGCGCAGCAGCTGGCGTACGTACAACCTCAGTCTGCGCGAAGATGGTGACTACAACCCAACGCAGGATGACGGCGAAAGTTCATTCTACGTCGGAACGGTGAGCTTCGAGGAGAACGCCAACCGCGTGCCGATTCCGTACATGCTGCCTCCGGGCATTATCCGCGAGACCGCCTACGGCATGACCGCCCAGGCGTATCAGGAGAACGAGCAATCGGTGACGATGAAGGTGGTGAACCTGCCCGACGGCGATTCCCGTGCCATCTATAAGAGCACATCGTACGACCTCCGTCAGTTCAATAACTTGCAGATGTATATCCACGCTGAGGATGTCTTCTCCTCCGGCGACCTTCGCCCTGGTGAAGTGACCGCGTTCATTCGCTTGGGTTCAGACTTCACAGAGAACTACTATGAGTACGAGCTTCCGATTGAAATCACCCCGTGGGGTGTGGGTCGCGATACCAACGCCATTTGGCCTGAGCATAACATGGTTCGTATCGTTCTGGACTCCTTGGTTTCCTTGAAGATGCAGCGTAATCGTGCAATTCGGGAAGGACACCATCCGAGCATCCTGGCTCCTTATACGATTCTGCCTCTTTCGGATATGGATCCGCGTTATACGGTGGTTGGTAATCCGAATTTGGGCGACGTAACAACCATTATGATTGGTATTCGTAACCCCAAGAAGCGATCGCCTAACGATAATGACGACATGAAGCCCAAGTCTGTGGAGATGTGGGTCAATGAGTTGAGACTGAGTGGGTTTGATGACCGACAGGGTTTTGCAGCCTTGCTTCGTGCCAGAACGACTCTTGCCGATGTGGGTGACCTGACCCTTTCGGGTACCTATTCTTCGCCCGGTTTCGGCGGCCTTGAGCAGTCCATAACCGAGCGGTCGCACGAAACCAATGTCAACTTCGACCTCGCCACCAACATCGACGGTGGTAAGCTGCTCTTCCCGGAGAAATGGAATATCAGAGTTCCCGTGCACTACGACTACTCGTTGGCGGTGGTGCAGCCCGAATACAATCCGTTGAATCCCGACGTGAAGATGAAAGACGAGCTGGCGGACCTTCCCACCGCGGAAGCTCGTGACTCGCTCCGTTTCTTGACCAATAAAGTCACCCGGCGCCAGAATGTCAACTTGATGAACGTCCGCAAGGAGCGCGACTTCTCGAAGGGCAGCAAAATGCATGTTTGGGATGTCGAAAACCTTGACTTCTCCTACTCCTATTCCGAGCTGGTGCAGCGCGACGAGGATATGGAGATGAACAATGAATATATCCATAATGGTGAAATCGGATATACGTTCAGCACGAACCCGAAGAACTATCGTCCGTTCTCAAAGGCCAAATGGTTGAACAATAAGTGGTTGCAGATTATACGTGACTTTAACATCACGCCCATGCCGAAGAATCTCGTGTTCCGCACCACGATTCACCGCGACTTGCAAGAGTTCAAGTATCGTCCGAAGAGCAAGGGCAACATTATCATTGACACCAACTACGTAAAATCCTTCGACTGGACCCGCAACTACGCCATCAACTGGGATATCTTCCAGAGTTTGCGGTTGGAGTTCAAGGCCGACGCTTCTGCGCGCATTGACGAGCCTGACGGTCGCATCGACACCCGCGTGGAGCGCGACTCCGTATGGCGCTGTGTCGGCAAGGGTGGCCGTACCACCGACTACCGCCAGAATTTCAGCGCCACCTATCAGGTGCCTATCAACAAGATTCCGCTCTTCAAGTTCGTCTCCGCCAACTTGCGATACACCTCCATGTACCAATACACGGCTTCCGCACTCTCACTCTCCTACTTAGGCAACACCATCCAAAACTCTCAAAACATTCAGGGTAACGCCACTTTGAATTTTGTAACTCTGTACAATTCAGTGCCTTATCTTAAGAAAGTAAACCAAAGTATTTTACCGAACAAGAAGGGTAATGATAAGAAGGGCAAAGATGCCAAGAAGGGTAGGGATGAGAAAGGAGAGGATGATGATTTGGCCGATGAGGTCGAGAAAGGCAAGAAAAAACGTGACAAGAACGATTCGATTGACAAGCCGAATATTGGCCGTATCATTTTGGACGGAACGGTGCGTTTGTTGATGTCGGTGCGCAATGTCTCTGCCAACTACACACGGGGTAGTGGTACTATTTTGCCCGGTTATATGTATTCGGCCACGCTGGTTGGTCACACCAAGGAGAGCAGTGGTCCGGGATTCCTCTTCATGTTCGGTGCCCAGCCCGACATCCAGTCTATCGCTGCACGCAGCGGTTGGCTGACCACTGACTCTCTGATGAACTCGCCGTACCAGCGCACCCGGAACGAAGTATGGAACTTCCGCGCCACTGTGGAACCGTTCAAGGACTTCCGCATCGATGTCTCCGCCAACCGAAACTACACGGAGAATTTCTCCGAATACTTCCATGTCGATGAGTTCGGCAACGTGTCACATTACACACCGCAGCATTCCGGTTCCTTCAGCATGACCTACTGCGGCTTAGGAACATTCTTCAGAAACCACGATGACCTGTTCCAGGATTTCCGTGCGGTTCGTAAGCAACTGGCTTATCGTTATGCGGAGAATAACCCCAACTATACAGGAGATGTTGATCCCGAAACGGACTTCCCGGTCGGTTACAGCGCTATCTCTCAGGATGTGCTTATGGGTGCCTTCCTGACCACCTATCTCAACAAAGATGCGGAGAAATCGAACATTTTCTCCCCGTTCTTGAAGATTCCGTTGCCCAACTGGCGCCTCAACTATAACGGTTTGACCAAAATCAAAGGCATGGAGAAAATCTTCCAGAGCTTCTCCCTGACACACAGCTACACCTGTAGCTACAATGTCGGCAGCTATTCCACCAATATCGCCTACACGCAGGATGCGAACGGATACCCCAATGCTTACAATGTTCTCGGTGACTTCATCCCCTCTAACGAGATGAGCCAGATGGCTTTGACCGAGCAGTTCGGTCCGTTGATTGGCTTTGATATGACTTTGAAAAACAGCATGTTGCTGAAAGTGGAATACAGACAGTCTCGTAACATTTCCCTTAGTTTCGCCAACACGCAGATTACGGAAACCACTGCCAAGGAGGTGGCGTTCTCTGCCGGTTACCGCTTTAAGGACATCAAGATTGGACTGGTCTTCTCTGGTATGAAACGTCAGTTTGTCAGTGACTTGAATGTGACGGCCGGCTTCGGAATAAAGGACAATCAGACGATGCTGCGCCGCATCACCGAGGATGACGATCAGGTTACGTCCGGTGCACTGAACGTCACCATCAACGCTGCAGCCGACTACCAGTTTAGCCGTTTGGTTGGCCTGAAATTCTACTACAACCAAGCCATCAACAAGCCGAAAAATAAGAACCAATACAACAACATGAATTTTGAGACAGGTATCGAGCTGAAGCTGATGCTGTCACAATAGTACATTATTTGGCAAATATTCTGTATTATATAAAGCCCTTTTCTTCTTGACGAGGGCTTTCTTTTTAGGGATTATTTAAAACAAAAGAGACCCGAGAGGGTCCCTTTTGCACATAACACAACACATGAATGCAGGTCTCGTATTGGGGTAATACTCAAACGACCTGCTTCTATCTCTACCTTAATAGGTTTCTTTTTTAATAGAGAATCGTCCCGTTGGAATAACTCCCAAAACTTGACGGCAAAAAAACGAAATTTATAGCGAATAGGCATTACAAAAAATAGGTGAAATTTGGCAAAAGGACAGTTCTTTTACCAGAATACTGCATAAATCACGACCAGCAAAATGCATATCGCGTAAGCCGCGATATGGAAGTCTGTTTTTGTTTTGAACATGCTGGAAGTCAGCGCAATACCTTTCGCATCATCTTCCTTCTCACAGGTGCATAAACTCACCATGATGATGATGGCCATTGTAAGCAGACAGGTGTAGAACATCTGGTCAATAAACGGCATATCAATAGGTAAGAATTTGAGTGCCAGTGCAATAGGAATGGAAAGCACGACCCCCGTGATAGCTCCTTTGTTGGTAGTCTGTTTCCAGAACAATCCTAACAAGAATAGCGCGAGTATGCCAGGACTTACCAGACCGGTGTATTCCTGAATGTACTGGAACATCTGTCCCACACTCCCGAGCAGAGGGGCAATCAATATGGCGATAATGAGGAAAATTCCGGCGGAAATCTGTCCGACTGCTACCAAACGAGGCTCTCTGCCTAATCTTGCTGCAGCTTTCGAAGTAAAATAGGGTTTGAAAATATCCATCGTAAATATGGTGGAAGCGGAATTGAGCATAGAAGCCAACGAGGAGATGATGGCGGCAGCTAACGCGGCGAGCACCAATCCTTTGAGTCCTGTCGGGATGAAGGTGCTGATGAGCCACGGGTAGGCGTTGTCGTTGTTGAGTGCGCCGTTGGCCTTGGTAAGGGCCTCCACAGCACCGAAACTGCCTTCTGTGTACATCACGTAGGCAATCATTCCGGGGATGACCACGATGAACGGAATGAGGAGTTTCAGGAAGGCGGCGAATGCCAGTCCTTTTTGGGCTTCGGGCAGCGATTTGGCGGCAAACGCCCGTTGGATGATGTACTGGTTGAAGCCCCAGTAATAGAGGTTGGCCACCCAGAGGCCGCCGATGAGCATGGCGATTCCGGGCATGTTGCGGTATTCGGGGTTGTCTTTGGGTAGAATCAGATGCATGCGGTCGCCCGCCACGTTCGTGAGATGGCGCACGCCTTGCGAGATAGTGCCGTCGGGGCTAATGACCTGCAACGCGACCACCGTCGTGATGAGGCCGCCTAAAACGAGCAGGATGACCTGCAGGATGTCCGTCCAGGCTACGGAGGAGAGACCGCCGGTGATGGAGTATAGAGCGGCGATAATTCCCAGTCCGATGATGGCGGGCATGATGAGCGAGCCGTCACCGGTGCCGATGATGGTGTCGATGGCCTTGGCGCCGAGGTAGAGCACGGAAGTGAGGTTCACGAAGACGAAGAGGCCCAGCCAGAAGACGGCAAGGATGGTCTTAAGCTGTCGTGAATAGCGTTTTTCGACAAATTCCGGGATGGTGTAGATGCCCTGTTTCACGAACACGGGCATGAAGAACTTGGCCACGATGATGAGGGTGAGGGCGGCCATAAATTCGTAGGAGGCCACCGCGAAGCCGCCCGCGAAGCCCGAACCCGACATCCCGATGAATTGCTCCGCCGAGATGTTGGCGGCAATCAGCGATGCACCTATCGTCCACCAAGGCAGCGATTTACCCGCAAGGAAGTAATCCTCGGCGGTTTTGTCCTTGTTCTTTTTCCGATGGGAAATCCAGATGCCTAATCCAACAATAATCACCAGATACGCGGCGAAGATGATGATGTCCAGGGTATGAAATGCGGGGTTCATTCTTTAGGGGTTTTAAGTTGGGGGCAAAAGTACATTTTTTTAGGCAAAAGGCAAAAGGCAAAAGGGAACAGGCAAAAGGCAAAAGGCAATAGCACGTAAAAGCCTCCTACGATCCCTATCGGCCCTCTACAAACTTCAAAATATCCTCTTCGCTGTAAGCGGCCGAGGTGATGCGGCGCAGCTCCTTGTCGTCCTCGAAGAGAATGACGACCGGGATGGTCATGCAGTCGTATTCTTGGGCGATGGTGCGGCAGCGGTCGAGATCCACCTTGATGAAACGGTAACCTCTGCCGAGCTGCTTGGCCACATTCTCCAATCGCGGGTACATCAGTCGGCAGGGACCGCACCATACGGCCGTGAACATGCAGACTGTCTTCCCTTTCGCAATCGCCTTGCGGAAACCGACGGAATCCACCTCTTCGATGCGTTTGGAATGGATGGGGGCGTAAAGTCCTGCGGTATCGCCGCTGATCACGGGATTGCCGTCGGCATCGATACTCATCCATACGACACCCTCTTTCCCAGGAACGGCAAACAGTGCGTCATCGACTTCTCCCTCCACCACGGACACCAACTCGCTGACGGTCTCCATCTTCTTCCCTTTCATTTCCATCCGCGACACCGTGCGCACAGGCAAACCGAGACCATATTGGGAGGCAATGTGATAGGAGGTGTCGAGCCAAACGGCGACCTTCCCTTCCATCATTTCGTTGTCGCTATCCAGAGTGATGCGGAGACAATGATAATTCCCGATATCCTCTGTGGGTACCGTATCATCATACTTCATCTCAGAAAAAATATCATAGTCGAAATCATGACTGCTCACCATGGGTTTGCCCAGCATGCTCATGATAGTGTACATTTTCTTCTCTTCGGAGAGATAAAGTGTCCGCAGTTTATTGTGCGGCATGTCGGTCATTTGGTCGTGTCCGCGGTAGTACACCGTGTAGGTCTGTGCCGACGCGCCGTTCATCGACATTTTGTAGGTGACCACGCCGTTGAACAATTCCTGTGCCGAGGTTTGCTGCGGGGCGAAGACCGTCAACAGGGCAGCGCAAATCACGAAAAAACTGGTTTTTATGTAAACAACTGTTGACCACATAACGTTCTATTTTATGGATTTCAAACTATTTAATGATTCATCAATGCGGCAAAAATACATAAAATCAGCACTGCATGAGCCTTACCCCTCCTTCAACAACTCATCGATTTCCTTGCTGAGCTCGTCGTAAGGTTTTGTAGATCGTTCGGTTTCCTTACTTCCAAAGGGGGAATAGAAGAGACCAGCCCACAGAAGCCAGCAGAAAAATGCCGTTCGGTCATAAAATAAGAGGCAAACGGCAAGTATCACATACAGAATGATACCGATTATCCGTATTATGGTATGTCTGCGCTTCGAGTAGGTGTTTATACTTTCCCGCAGCGAAATAAGCCCCTTGTCACTCTGCACGTCGGCCTTTCGGAGACCCATTCTGGCAATGAGACAATCAACCAGAAGCCAACCAAAATAGAGATCGACAAGGAGGATAAGCCACCAAGGCCACTTGATGAGAGCGAGGGCGACGGTTGCAGCGGTCATGATGACCACCAGAAATCCTGGGATAATGGTGTTTAGCCAATAAA
>Ga0310696_10001508_pt1 | contig 33522 bp, 29 predicted proteins | sample AusTroGonzalo_MG_4_FD_203885 | JGI IMG/M metagenome (GOLD analysis project Ga0310696, IMG submission 203885) | Bovine rumen microbial communities from tropical cattle in Woodstock, Queensland, Australia - Gonzalo_02 (v2) (version 2) | ecosystem: Host-associated > Mammals > Digestive system >... | reverse complement strand
CGGGCGAGGAGGTCTCCATTCTGGCCGAACACCTTCTCCAGTCGCCCGTCGTGGACTGGACGTTCCAGCAGAGTCCGTTCAGTACGGTCTGGATTTGCCTCGAAAGCGGCAAGCTCCTGACGTTCACGTACATGAAGGAGCAGGAAATCTGGGCATGGAGTGAGCACGAGAGTGCTGGCGCGGCGTTCCTTTCCACGGCATCCGTCCGCGAGAGCGCGGAGGACAATGTGTACTTCCTGACGAAGCGCGGCGAGCATTACTGCATCGAGTTCCAGAAGAGATGGGACTACGGCCAGAGCATCCGGGAAGCGTTTTATGTGGACTGCGGACTGAGCTTTCATGAGACCACGGCGACGACTGTGTTCTCCGGTTTCGACCATCTCGTCGGGCAGACCGTGGTCGCCCTCGCGGACGGGAGTGTGGTGCGCGGTTTGACGGTGGATTCCGATGGGAACGTGACGCTGCCGAACGCGGCGAAGGTGGTCCAGATCGGGCTTCCCTATACGACGCTCATCGAAACGCTCGACCCGGAGATCAGGGCCGAGGACGGAACGACGGTCGGCCAGCAGAAGAATATTCCGTATGTGGTGCTGTACCTCCGGGAGTCGCGCGGTCTCCGTGTCGGTCCCACGGAGTCGGAACTGGTCGAGGTGAAGTTCATGCCGCCGGCGATGTACGCCCCGTCCGAGGACCCGGACGCGGACGTCCCGCCGCTCTTCTCCGGCAAGGCCCGTGTCGTGATCCCGGGGCATCACCGGGACGAAGCGACGATTGTATTTGAACAGGCGGACCCGCTGCCCTTGACGGTGCTGTCCGTGATGACCGCGGTGAATGTGGGGTGAACATGGAAATCACGATTCGGGAAGCAACGATCGAAGACGCGAAGTACGTCGGGGAACATCTCCGTGAGGACGATCTCCGCGAGGTGGAAGCCCTCGGCTTCACGCCGGAGTGTGCGACTATGTTCTCTTTCTCCGGGAGCGACGAGGCATACACCGGGTGCGTGGACGGCGTTCCGACCATGATCTTCGGGATCGGGGCTCCGACCCTCGCGGACGACACGAGCGTGTGGGCTCTCGGAACGGACACCTGCAACAAGGTACCGCTGGCAATGGTTCGGATCGGGCGGGAGGTCGTGAAGCGATTCCTGGAAAAGAATTCGACGCTGACGAACTACTGTGATGCCCGGTACACGAAAACGATCAAATGGCTCAGACTTCTGGGCTTTACCATCGGCGACCCGGAACCTTACGGGGACTCGGGCGCTTTGTTCTGTAAATTAACCATCCACAAGGAGGACTGAGTATGTGCATCATCTCTCTTGGCGTCAGTCTCGGCGTGCTCGGCGGGACTCTTGCTACCGCACTGGCCCTCGACCTTGGCGTCGCCGCGGCGGGCGCGGCCATTGCGGGCGGCGTTGTATCGACCGTCGCGGGTGTTCAGGAAGCAAAACAGCGGCAGGCGCAGGCTGAGTATATGGCCGAGGTCCAGGACAAGAATGCCCGCCTTGCCGCACGTCAGGCGGAACAGGTCGGGATGCAGGCGGATAACGAACGCCAGCAGCTTCGGAACAAGATGCTTTTGGCGAGCGGGCAGGCGCGAAGCTCCTATGCCGCGGGCGGCGTCGTGCTCGGTGCGGGGTCCGCTGCGGATTATGAAGCCGACATCGCGGACGCTTACGATATGGACTCCCGCAACCTTGAGTATGACATCGCCATGAGGCAATGGAAGCTTCGGGTAGAATCCGGCAATGCGACCGATCAGGGCAACCTGTACCGGGCGCAGGCGAGCGCGTACCAGTCTTCTGTCGGGACGTCGCTTTTGAGCGGGATGTTCAATACAGGGGCAAGCGCATTGAAGGGCGGCGTCAGCATCATGGATACCTGGGACCGGACCGGCGGCGTAACGTGGAAGGGGTTCGGCAATGGCTAATCTTTCTCCCGTCATTCCCTCTGTTATCGGCCAGCCGCAGACGGCGCGTAAACAGGTTCACATGGTCGATATGCCGAACCCGCTTGCGGGGCTCGGCAACTCTCTCGGCAACCTCGGCGAAGGGCTCGGAAAGCTCGGTCTTGGTATCGCTCTGATCGAGCAGGAAAGAAGTCACGCGGATTACGTCCGTCTGCTCAACGAAGCAGAGAGCAAGGTGATCCAGCGCATGAACGACGAGGTGTACAGCCAGGACGGCTTCTCTGCGGAGGGGTCCCTCGAACGTACCGGGCGCATCTTCAAGGAAACCATGGATGAGTTCTCCGAGCGGAAGTCTCAGCTCACGAAGCGGGATCAGCAGAGATTTGAAGAGAACTGGGGCCGCTTCTACAACAACCACCAGAACCAGTCCATGCGGCATGAGTACGGGCAGGTGAAGGGCGCTCAGCTCGGGGCAAACGATAAACTGATTGACACGGGGATCGAGGCTTACGTAGAGAGCGGCGGCGATCCGGAGATGATGTTCCAGGCGAGCCTCGCGTTCGACGAGAACTGGAGACTCCGGAACGGCGGCCATCTCACCAACCCCGCCGCGGTCGAAGCCTTCAAGCGTGACATCGAGGATGAAGACGGGAAGGTCAGCATACGGGGCGGCAAGAAGCTCGACATCGTGGAGGACGCGGAGCCCGGAACGCCCGGTGTTATCACGAAAGCGCAGGTCCAGTCGGTCCTGAAAAACATGGAAAAGGAAGCCGCCGCATACGAGGCGGCACGCATGTCTATGTGGGATAAGGCTCACGCCAAGATGATCGACACCTATCTGGATCAGGATCGCGTGAATGATGCCGATACCTACCTGAAGTCTGTGGAAGAACGCGGGCTCATCACCGCCGCCGCGAAGAAGGCGGCGAACGAGGCCATTGATCGGAAGCGCGACGTACTGGAAATCTCGACGGAAACGACGAAGCTCCTGGATGAGCTTCAGGCGAAAGCTGGCGGCGAGAGTATCGCTTACGGCAGCGAGCTTCAGGACAGGCTTTATACGGAGACCATGCGGGAGATTGACCGCACGTATACCGGCGAGAAGTACAAGAAGGGCCAGCAGATCAAAAGTCAGCTTGCCGAGAAGTACCGCCTGCTCAAGGATGCCCAGAAGGCACGGGCGGCGTCCGATGTCGTGAACAAGATGAAGCAGATGCAGGATGCCGGTCTGAGTCTCCCGGAGATGTACAATAGCATCCAGTCGATGAACGATTCCGTGGTCAAGACCGCGCTTCAAAAAGCCTACGACCGGCAGAAAGACGCCTACGATGAAAACACCGATCCCGGCTTCCTGCTCACGCAGGAGGAACGCCTGAATGCCCTCAAGCTGAATCTGGCAAAAGGCGAGGCGGACCTGGACGGCATCCATTACAATTTCAACGAGCAGAAGCAGATCATCGCCTACGCCCGAAACCTCGGGTTCACGAAGGCGAACGAGAAGCGCGCTGCGGCTTATATCAACGCCTCGTCCAAACAGATCGACGCGGTGCAGGCGGGGACGGAACTCGCGAAGCAGATTGGTGTTGACACACCTGCGGAAGCTCTGAACGAGTACCCGTGGATTCTCCGTGACCTGGAGACCATCAAGGGTACCTCGGTCATCGAGCCGGACAAGATGGGCGCTTGGCTCAAGTCTAATATCTCGGCGATCCTGTCCCAGGAAGCGACGAAGGATCGTCCGATCATCTGGGATACGACCAAGACGATCGGGGACTTCGCGGCCCAGGGCGTCGATCCCGGCACGCTGTACCAGGATGAGGAACAGCTCCTCAGCGCGTACCGTTCTCTCCTCGCTCAGCAGGCGATCCAGCGGAATGACCTTGAGGGTGCGAAGAAAGCCTTCGAGGCCAAGCCGAGTCAGCAGGAGCTTATGGACTTCGCGAGGAACAATCGCGGCATGACTTACAAGAAGGGCAACTACTATTTCACGGGTGGTAAATAATGAGCGAACTTCTGGACCTACTCAATACGGCGGCTGACCGCGTTTCGCAGGAAACGACCGACTTCAACAGCGAGTCTGCTCGGGGCATCGTGGATGCTTCGGGCGGCGCGCTTTCCGGTTTCTCGACGGAATCCGGCGAGGATGAAAGCGGGGCGATGTACGCCCGCACGGCGTTCCAGCGTGCTCAGCGGAACATGAACCTCGCCGAGAGCATGAACCCGGAAGCAGAGGCCGCGGCGATCCGCGCCTCTCAGAAGACGGGTGCTCCAGTCAGTTCTACCCGCGAGTGGGATAACCAGGTGCTCAATAAGCCGGACCTTGGAACTCTGTCTCAGGAGACCTTGGAGTTCCTGGGCGAAGACCTGTCGAATGCCGTCGTGACGAAGGATGACGTCGAGGCCATCGACGCTCTGGTCCAGACGGCAAAGTACGCTCGGATGTCGATCGAGCAGCGCAGGAAGGCGATGCAGGAACAGGTCAAGGCGGAGGGCTACTCCGCGTCCCAGATCGCTGATCTCATGGCCCGCGGCTACACGCCCGCGAACGATCCGACCGGCAAGGACGGCGTGTTCACTATGGATATGGGCGGCATTCAGGCGACTGTGAAATGGCCGCAGTTGGAGGAGTGGTACACGAATCCGGAAGAGCAGAAGTTCCTCGAAGCCCAGCACAAGGGCGCTGAGGCGAAGCTCAAGAAGGCGCAGGCCGAGACCGTGGAGGGTGCCGTTGAGGCTCGGAAGCAGGAGCGCGTCGAGTCCGGCTATGCCGAAAACGATTTCGATCTGCGTGGTTCCGCTTGGCTTGTAACGGCTTCGCCGGAGGCTCAGACGGGGTACATCCAGCAGCTCGACAAAGAGATTGCGGCCATGCGCGCGCTGTACGCAAGGTACGACGACGCATGGAAGTCTTTCAGCAACGAGGAGATGCTGGGCGCACTTGACACGATCAGTAAGGAAACGGGGCTTGACGTGACCGACATTTCGCTTGCGCGTCTGCTCCCCGCCGAGCCCGGTCTGACTACGACCGACTGGCGTACTCTTGGTAACTTCTTCGGCATGTACGATTTCTGGGATCACCGGACGGGGCTTACCCCGAAGGAACTGGATCAGATTCATCGGAACCCGCTGGCGTTTGATAGCGCGGATCGTCTTGACGTGATTGATGATCTGGAGCAGCAGGCGAAAGCCCTTCGCGGGAACTCCGTTGCGAACACGCTCGTCGAGGGCGGGCTGAACAGTCTGCGGTTCGGCGCTGAACTCGGTGCGACCGGGCTCGGGGAAGCGTATGAATTGGCGACGAAGGGGATGTGGGACGCCGGGTTCCGGCAGGGCGTGAAGAAGGTTCCGAAGGCTCTGTGGGACATCGCGAAAGCTGTGGCGAAACGCCTCCCGACCCGTTCTGCTCAGAGCGCAAACAGAGCCCTGGACGCGATCGAGGGGAAGATTTCCGCGTCGATCCAGGACGGCCAAGTCGTTCCCGAATACGACGAGGGCGAGATCGGGGACTTCGCGAAGGAGTTCCTGAACGCCACTCTGGATCAGTACATTGAAGACGTCTCCGAAGGCGTCGGTGAACTGGTACCCTTCCAGCTTCTCGGACGTGCGGTTCCGAAGACGATCCAGAAGAGAGCGTTCGTCCAGGCCGCGGGGAAAGTCCTCAAGAAGTTCGGGGAACGCGAGGGCGTGAAGCAAACGCTCGACGTCCTCAAGAAGATGGGATGGCACAATCTTCCCGCCGAGTGGTTTGAGGAAATCGCGGGAGACGTCGCTCGGTACGCCGCCACCGGCGCAGCGAACCTGGCCGGTACCGGCTACGGCGACCTCGGCCAGGACTCCGTGTTCCAGGGGATCGACGGAGAGTCCCTACGTCTTCTGGAGATCGCAACGACCGGCGGGCTTATGACGGCTTCCGCCGGTACGGTTGCACTTGCGGGCAATACTCTTCGCCGGTTCGCCGGGGCCCGGAACGCCGTGCAGTTCAAGGCGGCGGTTTCGACCCTCAAGGAGCGCGTGGACGCGGCGTCCACTACGAATAAGCGGAGCCCCGAGATCATGGAGTATCTGCTCCGGAAGTCGATGGGCTTCCGTGGGTTTGCATACCTCACGCCCGAGATGGCGGGGGCGTACTTCCAGTCCATGCCGGACACGATGCGGGCGGCTGGTGTTGATGAAGACACGATCGGGAAAGCGACGACGGAGGAACGGCTGGTGCCGGTCTCCGTCCCAGCGCTTCTTGCCCGCGGATCGGCGGAAGAGGTCAACCAGGTTCTTGACGATCTTATCCCCGATCCGAGGAACATGCTCACCCCGGCGGACGCCGACAAGATTCTCCCGGGCGAGATGGACGAGGCGACGAAGAAAGCCTCTGAGGAACTGGAGGACAAAAAGGCTGCGATCCAGGAGTTCATGGAACAACTGAAAGCGGCTGGCCGTCCGATGAACGAAATCCGGGCAGCGGCGAAGCTCCTGAACGTGGCGGAATACTTCGCGGCCCACAACACCGAAGGCATGACCGCGGCGGAATGGATTCGGAAGCTCAAGGTCGTCCAGGAAAGCGAAGCCGACTTTATGGCCCGGTTCGTGGAGAAGGAAAACTCCTCCCTGTACCAGGGCGTCATCGGCATCCCCGGATTCTACTCGAACATGATGCAGGCCCTTGAAGACGCACCTCAGCAGAAGATGACCCCGGCGCAGTGGATGGCGTACCTCCAGAAGAGCGGCGGGCTCAAAGCCGGTGAGACGAGTTGGCGCGGGTCCGTCGAGAAGTTCTTTGAAGGCCGCGACCCGAACACGGCGGTCGATAAGCAGGAGATCGTCGATGCGTTCCAGGACGGCATGGTCGATATTCTGGAGATGGGAACGGGGATAGACGAGACTTACGAGCTGAATAATTATCTCGAACAGAGATACGATGATTCCCACGTTCACGAGGCTCAGCAAAAGTTCCGAGAACTTCTCGGGGAGACGGATGACCGGTACTACATGTTCGCAGCGCGAGCTATGACTCGGCTGAGAAACGAGGTTTTACGCCCTTATATCTACGACGATATGATGGCGGAAAAAGGACCGGATGTCATCAAGGCCGAGATCGAAGCGATGTATGGGTACATGACTGAGGACAAGTTGAAGGAGTATATCGACCTTTACCGCAACCTTAGTCAAGCCCATGTTCGCCAGTTCAAGAAGGAGCCGAACTCAGACGAAGAGGCCCGGCAAGCGGAAGAGCGTATCGCCGAGTTCGAGAAAGAGGCGCGGCTCTTTGGCGAGAACGCGGCGGCCGATATCCCGAGAAGACCGGTAAAGAAAGTTATCACCCCAAGTAGCGTTCGTGACGAGTATACTACGAAAGGACTGGACTATCATCAGGAGCTTGTGATTTACGCTCCGGAAGTTGCGTCGTTCCAGGAGAGCGACCCCATTCATTTCGGCAGAGACACTAACGGTACGGCACTTGTATGGGTTCGTTTCGGTGCAACGACCGATGCAGCCGGGAACCGCGTTCTGGTGATTGACGAGATTCAGTCCAACCGTCATCAGGAAGGTCGGGAACACGGGTATACTCCTATTCCGAGGAAAGGGGCCCTGATTCAGGCTAAGAAGGTCTACCTTGTCAACGTGACTGGTCGCGCAAGCAGTTTCGTTCTCCCGAGTATGATCGAGGATGTTGAGACCGATGAGTCGCAGGATACCTCACCGCTCTTTTCTCTTCGGGTAACTCCTACCCAGGGTAGGATCGTTGACCTCCTCGTAGACCCGGACGGCGTTATCTCGCCGGGTACTCCGAATTTCGCGGGGAAAAAACTGTCTGAGGTTATCGGGGAGGACGTGGCGGAGGAAGTGATGAACACTCTTATTCGCCCGGAAGCCATAGGGAAACAAGTCCTGTTCGGCGATGAGAACGGCGTTCCCGCTGCTCCCTTCGAGAAGAACTGGTACGAGCTCGGCATGAAGCGCATGATCCGATATGCCGCCGCGCACGGGTTCGATAAGATTGCATGGACGAGCGGCGAGCAGCAGGCGAAGCGGTATAACATCGGAAACGTTATTACGTCCATTGACCTCGGTAGACAGTCCGAACGGGAAAAGGAAGATGGGGAGCAGAAGTTCTGGCTCACTCTGTCCGATGGCTATCGGGAGTATGTAACAGTCCGTAAGGATGGCGAGATCATCCGAGCGTCTTTTGCCTTCGCCGAGATGCAGGGAAAGGACATCCACGAGGTTTTCGGGAAGGAACTCGGAAACCGGATGATGGGCCTTATGGAAGGAGCCGAGACGGGAACCGAATCGGAAGAGCGTCAGATGTACGGCGTGTCGTTTGCCTATTGGAACGGGAACGGCAATGCTGAGCTGAACGTTTACTGGGGCGAGGATGCCGAGGGCGATGTGACTGCGCTTGAGGTAGACTTGGACGGGAAGATCATCGAGGGGTACGCCGCGGACACAGTGTTTGATGCCTTTGGGGACGAAGTAGGGCAGGAGATTGTAGACCACATAAATACAAGCAACGAGGGTGCGTGGCTGCAAGTTGATAAGTCGGTTTTAGTAGGCGGCAAGACAACGAGCATCCGCCTTGACGACAGCGTTGTTATCGGCGGCGAAGGCATGAAGACCTTCTACGACAAGATTCTGAAGAACTTTACGGACAAGTACATCAAGAAGTGGGGCGCGAAGGTCGGTGTCGTTGAGCTCCCGGAAGTCGAAGAAACCGGGCGCGAGATGTGGGGCTTCGACGTCACGCCCGCTATGAAGGCTGCGGTCATGGGCCACGGCCAGCCGCTTTTCCAGAGCAATATTCCGAGACGCGAACGCCCGGATTATATCGGGCTTACCCCCACGGAACAGGCGGAGGTGGATCGTCAGCGTGCGGAAGTTCGGGCGAAGTACGAGGGTACGGACCAGTGGATGAAAGCGCCGAACGGGAAGCCGTCCAATCTGTCCGAGGACCTTTGGATTACCGTGCGGACGGAAGCCTTTAAGAGATGGTTCGGGGATTGGGAAAACGTGGGGAGCCCGGACGGGAGGAGTTCAGCGGAAGATAGCTCCCCGGTTACTTCCGCCCTCAACACTCCCAATGCCGAATTTGCACCGGTATCTAACAATACACCCACTTCTCGAAAAAGTCAAGCGGGAGTTTTGGATAAAAACGGGGAACCTCTTCTGGTTTACCACGGAACCCTCGCGACTTTCCAGTCGTTCTGGCGTGGTGATCTTGGCATCCATTTCGGAACCGAAGAGCAGGCAGATAACCGGGCGCGGTCCAAAGCACTCGAATCCGGGGACCCGAATGCTCTTGACTATGCCGGAATCTATGCGGGGTTTCTGAGGCTCAAGAATCCGCTGTATATCCCGCACGACTATGGCGATTGGAACGCAAGCAGTATCGCCTTGTGGCTGCTGGCCGAGGATAATCACGGCAGGGCTCCTCTTACTCTGTCTGAACGGGATAAAGAGTTCCTGAAGAAGGTCGCGTTCGGCTCCTGGAGCGAGAAGCGCAGTAATCGTGAGGTCCGCCACTGGCTCCGAAACAAGGGCTTCGACGGGATTGAGTATGCGAACGGGGTTGAGGGTTCCGGCAGCTCTTACCTTATCTTCAACTCACGCCAGTTCAAAGAAGCCGAAAATCTCGGGACCTTTGACTACAGCAATCCATACTTCTATTTCCAGTCCTCTGTCACCCCGGACGTGGACGACGCTTTCATTGAGGCCGAGAAGCAGGGCAATTACAATGAAGCTCAGCGGCTCGTGGACGAGGCGGCGGGGTACGACCCGAAGAAAGCCACCTATCCCGGAGAGGTCGCGAAGGTTTATCACTATGGGGTGCTCGGAAACGACGTGTTCGTTGCGGACCGTCCCGTTCACCTCGGGACGGAGCAGGCTGCGCGGGAACGTATTCCCGGAAAGATGAAGGAGGACTTCCTTAACTCGGTTGAAGTCTATCAGGATGAGGACGGAAGATGGACCTGGGCGGAACCGAACGGTATGGAATCCGGGCAGTATTTCAGCTCGGAAGAGGCCGTCCGTCAGTGGCTTTCCAACTCTGATTTCTGGCTTGAGGGCGAAGAACTCGAAGGGGAAGCGGAGAAGATTCATTCGTATTTCGTCTCGACGGAAAACTTCAAGACCGTCCCGGACATGATAGACCAGAACGGATGGGACGAAGCCATCGCCAAGGCGAAGGAAGAAGGCTATCGCGGCATCCGCTACCGGAATGTCGTGGAGGATCATGGTAGCTGGTCGTACATCGTTTTCAATTCGGAAGACATGAAACTCGCCGACCCGTTCACCTACGATGACGATGGAAATCTCATCCCGCTCTCGGAACGTTTCAACGACTTGAATCAGGATGTCCGTTATCAGTCCAAGAAAGGCGAGCCGCACCGCGGCGCGCTCACCTCGCTCAACGACGATTGGGAAGCGACGATGGCGCTGTTCGACTCTGCGGACGGATCGACCGTCGTTCACGAGACGGCCCACTTCATCTTCGACATGATGGAGAAGTTCGTGGAGAACGGCCTCGCGGACGAACGGATGCAGAGCGACTACAAGAAGCTCGTGGACTGGATGACCCTCACGCCAGAGCAGGCCGCGAAGGGTTACGAGGCGTACCTCAAGACCGTTCCGGAGGGTACGGAACCGATGACGCCGGAGCAATGGAAGTACATCGAGGAACAGGAACGCCTCGCCCGCGGGTTCGAGGCGTACTGCATGGAAGGCCGCGCCCCGTCCGTGGAGCTCCAGGGAGCCTTCGCGACGCTCCGCCGCATCCTCCTTCATATCTATAAGACGGTCCGGGCGCTTGGCGTCCAGCTCACCGATGACGTGAGACAGGTGTTCGACGGGATGCTCGCGACCGAGACGACGCTTCTCCGGGATTCCATTCTTCTCGAAGCGGCGGAACAGATCGACCGGGAACTCCTCGGACTGTCCCAGGCGGAAGTCAAGACGTTCCGGGAGCTGATCCAGAAGTCCAACGAACAGGCCGTCGCGGAGATGACCGCCGAAAAGAACCGCCAGCTCACGGAACTCCGGAAGCAGTGGCGGGCTGAGGCGAAGGAACTCATGGCCGATGACCCTGTGTACAGCGTGTGGTACGCCGTGCAGAAGGAAGGCAAGATGGACTACCTCGCCGTCCAGGAGATCGTGGGGGACTACATCGCGCAGCGCCTCCGGGCGATGGGCCTCGTAACGGCTCCCGGACGCCGCAGAAAAGACGGCTCCTATCCGAACGCGAAGGCGGGCAAGCACCCGGCGACGATGGCCGCACAGGCCGGTTTCGATTCGGTCGAAGAGATGATCGACCAGCTCCTCGTCTCCAAGTCTCCGAAGGATTTCACCGCGGAGTACATGGCGGACGAGGAACGGAAGTTCAACGCCGAGTTCGCGATGAGCGAGAAGGCGCAGAGCGTCCAGGCGAGCATCGAAGCTCTGGAGAAGCTGTCCGAGATGCTTGCCGTTAAGGGCGGCCAGATCGGCTACCGCTTCCGCCGCGCCCTGCTCAAGCAGCAGGCGCTCGCGGAGCTGAACAGTATGTCCGTCGCCCATATCGTGAGCGACAAGAAGCTCATCGCCGACTGCCGGATGAACGCCCGGAACTTGACGAAGGCCGCGAACGAGGGCGACTTCAAGGGCGCGTTCGAGCACGCGAAGGCTCTGCGCTTCAACCTCGAAGTGCTCCGGATGAAGGGCGACGCGAAGAAGGTGGTGGACGATACGATCGGTCTGCTCCGGAAGGGGCGCCACGCGAAGAAGGGCACGATCTACGGCGACCATCAGGACGCCCTCATGGACCTGTCCTTCCGCTTCGGCTTCACGAACAAGCTGCCGGCGATCCAGCACAGCGTCGCTTCGGTCGTTGCGGAGTTCAACGAAGAGGCCGCGGCGAACGGAGACCTTCCTCTCGACGTTCCGGACTGGATGCTCAATTTCAGCATGGACTACCGGAAGATGACGTTCGGCCAGTTCCAGGAACTCAAGAATCTGGCCGACTTCCTGTACGGCGAGGGCAAGGAGCTCGTTTCCGCCCGTGAGGAAACGTTCCGGAACTCCGTGAAGCAGGCGGTCGAAGGGACCGTAGCGGAGCTTCAGAATCAGAAACATAAGTACACTCGCTCCACTAACTTCATCGTGAAGGGCTGGCGCGGGATGGTGAACTGGGGCACGAAGCTCCGGAACATCGTTGGCATGGCGGTGAACTGGAATCCGGACGCCACGCTCCAGAAGCTCTACGACGAGATGGCCTACGCGGAGAGCGAACAGACGCAGATCATGGCCGACCCGATGCGGCAGGCCACGGCGGCGCTCGACGCCCTCTACAAGGCCACGCGGGGCCTCAATCTCGAAAGCATCTCGGACATCCCGTTCCCCCAGGACGTGAAGGCGGAAGGCTACCGGAAGTGGGACGCCGAGAAGGTCGTTGCGGCCTGCCTCAACATGGGTACGCTCAAGAACAGGCAGCGCCTCATCGACGGGTACGAGTGGGGCGAGAACGGCGAAGAGTACGTGGAGCGGATCGCGTCGCTTCTGACCGCCGAGGACTGGGCGAATATCCAGGCGATCTGGAACGCCATCTCCTCCCTCACGCCCCGCACGGCGCAGACCTTCAAGGAGGAGTACCACTACGACCTGAAGCTCGAAGAGGCCGCGCCGTTCACCGTGAAGACGAAGGACGGACAAGAGATCGCCGTCCTGGGCGGCTACTATCCCCTCGAATACCTCTACCACACGAATACGGTGGTGAACGACAAGGTGGATGCGCTCAAGAACGCCCCGAAGTTCCGCCGGGCTTCCTTCACGTTCGAGCGTAACGAGAAGGTGACGGACCCGCTGGCCCTGAGCCTCAACACGGTCTTCAATCACATCTTCGACGCCTCGCACTACATCTCCCATCGCCACGTGATGCGGAAGGTGCTCCGGGTCATTAACGACCGGGCGTTCCGTTCCCACTTCCAGCAGACGCAGGGATTCGAGCGCTACGCCGCTCTCAAGGCTCTCGTCGAAAACGTCGCCGCTCCGGGCGCGGCGTTGAAGGGGATGACGAGCGAGTTCGAGAACTGGGGCCGTGCGGTCGTGACGGCCTCCGCGCTCTGGGCGTCCCCGTCCGTCGTCGCGATGCAGTTGAGCTCCATTACTTATGGACTCGATGAACTTGGCGGCTACTATCTCGAAGCCGCGGCGGAGAATATGGCCCATCCGGTCGATACGTTCAAGTTCGTCATGGAACACTCCGGGATGATGCGCGACCGCGTGAACCTGAAAGACCTGGACCTCAAGACGCGCGCCAACGAGTTCCGTCAGAATCAGGCGCAGCGCATTCGCGAGATGGTGAAGCAGTTCGGGTACAGCCCCATGCGTTTTGTCGATCTCGCCGTGGCCATCCCCGCATGGAAGGGCGCGTATGACAAGGCCCTGGACGAGGGCAAGAGCGATTCGCAGGCGGTCGCCGCTGCGGATGAGTTCGTCGCAAAGACGCAGGGCGCGACCAGGGCAATCGACCTTTCGCCGCTTCAGCTCAAGCCGTGGGGCCGCGGGCTGACCGTGTTCTTCTCCGCGGTGTCCGCGGGGTCCACGATGGCGACCAAGACGGTCAGCCGGATATTTGGTGGAGATATCACGGTCGGCGAGGCGGCGTACTCCGCGACTATGAATCTCGTTCTGCCGCTTCTGTTCAGTTGCCTGATCCGTTACGCCGTGAGCGGTGCGGGCGCAGGCGACGACCCGGACAAGGCGAGAAGAGCGTTCCTCCGGGAACTTATGACCAACCCTTTCCAGGGTATCCCGCTTCTGCGTGACGTCGCCGACTTCGCGGCGGGGCGTACCCTGAACCCATCCCACAAGACTCAGAGAACCGTTTTTGAAAATACTTCACTGCGCGGCGCTTCCGATCTCGTCGTTACCGCCTTCGACGGGGTTCAGGCCGCGTTTGAAGAGAACCCGGACCGTGCTGTGTACAAACTGGCCGATGCGGTCGGCACGTTGTTCCAGGTCCCTGTCGTCCGTGTCTACGAGCGCGCCCGCCAAATGCTCGTGGACTGGACGGGGGATGAGGACATCCTGCCGGACATCGACGAGGAGACGAAACAGAAGAAGTCCAACAAGAAAAGGAGACGCTAATGTCTATCGAAACCATGACGGCGAAAGCCGGTCCGTTTGACTGCGACGGGGTACAGACCGAGTTCCCCTTCGCGTTCGATCCGCTCGACTCGTCCTACCTGACCGTGTATGTCAATGCGGACATCGTGAGCAGCGGGTACACTACGACGCTCAACGCGAGCGGTGGCACCGTGACTTTTTCGACACCGCCGGAATCCGGGGCGCGGGTTGCGATCCTCCGTAACGTTCCGCCGACTCAGCTTGTGGACCTCCAGAACAACACGGCGTTCCTGCCTGAAGTGATCGAGGGCATGGGCGACAAACTGACCGCTATCGCTCAGCAGATCATGGAAGTCGAGGAGCGGGCGTTCGTCGTTCCGCCCACCGCGGACGGTACGGCCAAGGATGAGATTGAACGTATGATTTCGTCCGGTGGCGGAGGCGGCGGGGGCGGAGGATCGTCCTATGAGTTCTCGAATGAGTTCACCGTGACGAGCGGCGGATCGGTTTCCGTGAACAAGATCGACAAGAGCAAGATCACGGGGCTTTCGTCCGCATTGGATGAAAAGCAGGACAAGCTCGTTTCCGGCAATACGTACCATATCAACGTTGACTCCGCGGACAGCGCGACGAAGGCCGGGTATGCCCCGTATACTGGGCCGTTTGCGTTAAGCGGTTCCAGCACGCCTTACGGTTTCTACTATAACATCAATGGCGGCGACGTGTATTTTGGGGGGAGCTCCTACTCCATCTCGTCCTCTACGGGGGGATCGACGCCGCTGCCGAGCGGATCGGCAATTTACCTCCACTTCTACAGCTCCACTGGTGGGTACGACTACGAGTACGTGACGAGCGCTCCGTCTTCCGCGACAGAGGGGCATTACTACACGCGGATCGGGGAAAACTCCGGTGGAAAGGCCGTCCAGTTCCAGTACGGGGATATCCGGCTTCAGGAACCGTCCAGTGGCGGTGGAACCGTCGTCATCGGCGGCGCGACAACAATGGCATGGGATACCAACTATACGGCACCGTCAGACGGCCTGATCCTGGCAAATGCAGCTATGACAACCGCAACCGTGGTAGGCGGAGCGGGAAGCTACGCGGCGGTCGTTGTCGGCGACACCACGTACAAGTTTGCACAGACGCCGCAAGCCGGGATCGAAAGCGGGGCAGTCTACGGATGCTCTCTTCAGGTTCCCGTCGCCTCTGGGCAAGTGTGGTCTGCGGCTGCGCTCAATAATTCAAGCGATTGCCACCTCTATTTTATGGCTTTTAACACCGGGAGCTGACTATGAGCGAAAAGATCATAACCGATTATTCGACCGACAAACCCGTCTACGTCGAGAAGACGGAAGGCGGGAGGACGGTGGTCCGCGACTTCTCAACCATTGCAGCGCCGGTTTTCGAAATCAAGAATGTTCCCGACGCAGACAACGAATCCGAACAAAACAACCCTTAACAGAAGGAGATAGACTATGCAGATTATTACTGACTATTCGACCGGAGCGCCGCGTTTCAAGGTTATCGGAGGCGGCGATAGTGGCGATGCTGTTGCGGTTTCCCTGACCACCGCAGAACGCACTGCGATCACCCCGGACGCTGGTGTCCTGATCTGGGACACCGATCTTGAGAAGCTGTTCATCGGCGATGGAAGTACGGCGGGCGGCGTGGAGGTTCAAGGCGGCGGCGGTGAAGGCACGGTCACCGGTATCGAAGCCTCCGTGGATGGCGGAACCGCGACCATCACGGCGACCGGAAGCACGACCAGTGTGAAGATCACTGGTACCGGCGGCATGGACGTGAAGGGAAATACAAACGGAGAAATCGAGCTTGGCACTCCCGGCGTTTATCGTGGACGTAAGGAGCTGTACGATAACCTGAAAAATGCGCGGTTCTTCGCAAATGTCGGAACTCCGCTTACTATTTTGCACATGTCGGATGTTCACGGCGATACCGATGCACTTACTCGAATAATTGCAGATAAAACATATCTCGGAAACAATGTTGAAGAAATGATATGTACAGGCGATATGAGCTTTGGCGTTGGTGGAGAAATCGCGTCATGGTGGAATAAGAATATTCTGACGTGTATCGGAAACCATGATTCCGTCACAGAATCAGGCGGCGTATATGACTGGACGGGCGTAAGCATGGCAGACCGTGACGCGTACTACATCGCGCCATTTGAAAGCAACTGGAGTATCACGCACACGTCCGGCACGTCCTACTATTACAAGGACTACACAATGCAGGGCGTTCGTCTTATCGTCATGGACGGCATGTTGTATGTAGGCAGTTCCACCACGACCGAAGCGGCGACGCAGACCGCATGGCTTGAAACCCTGCTTGCGGACGCTATCACGAACAGTCTTCATGTCGTGATTGCGATTCACGCTCCGCACGGTGGTGCGAAGCTCAAAGAATGCTCGTTCAGTCCGTTTGTAGATGGCTCATGGACGATGCCAACAAATTCCGATGCCAACACTCCCGCTGTTGTTATCAATGCGGTTGCATCTGCTATTTCCAACGGACTGTATTTCGTTGGTTATCTTTCCGGTCACATCCATACGGACTTCGTTATGGATGTTACAGGGGACGGAACACAGCTTATGTATTGTGTCGCATGTGCCGCAACAAATTATCCTTCACAGTGGCAAAATAGCGACATGTATCGTGGCGATCAGCTTGATGCGTATAACCTCGTTACGATTGACACGAACAAAAAGTATATCAAGATCATTCGAGGCGGCGGAGCAGACGTTGACAATAAGACGCGCCCGCGCATTGAAATGACGGTTGAATATTCCTCCGGTACGATTATCAGCGAGGGAAGAGCGAACACCGCAAAACTCGCCGAGGTTGCCGTTACAGCGAATACTGCATCGTCTCTTGATGCGTCCGCTGTCGGATACGGTCTTGAAGTCAACGGCGGCACAATTTCCGATGCGCGTCACATCCCGCTTGTCACGGTCAATGGCGGCACGGTTACGCTCGATGCGGACAAGGCATATTTGGTCTATGCGAACGAATCCGCCGTCACGCTGAACGCCGAGGCGAATCCGGGCGGGAAAGTCGGACGCGATACAACGCTTCAACTTGTCGTGACATCCACGGATAATGTCACGCTTGGCAATGGTGTCGTTTTTGCATCCACGCTACAGCCGACCAGTATGAACTACTGCACCGCGCATTATTTCAGCGACAAGACGGTCATCACGATTGATTACTCTGTCGTTTCGCAGTGGTACACGGTTACGTCTGCCTCCGGCACGGCTGACGGTTCTCTGTACTTCGGTCTCATGGATTCGTCCCTTGCCGACACCGTTTTTATTCAGGAAGATTCCTCGATCTTCGGCAGTACGGTTGCTCTCGGCGGCGCGACGGTTTCCACGCAGAAAAAATTCATCGGTTCCGGCTCGACCAATTCCATTCTTTCCGGTCTTCTTAATGTGACCGCTGACGGCGATTTCTATGCGTCAAATTGCTCAGTCACTGGCGGCACTTTTAACAATGCAAGCGGTTCTTGTACGCTTGAGGATGTTTCTCTTGTTGGAGATTCGTGTATCGTTTCTGCTGGCTCAACTGTTACTCTGCTTGGAACCATTACTTATGAGCAGGGGCAATACTTCGAGCTGAAGGCAAATGCCGCCGTGAACGGCAGTGCGCTTGTAGACTTGAACCATCAGCAGAGATTTGCAGGAGATACTACATTTTATGTTTCCGGTTTGAAAATTACGAACGGCAACGGAAACTCTGCTAACTGGAACGGTGGCGGCGTTATCGTATGGGGTAGCGGGAAGTTTAACATGGACGGATGTGAAATTTACGGTTGCACCGCTGCGAATGGTGGGTCTGGCGGATTTGCACATATATCAGGTGCGAATACTGGCGGAACTGCCACGAATTGCTATATCCACGACAATATCACTGCGGAAAGCGGAACGGTGTACGCGACGACATCTTCGCAAATCCGTTTTGAGAATTGCATTATTTCCGGCAATACGAGCGGTGGATATGGCGGAGCTTTCTCTCTTGGCGGCGTAACTGGAACCGTTATTAAGGGTTGCACCGTGTCCGATAATACATGTCCCCATCCCGAAATGAACGGGATGTACATACTTGGTACAAGCGCAACCATAACAATTGAGAACTGTGTGTTCTGCATCAACCAAAATATTGCGCTTGGCGGTACGACTCCTACCCTTACTATCAAGGGAAGTCTCGTTTTGCTTGCAAAAATCGCATCCGTATCAAGTGCGGTCGGCAAAGTGGTTATTGTGAGCGGTGCAACGGTTGACGTTACCGGAAACACGTACACGAATGTTATACAACCCGGTGGTAATATTGAGGTGCAGGGCAATATTACATTCATCCGCGCAGACGGTACGAGTGTCACAATTTCAAGCGGCACTTACTCGACAATCAAATCCGACGGCACGACGGCGTGACGCTCTACGCCTACAAGCAGAAAACATGGACAAAGCTCCCCGGTGAATTCCGGGGAGTGAGGCCGATGACCGAGAAGAGATTTCTCATGCTCGGGGGAAGAATCAAAACAGACAACAAAGAAAGGACAACCGAAATGGATATGACGGTTCACGATGTGAACGGGAACGAGGTTCATATCAGTAAGGACGAAGCGGAGCGAATCGCCGCTGACCTCGCGAAGATGGGCGGGAAGGAAACGAACGCCGCCTTCATGAAGCGGGCGCAGGACAACATTCAGGCAATGACCGGGATGCGTCCGACAACCGAGGATGAGGCAAAAGCCATCCTCTACAAGTTCATGCCGGGCTGGGGCATAAAGCACGTTGAACTCATGTTCGAGACGATGGAGTACATCGCCGCGATGCACAAGAACAAAGTGGGGTGAAAATCCGTGAAGTCCGCAAGGGCTTCAAATCATAAACAATCCATGAATCCAACAAAGAAAGGAACTAAACATGGAAAACACTGAAAACATGGGCATGGGAAATGCCGCATGGGGAAATGCAAGCTGGGGTAACACTCCTCCCTGGGCGTGGGGTGGCAATCGTGGCGCTGGCGGGATCGCAACTGGCGGTCTTATCACCGGCATCATCGGTTGCGCTGCTGCGCTTCTGACCGGTGGTTTTGGACTCTACGGTATGAACCGAAACAACGGCTATGGCACCCCGCAGAATGATCGTCTCGCCGCTGTCGAAGCGCAGCTTGCCGAAGCGCGCGAACAGATCGCCGTGAACACTGCGACCGACAGCAGCACGAAGGAACTGACTGCCGCTCTGATCGACAACGCGAAGAAGGGCGCCGAGATCAAGACGCTCGAATCCGAACGTCGTCTTGACCGCAGAATCGACGATCTTCAGACCGCAGTCGTGACGAATGCCGGGACCATCGCCTGCGTTCAGAACAATCTGAACAAACTGATTCAGATCGGCATTCCGTCCGCAAACATCATCACTCCGCCGACCGCAACGACCGCAACCAGTACTGCTGGCGCGTGACGTTTTTGTTTCGGTAACGTGTATCTCCGGGGCGGTGTAACAGCCGTCCCGGACTCAATAACAAGGAGACAATATGAACGTTCTGCAATTTACTGCCGTCCTTCACGATGAACTTCAAAAAATGATCCTGCCCGTCTGTTCCTCCCCACTACAGGCGCTTGCCGTTTCCGCGGTGCTTACGCTGGCGGATTTCAATATCGGTCAACTCGCGGCAAAGTATGTTGAAGAAGCCGATATGTTCGGCGTGATCGACAAGAAGACTGGAGAAGTCAATCTTGCCGCGGTGGAATACGTTCTGTTCAATACTCCGCAGATCACATGGCCGCAGCAGATTGGTCCGTTCAAGTTCGAGAAAACGGACGCGGAAAAACTTGTCGCGGCGTTGAAGGCGCAGGCCGGGGCGACGAAATGAAACGGTGCAAGATTCTTATCATTGTCGGTGGCGGCATCTATGGGTGTATCCCGGCGCATCTCCTCGCAGGACTTCCGAAGCCGAGGCAGACGCTTGAAGGGATCGACGTTCTCGCCGGGTGCTCTGTCGGCGGCATGCTTGCGGCGGGCTATGCGGTCGGGAATCCTTTCACCCGCGTCGATATCCTCTTCCGTGAGAATGCATCAAAGTGCTTCACGAAACGAGCCGCCGCAAAAGTCAACCCGTTCGCCGTTCCGAAGTACAGAACCGACACGATGGATGAAGTACTGGAAGACATCATGTGCAACATGACGATGGGTGACGTGAAGAAAGTCTGGCCAAACCTGTCGCTCATCATCCCTGCTCTTGACCTGACATTCGACAACTACATCGTGTTCGACAACGTGCGCGGGAAGTATGACGATGTGGCGCTAACTGCCATCGCTGGCTACACGTCTGCCGCGCCGTCCTATTTTGCCGGACGCGATTTCCGGGGGCATTGCCTTGTGGACGGCGGGTTGATCGAAGTCGCGCCGCTCCTGACCGCTACCACGTGCATCAAGCACAACACGGGCGTTCCTTTCATGAACATGGATGTGCTGATGCTCGGCACCGGGAAGGACAAAGACGAAAAGCCGTTGACCATCAAACGCTACAACGCGCTCGGCCTGCTCGGTATTGCCACGGATGTGCTTGTTCCGTATGCGACGCTGAGCAACGAAATGGCTACGACGTATTGGGGCGAAACCCTCGGACTCGGCTCGTTCGTCTACTTCAATCCGATTCAGACGAACGGGAAGCTGGACGATGTTTCTCAAATTCCGAAGGTCGTGACGGAAACAGAGAAATACCAGACCCAGTTCAACACGGTATGGGAAGAATGGCTGGCGAGGTGAACCATGACAAAGTTTGAACGGGACGTTTACGAAAAGTTCGACAGTCTGAAATCGACTCTCAACGACCTCGACAAGAAGATCGTGAAGCTGACCGAAAATCTTGAGTCTGACTATCACGCCCTGCACGGAAACGGGGAACCCGGACTGCTCGGTAAGTTCTCGACCCTCGACAAGCACGTCACCGAAATCGAGCACAATCTCGACAAGCGCGTAACAGACATTGAGAACGATCACAAGAAAGAAGACCGCAGAAAAGCGGACATCATCACATGGATTGCAATCGGTGTCGAAGCCGTTGGGACGGCGTGGGCGATCTTCTTCCGGTGATTACTACGGCAGTGCCCTGGAAAGCTCGTCAAGCCAACGGCGGACAACCTCAATCGGAAGCGAAGGAATAATCTCCAGAAGCTTCTGCCTATCCTCAACCTCTCCTTGGTTGGCTCCCTGCTCCACAAAAAGGGCGGGGAGTTTTTGTATCTGCGCGCGGAGGTCTGCCTCGGTGTCATGGTCGGCGTAATGTTTCGTCATCTCAAGGACGGCGTGGCCGACGTACTTCTGAATGGTGCTCTCGGGAATGCCGGCACGTTTCGCCGTGTAGCAGAAAACGTGTCTCATGGAATGAAGGTCTTTTACCGACACGGACTTTCTGCCGGGGACTTCACGCCGGGTCTGAATGCCGAGACGATCCAGAAACGCTTTGATATGGTACGACACGGACGATGGCCGCTCCAGGTACCGCTGGGCATGGTCAGGGAGGACGTACTCCCCGTCCCGCGGGAGAGTCTGCAAGTACGCCGCGAGCTCCGGGAGCAAGGGGATCAGGATCGGAACTCCTGTTTTACGGCGGACGCGGCGGATCATGCCGCCCACGAAGTCAATCTCAGACCATTTCAGGGTACAGATATCGCCTTCCGTGAGGCCAGTGTTGGCCGCGACGATGAAAAGGGGCTGGCAGAACGGATCGTCCTGAAGCCCGTCGCCGATCCGTTTCAATTCATCCCGAGTGAAGACTTCACGTGGGACCGGTTCCATCGCGGGCAGAACGACGCCGGTCCACGGGTTGCGCGTGATACCCGCGTCTTCCTCCAGACGGGAAAAAACGCTCTTGCAGACGAAGACGATCTCCCGGATCGTCTTCGGAGAAAGGCCCGTGACGTGCTTCTGAATCCGGACCTTCGGGTCGCCCTTCTTGTGAGAGAGGACATATTCCTGATCCTGGATGAATCGACCGTCTTTGACGAGACGGGCGACGTATGCCTCACAGTGGGTACGGCGGACGGCGGAGAGATCGGTCACGTCCGGATAGGTTGCCGCCATGAATGCCGCGAAGTCGTTCCAATAGGTTCGACGCAGACCCGCATAGGAGGACTTTGGAACGCGCTTGGAGGGCTTCCCGACTGCAAGATCGAATGCGTCGCCAAGTGCGATGAGAGAGCCGCCGGAGAGTTCCCGGCGATAATTCTCGACCAGAGCCTCCACCGTTTTGTTCTTCCGGATATCCTCCATCTGCTTTTCGAGGAACCGGCGCTTCTCCGCGGCGAACTTCTCGGCCTGGAGTTTCGTGGTGCACCCGACGCAAGGTCCGGAATAACGGGTTCCGTGGATCATAATCCGGTAACGGTACACGGTTCCGCGCAGTTCGACTGACATAATGGCTCTCCTATGTAGACTTATTGAAACTTATAGGAACGATTGCAGGAAAGAGTGGCCCAAATTTGGCTCAGGACGCAGAAAAATCGTCTGTTTTGAGCTTAAAAAGTGGCAACCCTGTCAGGACTCGAACCTATGGCGTTCCGCCTCAAATGAGCGTAGCGTCATTTTCGGTGGTAGACGTATATAATGTACATGATGACTATGGAAAAGTCAAATGGATTTTGCCCAAATTTTGCCCAAAAATTTTCAAAGAAAACGACGGAACGCAGAAAACCCCAAATAAACCTGCGTTCCGCCGAGAGCGGTCAATGGGCGGCGATGTATGAGTCCAGGGACGCCTTGCTGTAAACGGCCTTTCCACGTACCCCGGGAGTAAGTTTGATCTTCGGGATGGTGCCCTTCGTGACGAGGCGGTAGAAGTAAGCTTTGGACACGCCCAGATACTTCGCGGCATCCTTCATCGAAAGGTACCCGTCGGACGTACTGACTGACGGGGAGTACGTCTCGCCGTAGGGGGCGAGGAGGGCGTTGACGGCATCAATGATGTGCTTCGGAATCTTCATGCGGATTTCTCCTTATGTTCGCAGACCGCGCAGTAGAGCCGCGCGCCCTGCCGTAGAAGCTGACTGTGACAGACCGGGCATTCCTTCGGGATTTCCGGGAAGGACGCCTTGCCATGCAGGACCCGAACCACAGATGGAATGACGCCGCCGGCGCGTTCGATCGTCACGACGTCTCCGACGGTAATCATATTCGCCGTCACGTAGTCCGCGTTATGCAGCGTGACGCGGCTGACCGTCGCACCGTCCAGATCGACGGGCTGGAGCAAGGCGACCGGAGTGACCGTGCCGTTCTTCACCTGCCAGTCGATCCGGAGGATCGTCGTCTGCTTCGTCTCGCCTTTGAACTTGAGGGCGATCTGACCCCGCCAGTGGTGGTCCGTATGCCCGAGCTCCCGGAAGAGGTTCGTGCTTCCGACCTTGAAAACGATCCCGTCCATGGGGTACTCATCGTGCATCCGGGCCTTGATGTCCTGAACGACTTCCCGGACGTTCTGCTCTACGTTCTTGACGGACGAAATGCTCCAGACGTGCGAGGCGTAAGGCACGAACGTCAAGACCGAGGCGCGTTCCCGGATCGACGCCTCTTTGCTTGACAGGATGCCGGACACGGCGTTCCTCGGGTTCTTGTAGCCGAGACGGGCGAGATGCCCGAACGCCTGGTAGGTGCAGACGGCCTCGCCGTCGATCCATGCAGTCCAGGGCAAGTCGGCCTTCACGACGAAGGGCATCGCGACGTCCGTGACGTTCTCCCCCATGTAGCCGTCACCGCGCGTCGCGATCACACCGTTGGAGTAGCGACGCATCGCGATCCCGTCGTACTTCGGCATGACATGGATATGGTCCACCTTCTGACGTTCGATCCACTTCACGATCTCTTCGACCGAGTAGACCTTCTGCATGGAAAGCATGGGTGCATGCTTCGGGTGCTGGACCTTTCCGGACGAGACGACCTCCGGGCCCATCACGGGATCGTAGCCACCCGTCAAGCGGTACAGCTCCTCGACGGCGTTGTCGTACTCGGTGTCCGTCATCGTGGAGATACCGACCGCCCAGTAGGAATCCCGGGCGGCGCGGATTTTTTCACGGAGAGTGTCAAGAGTGGTCATGGAACACCTCGGTATCCATAACGCCTTCGATCAGTTCGATCGCTTCCGAAACTTTACCATGCACAATCGCACAGCAAATGCCCCAACGGGCGACCCGTTGCCCCAGGTCTTTCTCTTGCGGCGAAACGCTGGGGTCGTTCCACTCTTCGTCCGTCCTGTCTTCAAGTCCCGGATTGCAATTTATTTCCGCTCGAATCCCAGCGGAAGCCTTGTCCATGCGTTCCATCAGAAAACGCCGGATGAAACTTGGATACAGCTCATCGTGGAACGCACACTGTCTCCAATCGTCCAGGTAAAATTTCGCCTTCTGAAAGTCTTCCTTCGCGTCGCCCTTCTTACCGGCACGCCACACATATTTGAAGGCGTTGCCGAGCGTGAAGGGCATCCAGCGCGTGATGTCGATACATTCCAGTTTCCCGAGGTCCGGTCCGTCCGTATAGTGCGGAGGATGATTCACCATGTCCGGGGCTTCTGTCTCGGCGGTAATGTTGTCTTGGTTATCGTTCATTTCGGTTCTCCAGTGTTGTTAAGCAGCCAAATAAAGATGAGGATCGCAACAGCGACTCCGACGATGTATTCAAGTAGTTGCCAGTTCATTTCTTGTATCGCTTTCCGCGCCATCCCTCGGCCTTGATCGGAAGACCGGCGGCCCAGTCAGGGAGGGCGCAAAGAAGACTCTCGAACTCCTTGACGTCGCCGCGGCCTTCCTTGATCTCGGCCACGGCTTCGTCATGGACGTGCATGACGATCCGGTAATCGTGCTTCTCGGCGTTGAGCATCCCGTTCACGAGAAGGTCCCGTGCCGTCGCCTGCGTCAGGTTCTCCGTCAAGAGGCCGCCGTAGAGGTACTGCGTCCCGAACTTCTTGGTCATGGAGTTCACGCCGTCATAGGCGACGACCATCTTCTGCTCGCCCCAGGACATCGTTTTCGGTTCCATGCGGGGCCGGCAGTACCAGAGGCACCGACCGGACGGGAGGCGCATCGCCAGAAACGGCGTTCCATGGATTGTGCGGACGACGAACCGGGCGGTGCGGTACGTGAAGACGCTCCCGGGGTTCTTGACGGCCAGTTCACAGGCGTGCTCCATCTCCCGCCACATCCGGACGGTCTCGGGATGGACTTCCCGCCACGAATCGACGATCGTCTTGACTTCCGATTCGGGGAGCTTGACGCCATAGTTGACGGCCATCGCATTGAACGCCCCGACGGAGCCCTGGTAGCCAAGGGCGAGCTCTGCCACCTTGCCGACCTGTCGCTGCGGCTTCGTGACGTTCTCATAGTCCACCATGTAGATCGCCGCGGCGTTGACCTTGTAGGGGTCGCGACCGGAACGGTACACTTCGAGCGCCGTTTCCTCCCCGGCCAGCCATGCAAGGACACGACCTTCGATGGAGCTGTAGTCGGCGCACACGAAGTCCATCCCCTCCTCCGGGATAATCATGCCCCGGAGACAGGTGGACGCGGCGATCATGGGGTCCCCGAAAAATAACTCGACGGACTCCAGGTCTCCGCGGGCGAAGAGGCTGATACAGAAATCGACCTGGGAGAAGGCACCGCGCGGGAAGTTCTGCGGCTGGATGAGGCGACCGGACCATCTGCCCGTGCCAGCTCCGTGGTACATGAGAGCGCCGCGAACGCGATTGTCCGGGCAGACGGAGTTGAGGAACGCCTGGTACTTCGCCGTCGAGGATTTCGAGAGAGACTTTCTGATCTCCAGGATTTCCTTGGCCGCGCCGTCCTCTGTCGTGGCGAGAGCGTGTTCCACGTCCTTGGCGGTCAGACCATCCATCTGGACGCCAAGACTCAGGAGGTGCTGAAGCGTAGCGTCCCGCTGCTTCGGGGACTGGAGGCCGGTCAGACGACGGAAGCTCGCAGTCAGCCTGGCGGAATGTTCCTCGACGCACTTGACGGTCGTTTCGACGGTCGGGATGTCGATCCTGATCCCGCGGTCGTTGACTTCGAGGTCCCATTGCCATACCTTCTGTTCGTACTCCGGCAGATCGGGCAGGGCGTTGGACAGCGCCTCTTCCGCCCGGACATCCTGCATGCAGTACTGTCCCTCGCGAGCGAACTCTTCGGGCGTACCGTACCAGTAGAGCTTGGATTCCCAGTCCGGGTCGGCGATCTTTTCGTCCTTATGGGCGGCACGGGGCTTGCAGAGGCGGAGCATGAGCTTGGAGCCCTCAATGTCCTTCTGCTGCGGGACGCCGAGAGCGGCGCAAGCCCCGGCAAGGTCCCGGGGAAGACCGAACATAGCGGCCTTCGCAGCGGAGCACCGGAGCTTCGAGACGTCGAACATGTTGAAGCCATACTTCGGCATGACGTACTTCCAGATGAAGTACTCGAACGAGGCATTGTGGGCTTCGATGATCTCTGCTTCCTGCATCAACATCTGCACCCGCTGAGACGTCACAATACATCCAGCCGGGAGATGCGGAATAGCACTGTCGAAGTTCGGAGAGAACCATATCACGGGCTCGTACCCCTCCGGCTTTAGAGCGAGGCAGATCACCTCGGTCGAAGGGTGCGCCGCGTAGGCTGCCGCCCCGCACTTCTTGAGCGGGGCGGCAGAGCGCGTTTCAAAGTCGATTGTGAGTTTCCGCAGCATGGACTACCTCACGCGAAGGGGTCGTAGCTTCCGGATGCCGTGGTCGTACCGGCAGCCGCGGGAGCCGCCGCCGGGGATGAGACCGGAGCGCCGCCGAACAAGTCAGTCGGACTCGCGGGAGCCGGTTCGAGCTGGTCGAACTTCGCGATCACGGCTTCCTCCGAGTAGCCGATGCGTTCGCCTTCGCCGACGATCTGGAGGGCGTCAAGACCGAAGGCGACGCCCTTGTTGCCGGAATTGTCGTAGGCGTAGGCATGGACGACGGCGACGCACTTCTGGCCACCGTACACGGCGTCGGGGTCTTCGATCTTGCGGACGGCGCGATCGACGACCGGCGGCTTGAACTTCGTAGAGAAACGGACGTAAATGGAGTTCTTGAAGATTTCGCCCCATTCCGGGTTGGCGTCCACGTCGCCGTCCTTGAAGAGCTTCTGGAGGTTGGACGGGATGTTCTTGCCCCACTTCTCGGTGGCGGCGTCCCGGGCGATGCGCTTCATGTCGTCGAGGTTGGTTCCCTTCGGGAAGACCGCCATGAGGCCATACTTCGGTTCCTGACCGGGATTGGCGGCGCGGGGGACGAAGACGGAGGGGAAGCTGAGGGTGAACTGAGGGGTACGGATTTGTTCGTTCTGCATGGTAAATGCCTTTCTTTGTTTGGATTAATCGAAAAGTTTGAGGACATCATCCCCGCGAGCCGGGGTCGGATCGTCCTCGTTGACGACTTTGATGGATTTGATTTCGTCGCGAGTTGTGAACTCATCGACACGGGTTTTCGCTTCGGCCTTCGGGACGCCGAGCTTCTGGAGCGTTGCCGTGAGCTGGGCGGGACTCTTGAGCTTGGAATTGAAGATGTCCTCCCCGAACTCGGAGAACGCCTGGATCACGGCGGCCTCATCGGTCCATTTCCTGTTGCTGAGGCTGGTCGCTTCAATGAGCTTACGGCCCGGAATCAAGACACCACGGGCGAGGGCGGCCTGTTCCTCAGCGGCGAGGGCCTTCACCCACGAGGTGAACTCCTCGGACGTGAAGAACGCCGAGAGAAGGCCGATCTCCTCGGGCTTGAGGGACGAGACGGCGGGAAGCGTGGCGACAGGATGCGCCGGGGTGGGATCACCCAGAAGGGCGAGGGCCTTGTCGCGCTTGAGAGGACACATCGACTGTACCTCGCAGAACTGGCACCATCTCCCGTCCCCGAACGGGGCGTCCGGGGCTTCGGTCGCGATGGCGGCGGGACGGAGGACGTCCATAGCCCAGGCATAGAGGTCCTTCGTCGTAGTGCACCAGGTGTCGATCGGAGACTTGGCGATCCCGTTGGGCTGGATGATTGTGATCTCCACTTCATCCACGAACCATGGATTGTTCTTCCCTAAGGCTCCAAGGCCATAGTACTGGAGCTGCGGATTCTCCAGCGCGTCCACCCGCTTCCGACCGTTCTTGTAGTCGAAGACACGGAGGACGCCGCCGAGCGTGTTATTCGGAATGATGCAGGAGTCGTTCCGTCCGAACATCCCGGGATGCACCCAGGAGAGATCAAACGGCTGCTCGACCAGGAGGGTCCCGCCGTACTTCTTGTACTGGCCGCGGACGTGATCCACGTAGACACGGGTCGCCTCGACCATCTGTTCCGTGACTTCGATGTTGAACTCCTTCGTCTGGATCATCGTGCCAAGGAACATCTCGGGCTCCTTCTTCGAATCGAGAAGGCACCACTCGCAGACTTGATGCGCCGCGGTACCAGTCGCCGCATAGGACGTCTCGTGACGTTCCGGGAGCTGGGCATAAAGCCGCACCGATCCAGGGCAATGAAGCCAACGCTCGGCAGAGGACGCGCCGATGAACGAATGGACTTCTTTCTCAGGCATGCGCGATCCCTTTCAGACGTTCGTACTCGGAGACGACCTGCTCGAACTTGCCGACCGGAACCAGCCGGATCGACTGGACGCCGACAGACTCAAGAGCCTTTCTCATGCACTCCAAATCGAACTTCTTCTCTTCCTCGGGCTTGTCTTCGGGCTTCATGTAGGTCTCCACGATCCGGGCGATCGCTTCCTCCTGAGTCATGGGCTTCACTTCACTTTTCTCCGTGAAGAACTCAAGCTGATCCAGGTCCGGCTTGTCCTGCTTTGCCGGAGCTTCGGTCAGGCTTGGAGCGTAACCAGTGGGATTGACGTCAGACTGCGGCGGTTCCAGGGGGGACGGGGTGGACTTCGCGCCGATGATAGGCTCAAACTTATGCTTGTCCCATTCCTTCTGGAGCGTAGTCGTCTTCGTGCCCTTCTTGTAGGCATGGCCGCGGGCGAGGAGTTCCAGTTTCAGTTCGTCGAACATGAGGTCACGTCCGTAGGCGGTCGTGGCGATCGGATGAGCGGCGACCTCAGCCGCGGCTTCGATCATCTCCCGCGTGATGACCGGCGAAGAGGGAGCCTCGACCGCTGCGATGGCTTCGACCACTCCGTTCGCCGCGTCGGCCAAAGCGGAGACTATTTTAGCTTCCGCCTGAGCTTCGGCGCGCGGAACTTCCTCCACTTTCGAGGCGAGGATGACAGGAGCCTCCGTGACGGGGTTCTTCCCGGCAAGGTGCTCCTTGTACCATTGGTTGATCTTGGTGTTCTCTTCTTGCGTGGCGGCAAGACGTTCGAGTGCATCGGCGATGCGGGCGATGTTTTCTTCGATACTCATAGTTGTCCTTTCTGGTTGGTTGTGGTTATCGAAGGATGAAAAGCGCGGTGAGCGCTATGACGGCGAGAGCTGTGACCAATCCCGCGCAGAAGCCCAGTAAAAGGCCGTAGCGGAAGTATTGGACGGCAGGCGAGACGAGCGGTTCGGAGAGGTTATAGGTTCCACGATGGCATTTCATTCGGACACCTCGCTTTCAAGGTCGAAGATTTCAACTTGGAATCTGATGTTGCAACGTTCGCAAAGGTAAATTCCATCGCCATAGTCGGTGTAACCGAATGATTTTTCGAGAATGACTTCATCGCTCTGATCACATGTTGGGCATCTCATTCGGACACCTCGCTTTCCTCGCCGACTTCCTCTATCCCGCCTTCCGGCGCGAAGTCGCGGCAAGAATCGTTGATGTTGTGGTACTCTTTGTCCACGCTGCATATACGGCAGGATGGACAGTAGTGGGCGCAATCGCGGCAAAGGTATCTCATTTCGTGATCTCCTCTATGACGCTCTGTTTGTCAACAATCGCCCGGACGAGACGAGCGTCAATGCTCCCCTCCGCGACGATATGGAAAACGCGAACAGTGTCATGCTGGCCGATCCGGTGGCACCGATCCTCGGCTTGCGTGACGTTACCCGGCACCCAGTCCAGCTCGGCGAATACGACGGTCCGCGCCGCGGTCAATGTCAGGCCGACGCCGGCAGCCGTGATCTGGCCGACGAAGACCCTGGCGGAACCATTCTGGAACGCCTGGACAGCTTCGTCCTTCTGCTTCTCGGTCATGCCGCCATACAGCATCACCCGGTCGTTCCCGTGCGCAAGCGCCTTCACGACGTCACGATGATGGGCGAAGACCACGACTTTCTCCTCTTCTTCGAGGAGGTCGTCGATGAAGTCCTGGACGTAAGGGACCTTGGCGAGCGCGACGTTGTAGCGTTCCTTCGCCAGCTCCTCGAACGAGGTCTTCTTGACCTCTTCGAGAACATCGGCAGCGAGGGAGAGTGATGCGAAGCGCTGACGGAACGACTCGGACTCGCCTGACTTGAAGTCCATGGCTATAACCTGACGAATCTTCGCCGGAAGCTCGGTCAGAACCTCTTCCTTCGTGCGGCGAACCATGATGGATTCCCGCAGAGCCTTGTTGAGTTCATCCGTGTGGGAGGCCCCAGTGAAATCCCATGCCTTACGCTTTCCGTGACCGCCGCGGATCGGGACGTTGATGAGGCGACCGCCACAGTAACGGATTCCGAACTGGACGTGGCTCATCTTGAGGCCGAGGCTCTTCAGAACGGGGAAGAGTTCCATGGGACGATTGACGACCGGCGTACCCGTCAGGAAGAGCCGGTAATCGGCGGCCAGACTGAGGCAGGCTTTCGTGCGCTTTGCCTCGGGGTTCTTGAGGTAGTGCGCCTCATCGAAGATGATGAGGTCGTAGGTCTTCCGCTGCTGCTTGCCGCGGACGATCTCCCCATAGGTCTGCGTCTCATGGAGAAACGAGGCGTACTTGAACAGGAGACGGACCCACATCGACAGCTCGCGCTCCCAGTTCAGTCTGAGGGAGGCCGGGCAGACGATGAGGACGGAGAACTTAGGACCTTTGGTCCGTTCAGCGAGGCGGTTCGCCACTTCAATCGAGGTGGCCGTTTTGCCGAGCCCGGGGGCGTCGGCGAGGAGCGCGCCATGCCGGGCTTCGAGCTTATCGAGGAGGAGGCGGACGCCTTGCTCCTGATAAGGGCGAAGAGATGGGGTTTGTTGGTTCATGTGATTTAATCCTTATCGGCAAATCGTTATTCGGTTTGTCGATAAAAATTAACACATGAAAACAAAAATGTCAAGCCCGAATGATAAAATAATGTTCGATAAAAACGAACAAATAAAAAACCTACTTGACCTTAGTCAAGTAGGATTATAGAATAAAAGAGTAAACTTTTTTATTTCGCAGGATAGACTTCCCTCAAGGCAACCCAAAACAAACAGGGTTCGTGTTCCTTCCAATACACGTAAGCCTCCCTTAAATACCGCATAGCGCCCTCGTCTGTCAAGCTCCCGCTAGTATAGTCACTGTAGAACCTAGGGGCTCCAGCTTCGATTTCTGCTACGGAGCATCTGTCCCTCATTTCCCAGTCGTCCGGGTCAATTTCAGGCAGAATATTCATGGTCTGGGCGATCAGGCGGCGCAGTCGCTCGGGACTCCGTGGGACCGTTGTTCCGAGCAGAGACAGGAATAGCAGCCTGTCGAAATCCCCCGAATCCATGTGACCAGCCGTGCTCGTTTCGGCCAGCCTTACGATCTCCCAAACAGGGACATTGAGCACACGCGCGGCGGCACAAAGTGTAGGTAAACGCCAAGTGTTTCCACGCTCGTGATTCAGAAGCATGTTCAGCGTCGTTCGTGACAACCCCATTTCTGACGCGAATCTAGCCTGCGTGAACTGGGATCTGGTCATCAGTCGAAAGATTACGTTCGAGATTTTGACGGAAAGCTGTGCGGAGCAGGCTTCATCGCCTGCAACGGCTAAAGTGTTTTTTCTAGGCATACGCGCCTCCTTGTGGTTGTGTTCTATATAATATAGACGCGAAAAATAAAATTGCAAACTTCTCTCGAATAGCTCTTGAAAAAATCGTATCGACAGCGTATATTAAAATGTTCGATTCCCCTTTTCAAACCATAACTCAAAAATCGAAAGGAAACAACATGAAAAAAATCACCATCGAATCCTGGGGACTCCAGGCCAACATCGCCCGAAAAGTCAAGGTGAGCAGAAGCGCTATCAGCGAAATCTTTACCGGAAAGCACCAGCCGTCCAAGGCTCTCGCGGCCAAACTGGAGGCCGAGTTCCTCCGCCTCGAAATACCCCTTACCAGATGGGACCTCATGTATGGTCGTCCAGAGGGTCAGAGCCTCGCCGACTACCTCAAGGAGAAGAAGCAGAAAGAAGAGGCCGAAGCATGAGTAAGTTCAAAGTGTGGCACAGCGCCGCCAAAAAGCCGTCCATGAGGTTCGGCGGAGCCAAGATAGACCGGATTAAACTGGTCCTAGTTCGAGTGCTGTCCGACGGGTTCGCCCGGTTCGAGATGTGGGAATACACACCGAAAATAGACGGCCCCTGGGACAACTTTGTCAAGGAACACCAAGTAAAAATATGGGCCATCGCGGGGTACCTGCTTCGCGCCGCCAGAGAGGAAGCTGAAGTATGAGCAAGCACAAAGAACACTCGAAGCCGGAGACTATGCGGTGCCAGTCCTGCGGACGCCTTCTGCCCGTCTCGGCTTTCGCCCATTACTCCATCACCAAATGCCGGAAGTGCGCCGCGAAGATGAGCGCGTCCCGCCGGAAACAAAAAAGAAATCAGGAGAACTGAACCATGAAAGCCTACGTAATAACGATCCGTCCCCACGCCATTACCGTGAACAGAGAATATGACTCTCCATCCCTGGTGCTGTGCTGCCCTTTTTGCATACGTTCTGGCGACTCCCGCCCTTGGGACCCGGATGTGTTTAACGATATGACCTTCAACGGAGCTTGCGGACCGTGGTGTCCCCACTTCGGAACCCCCTACCAGCTTCCATGCGGGGAATGGGTAATCGACCTCACGTGTGGAAAAGACGCGAAGCTGAAAACGCGCTATCTCCGCAAGGAGGACTGAGATGCCAAACTCAAGTAAACAAACGGCGGATCGGAACGCCGCGTTAGGGGGCGCGATCGCCGCTGCGAAGCGTGGCGTGTATGTCCTTCCTTGCGCCGTGCAGACCAAGAAGCCTAAGCTCAAATCTCCCCATAAGCTCGCAAGCACCGACCTGAAACAAATCGAGGAGTGGAGTCAGATGTTCCCGAGATGCAACTGGGGTACATATCCCGGCCTCGGCGGCGAGACCGTTTTCGACCTCGACAACCACGACGGGAAGGACGGCAAAGCCGAACTCGAAAAGTGGGCGGCTTCCCTCGGGCATGAAATCCCGCCGACTCACATGGTCCGCACACCGTCCGGTGGCCTGCATCTATACTTCAAGGGAGTCGCGCCCCTCGAACGCAACGGCTTCCTCCCCGGTGTCGATATTCACACATCGAAACTTCTCGTTATCCTCCCCGGCTCCCGCAACGTTAATGGAGACCGATACGTAGACTTG